>QWBY01001379.1_pt1 | contig 14949 bp, 13 predicted proteins | sample 1972471 | NCBI WGS metagenome assembly QWBY01 (sample SAMN09866722, study PRJNA288562) | Human gut metagenome isolate term6_stool, whole genome shotgun sequencing... | reverse complement strand
TCAGCTGGTAGAGCAACGGTCTCCAAAACCGTGTGCCGAGGGTTCGAAACCTTCAACCCCTGCCATAAGCCTTTTATAGGCTTATTTTTTTAGCTTTTTATTCTTTGTATATATCATTTAGAATGGATGTGTTCCTATGAAGGCACGCGCTTTTTTTGAAACAATTGAAGAGATATTTTTGCAGTCTTTAAAAGATGAACTTGATTTAACACCTAAGCCTGGCTGTGTTGATGGACATGATAGTGGTCCGCACGCAGACATGGATTATGATGTGTTTTTAAGTAGTATTTCATCTCTTAAGGGCTATTTTTTTGAAATAATGATGATTTCGAACACGTCTAAGAGCTTTGCTGATACCTTTGATGCTATTAGGCCTATTGGCATGATCTATGAGGAGAAGATGTATGAGGCTACATCTGGCATTAACACACACAAAGGTGCCATCTTCACTCTTGGTGTGATTGCCTGTGCTATCGGGAAAATTTATTATGATAACAAATACCTTACTATTGACTTGATTAGTGAGTATGTTAAGAAGCTTTGCGCAAATATTTTTGATGATTTCAGTAAAAAAGATCTGCGAAATACGAATGGCATGCGCATATACAAAAACAATGCTAAGCACTCTGGCATAAGGTATGAAGCGAAGAATGGCTTTAAGACGGCCCTTGATGCTTATGACTTCTATAAGGAAGTGAAGGACTTCTTAAGGACTTTTGTTTATATAGTAGCAACTCTTGATGATACAACGACTATTAATAGAGTAGGTGAGTCTGGTCTTAATTTCTCAAAAGCTTATGCAAAGAATGTTTTAAATAGTAAAAATTTTGCTGAAGATATCATGGCTATGGATAAGCTATACACCGAGAAGAATATTTCAACTGGTGGCTGCGCTGATACTATAGAGCTGGTTTACTTTTTTAAACGTATTGATGATTTTATGCTATCTTTTATGAAGGATTTTTTAAGGGCGAAGGAAGCTAGATGGAAGATCATTACTGATGCAGTTGAAAGGCACAAGAGGCCGATAATTACTCTTAACTTAAATATCAAAGGTATGCATAAGGACAAGGATGAGTTCGCTCCTTTATATAGTAAGGCAAAAACGCTTTTAGCTTCTTATGACTTAGTGTATGAGGATAGTGATGCGTTCACAGCTGCATACTTAGCGAAGTCTGATGCAATTACTGAGAAGAAAAAATTTGTGAGCTTAGAAGAGTCTTATGAGTACATGCGCTTTGTTGATATCGATGTGATTGATAGATCTTTTGCGCCTATATCAAGGTCTGAGCTTGGACTTGCGAAGAGGACCTGTATAGTATGTGGGGAAGATAGGTTTACTTGCATGCGTGAGGCAAGGCACACTCAAGAGGAGTTTAATGCTCAGTTAGACGATGCTTTATTAAATCTTGACAAATAACAGCGTTTACTATATAATATTAACTATGGAAAAAAGGTTTATGAACATGGCAATCAGAGAGGCGATACAGGCTTATAGGCTTGGTGAGGTTCCTGTAGGTGCTGTCATTGTGAAAGATGGCGAGGTAATTTCAAAAGCCTACAATGAAAGCATTACTTCGACTGATGCGTCTGCTCATGCGGAGATGCTTGCTATAAGACGGGCGTGCGAGAAGCTCAAGAACTACAGACTCACAGGCTGCGACATATACGTAACGCTTGAACCTTGTATGATGTGCCTGGGTGCGATTTTAGAAGCACGCATAAAAAATTTATACATAGGTCTTCTTGATTACAAGAAGGGCGCTTGTATTAGCAAAATGCAGCTTCACAACTCATCTCTTAGCTATCACAAGCTTAATGTGTTTTATGAGGAGAGCAAAATTTATAAATTCCTTTTACAAAACTTTTTCAAGACCTTAAGAAACAAGTAGGGAGTGGTATCGAAGAGGTCATAACGGGGCGCACTCGAAATGCGTTAGGGGCCATGCTCCACGTGGGTTCGAATCCCACCCACTCCGCCAATACAATATTTTACGTGCACTAGTAGCTCAGTCGGATAGAGCAGCGCCCTCCTAAGGCGTGTGCCGGGGGTTCGATTCCTCTCTAGTGCGCCATTTCTTTTTACATATAAGGAGGTTTTTGACAGCGTGAGTTTTAAGTTAAAAAAGCTTGGTGTTGTGGCAGGTCTAGCAGTTTTAGCCCTTGCACTTACTTTGCTTTTCGTATATAAGAATTATTTCTCTAAGGTGGAAGTTTTTTCTTCTGGAGAGTCCTTAGGTGTTTATGCAAGTGTGCATAATTTTAATGAAGCTATTGATAAATATAAATCAAAATATGAAGATAGATATGATGTAGATTTAAAAAAGGCTAAATATGAGTTCAAAAGAAGCGATGAAGAGCCGAAGAATACTATATCTGAGTGCGCTTTTAATATTGATGCTTGTGCCATCGAAAAGGATGGCAAGTCACTTTATGCGCTTAAAAATGAAGATGCAGCGAATGAATTTTTACAATCTCTTGAAAATCATTACTACAGTGACAATACTATGAGCGTAGAAATTAAGGATGATGTAAAAATTTCTAAGTTAGCTATGCCTTTAAGCGAAATTAAAACTGTAAAGGAAGCGCTTAAAGAGGTTGTAGAGAACAATAAACTAAAGAATGACAAGGCCATAAACGTGCTTTTGACAAAGAAGGAAAGCATTGAAGAGGTTATAACTATGCCTGTTGAGAGCCAAGAAGATCCATCTCTTCCAAGAGGCGAAACTGTGCTTTCTATGGACGGTGAGGAAGGCCTTAAAGATGTCAAGAGCATCGCATATTACGAGAACGACGAGCTTATTAGCAAGGTTGTTTTAGAGGAAAATGTTAAGAAAAAGGCTGCTCCAAAGCTTGTTCTTGTTGGAACTAGAAAGGCTTTGGCTGATGGCAGCTTTATAAAACCTACCAGAGGCGGTTATTCATCAGGTTTTGGTAGTAGATGGGGCAGGATGCATCAAGGTGTTGACATAGACGCTGATTATGGTGATGACGTATTTGCTGCAGATGGCGGAGTTGTAAGTTATGCGGGCACTCTTGGTACTTATGGCAAGCTTGTTGAGATAGACCACCAAAACGGCTACAAGACAAGATATGCGCACTTAAGTAGCATACTTGTTTCTAAGGGTGACTCTTTAACTAAGGGAGAGCTTTTAGGAAAGGTAGGAGCGACTGGTAGAGTAACTGGACCGCATCTACACTTTGAAGTTATTGTTAACGGCAAGGCTCAAGACCCAATGAATTACTTAAGAGGATATTAAAATGAAGAAAATTCTTGCACTAGCACTCGTCTTATTGATGAGTGCATCTTTGCTCTCTTGCGCAAAAAATATAGATGAGAGTGAAGCAAAAAACTTAGCTCACAAGTACATGGACGCACTTAGAAGTGCTGATGGCGACGTACTTTTCGAAGCGGCAAAGCTAAAGAATCAAAATCAAATAAAAAAGGAAGACTTCCAAAGATCTTTGAGCCAAACTCTTAAAAAGCTTGGCGATTTTAAAGCTGGAAAGGACGAAAAATTTGAGCTTGTAGATAAAACTTATGTCTTATCGAGTGAAGATGAGTTTACTTATAGAATGACGACTTCCATCATAGAACTGGACAAATCAGGCGGCTTAAACAACGCATACTTTATGCTTAGAGAGCCTATCTGCGAAGACAATGATATCTTTAAAGAAGAAAGCTTTATTTTGGATAATGATGGAGCAAAGATTTATGGAGCTCTTACTGTTCCAAAGGATTTTAAATCTAAGAAGGTAGTTTTAATGCTGCAAGGTTCTGGTCCGCAAGATATGGACGAAACGATTGGCCTTGCAGGCAATAAGCCATTTAGAGACCTTGCGCATGGTCTTGCACAGAAGGGCGTTGCAACGCTTAGACTAGACAAGAGGTACGTAAACAATGCACCAAAGGACTACACTGTTGATGAGGAAGTACTATCTGATGCAAAGCTTGCTATAGAGGAGCTTAAGAAGGACAGTAGATTTGATGAAGTATATGTGCTTGGTCACTCGCTTGGTGCCATGATTGCGCCAAGACTAGCTAGGGAAGAAGGACTTAAGAAAGTAGCAATGCTTTCTGCTTCGACTATGAAGTTTACAGACATCATCTACAATCAGCAGCTTGAGTATCTTAACTCGGGTGCGGTAGGTCAAGCAGCTGCAGAATTTCAAAAGAAGGAGCTTGACAAGATCAAAAAGCAAATTGATGAGATGACTGAGAAGACTAAGGGTAATTTCTTTAGTATGCCTGCTTCATATGTGTACTCAGTTAACCAAGTTAGTCCCGTAGAAGACATAAAAGCAGCTGACTTTGATGTATTTATAGCACACGGCTCAAAAGACTTCCAAGTGAAGAAGGATGAGCTTGAAAAGTTTGAAAAAGCTTTGAATGGTAGAGAGCATATCGAATACAAATTATACGAAGGACTTAATCACATGATGATGCCAGAGGACTCAGACAAATTCTCTATGGATATATATGATAAGCCAAACAATGTAAGTGACGACGTAATTAAGGATTTAGCAGAATTTTTTATATAGACAGATTGGCGAATAGTGATATTCGCCTTTTTTATTAAGGAGATGTATATGTTAAGAGGGATTGCATTTGCACTAATATTTATAGGAGTATCCATGCAGCTACCAAGTAAGATTAAAGCATATAAAGATTCTAAGACACTTGATGAGTTTCTAGAGATGCTTGCATATATCTTGCTTGCATTAGGCTCATTCCTGCTTGCGCTTGGATACATCTTTGGATAAATATTATATACGCAAGAGGTAAACTAGATATTTAGCTAGGACAAGGAGCTAGCTTTATATAAATATAATTTTTATAGGAGGATTTTATGAAATTCAAAAGACTAATGGCTCTAATGCTTGCATTAGTAGTGTTCTCTGCATTTGCTATAGGCTGCTCTAAGCCAGCTAGCGATGCAGGAAAAACTAATGAAGAAGAAAAAGTAGCCGAAGAAACAAATGAAGCTGAGGCTACAGAAGAGCCAGCAGCTGAAGAGGACGACGGTCCTGTACAAGAAGGAGGAACTTTAACTGCATATACGTTTATGATGCCAGAGGTATTTGGTTTGTTTGCTAACGATTTTAACTACGGAGCAAGAGATGTATGCCCAAACGTATTCAATAAACTTGTAAAGATGAATGCTAACTATGAAATTATTCCAGATTTAGCTGAAAGCTACGAGTACAAAGACGATGGCAAGACTATAGTTTTCCACCTACGTGACAATGTTAAGTGGCACGATGGTGTAGACTTTACTGCAGATGACGTAAAATTTACTTTTGACACATACAAGTCTGGACAAACTGTATTGGGCGATTTCTTTTATTACCTTGAAGCAGTTAATGTTATAGACAATAAAACTGTTGAATTAAAATTTAAAGAAGCAGGAGCTAATATCTTATCTTTCTATGCATCTTATGACGTTTATATCATGCCTAAGCATATATATGAGGGCTCAAATGTAGCACAAAACCCTGCAAACAAAGCGCCTATAGGCACAGGTCCATTCAAGTTTGTAGAAAAGACTGAAAGTGCTATCACTCTTGAAAAGAATCCTGATTACTTTGGCGATGGACCATATCTAGACAAGCTTGTCTTCAAATATTATGAAGATGGAAATGCTATGATACAAGATTGGTCAGATAATAAACTTGACATTACTGGCGCTTTCCCAAAAGACATTGATGAATTAGTTAAGAGTGGCAAGTGCAAGTATGTAGAAAATGATTCAACAAATAAAACAGGTCTAATATTCAATACTAAAAATGAAAAGTTCTCTAATCCTAAGCTAAGAGAAGCAATCCTTTATGGACTAGATAGAGAAGAGCTTGCTAAAACTTACCCTGGTGGAAGATTTGTCCCAGCTGAGTACTTTATACCTAACGTTTACAAGTGGGCACTTAATGATGATGCAAAGTTGCCTCAAAGAGATTTAGAAAAAGCTAAGAAGCTTATAGAAGAAGCAGGCTTTACTATGGACAGTGACGGATACTACTTGGAAGCAAGTATGGATACACAGGACAATTCATGCCCTGAAGAATTAGCTAAAGCTCTTGAAGCACAATTTAAAGATATGGGCATAAAGCTTAAGATTAATAATTTGGAATGGTCAGAATACAATGATAAAGTTATGACTAATAAAAAATTTGAAATGGCTTTCTCATATAGTTATTTAGATCCAGATGTATCATCTATAGGAAATTCATTTAGATCTGATTCATACTCAAACAGCTCTAGCTATGCAAACGAAGAGATGGACAAAGAGCTTGCTCTTGGCTTAAGTAAACTTACTCAAGAAGAAAGAGCACCTCACTACAAGAAAGTTCAAGAGATCTTAAGAAGAGACTTACCAGTTATCTTCCTAATGGATATGCATACTAAATATCCACTTAAGACATATATCAAGGGCTACCCTGGAGACAAAGTTAAAGACGAAGTTTCTTGGGGAGAATACACTCTAACTTGGATAGATGAAAGCAAAAAATAATATTTAACTTAATAAACACTAAATGAGCGTAAGAAGCAATTTGCTTTTTACGCTTTTTTCTTATCTATTAATAGCTTTTGGGTATAAATACTTAGGTGATTATATGAAAAATATCAATGACAATATCAATCTAGCAGATGAATTATACGATAAAATCGAGAGGGAACTTGGCAAGCTTAAGAAGGTTAAGATTCTTGTTCTAGGCAAGACTGGTGCGGGTAAGTCAACTCTTATCAACGCTTTGTTCCGTGAGGACATACTAAGAACAGGCGTTGGCTATCCCATGACCAAAAACATTGTCAAGGTAGAGAAGGAGGGTGTGCCACTTACCTTATACGACACGCGCGGACTTGAACTGGACAACGACTCGCGCCTTGAAGTATACAAGGAAGTAGCAAACTTTGTGAGCGAAATGCTGATGAAGGGTGATGATGAAAAACTGAATCTCATCTACTTTTGCATAAATGCACAAGGACTTAGGATAGAGAAGGAAGAGGAAGAGCTCATAAGAACGCTAAGCAAGGAGAATAAAGTCATCATAGTCCTTACAAAATTCTTCTCTGAAGAAGCTAAAGACTTTTACGACTTTATTAAAAATATGCATATGGGTGAGTTCGCTGTAGCTTCAGTACTTGCAAAGAACCTTAAGATTAACCGTGACAATGTTATTGTTTCGCACGGACTTGAGGATCTTGTACAGATGAGTATGGACGCACTTGAAGAAGAGTACCAAATATCTTTTAACAATGCCCAACATGCAGATTTAAAACTAAAAGCAGAAAAGGCACGCAGTTGGGCGAAGAAATACATTGCCTCAAGTTTTGGAGTTGGCTTCGTACCAATACCGTTCTCCGATGCATCAGTTCTGGTACCCATGGAGCTAACTATGCTTGCTCATATCACTGCCATCTTTGGAGTGCCAGTTAATAAAAAGAGGCTTGCTTCACTGCTTGCTGGCCTCGGTGGAACTATGGGTGCGACATATCTTGGACGCTTCATAGTAAGTAATGCACTAAAATTCTTCCCAGGCGCAGGAACTGTTGTAGCTGGTCTCATAAGCGGAGCAACTGCTTCAGCCATCATGGCATCACTTGCCTTTGCCTACATCGAAGTATTAACTGTACTTCTTAAAAAAGCAAAGACGGGTGACGACATAGATGACAAAGAATTAGAAGAACTATTAAAAAAGCTCTATAAAGATAATTTAAAGAATCACAAAATGCTTAAATAAATTAAGACCTTAAGAGTTAACTCCTAAGGTCTTTTACTTTGCTTATATTAAACTATTATCTATATGTGAACCAAACGAGGATGTAGCCGACTAAGACAGCGGTCAAGGTGAATGGCACGCTCATCTTCATAAAGTCTTTGTTCTCAACAGTGTAGCCTGCTTCCTTAAGTATACCAAGCGAAGCAATGTTCGCTGAGGCACCTATTGGTGTGATGTTTCCTCCAAGTGTCGCACCGCTAAGTAGTCCGAAATAAAATACTGTCATGTCAAATGGCACGTGAGTTGAAATTACTGAAAGAACTGGAAGCATTGTCGCAACGTAAGGAATATTGTCAACGAAGGCACTAATTAAAACGCTGCCCCAAACAAGTGCTGTGTATAATAAGAACGGCTTATCTGCAAGCTTAATGAATAGCTTCGCTATCTCGTCTATAACTCCTGCATTTTCAATACCGGATATAATAATGAATAGCCCTGCAAGTAATCCAAGAGTGTTGAAGTCAATTTCGCTTGCAACAGTCTTGATTATGGACTTGTCTTTATGTCTTATTAGGTGATAAATTACACCAAAGACAGCTACGCCAACGCAGATAAGGCCGTTAAGTATGTCAATCTTGTCTTCTTGTGGTATAAATGATGCGAAGATTAAAAGAACTATCATAAGTATAACTAAGTATGTTGGCATCATGTCCTTAACCTTTGTCACTTCAATCGCATCGACCTTACCTTTCATATCTCTAATTGCTAGATAGATAAAGGCAGTCGCAACTATCGCTGAGATTTGCACTATCCAGAACATACCCATGCGTCCATGGTAGACAAAGAAGTCGAAGAAAGTCATGTTTAGCGCACTTCCTAGTAGTATAGACGATGTATCACCGACCAAAGTTGCCGCACCTTGTAGGTTCGACGATATCGATATCGCGATGATCATCTTAACAGGCGAGATCTTTAGTTTCTTTGCCAAGCTCATAGCAACTGGAGCTATCATGAGTACTGTTGCAACGTTATCAATGAAGGCTGATACAAAGCCTGCGAATAGTGATAAGTAAAGGATGATGAGTCTTATATCCTTCACCTTGTTTATGATTAGGTCTGCAAGTCTCGTTGGCATTAAACTTTCTGAGAATAGCGAGACAAGCATCATAGTTCCACCTATCATTAAGAGCACGTTGAAATCAATTGCACCCCAAACAGTGTTTATTGGAACTATGTTTAAAATTATAAAAATGAGCGCACTTATGCCGACAACGAGCGGCCTATGATTAACAAACTTAATCATAAATATGTATGTTATGATAAAAAGTGCAGCTGCGAGTATGAGTCTGTCCATATTGTCCTCCTTATATATTAGTCTTAACTAGATTATTATATAAAGAATATTAAAAAAAGTCAAGGCACGCACAGGCTTATCTTGATTTTTTCTTGCGTATGCTGTATTATGTTTATAGGTGAAATTATGTTAGAAGAATTAAATTATGAAGATATAGAAAATTTAGATAATATAGTCTTAGTTGATGTAAGGAGCGAAGCTGAGTATAAGAAGGCACATATACCTGGCGCTATAAACATAGCCATACTCAATAATGATGAGAGAAGCGAGGTAGGCACCTTGTATGACAAGGTCTCATATGAACTTGCCAAGATCAAGGCAGTCGAGTACGCATCGAAGAAGCTTCCTGAGCTTTATAAAAAATATTTAGAGCTTGAAAAGACTTGTGACGAGATCGTTATATACTGCGACAGAGGGGGCTATAGGTCTAGCGTTCTTGAAAAGACTTTTCGTGCGCTTGGTATGCACATATCTAAGCTTAGTGGCGGCTACAAGGCATATAGAAAGTACATCACACAAAAGCTAGATGAGTATCTTGACAGGATCAAAGTCCTTACTCTATATGGACTTACAGGCACGCACAAGACCTATATACTTAGAAGGCTTAAGGAAGATGGACTTAAGGTTTTGGACCTTGAAAAGTATGCTAATCATAGAGGCTCAATCTTTGGTTCAGTCGGTTTAAGTGAGAAGGTTTCGCAAAAGATGTTCGACTCCTACATCTATGAGGCGATAAAGAAAGATCCTGATGCTACTTACGTAACAGAGGGCGAGTCAAGAAGGATTGGCGACATCGTCTTAGATGAAAAGCTATACACAAAGATGCTTGAGTCGGAAAAGATTTTAGTTGAGGCCTCACTTGATGAGAGAGCGAAAAACATATGTGAGGACTATTTACCAAAGGACAACGAAGAAGAACTCCTAAGGACCTTCGAAGAGTTTAAAAAGTTTATAAGCAAGGAGAGGTACGAAAAATACAAGGACATGCTACTAGCTAAGGACTACATTGAACTAATCAAGGATATGATGAAGAGCTACTACGATCCTAAGTACTCCTTCAAGCAATATGAATACATCAAAACCTTTACAGATGCAAGCTATGAAGACATCAGAGATTTTATAAAAAAGCGCTTGACATATTAATCTAGTTATGCTAAACTATGGATGTAGTATTAAATACTAAGTGGAGGCAATATGAAAGTTAAAATATTAAGCACTCTTAGCGAGTTAAAGCTTCCAAGATACAAGGACTTGCCTGACTTTGGTATATATTCAGAGCAGCTAGTCGAGATAGTAAACAAAGCTTTGGAAGCGATGTTCGATGAGGACAACAAACTAACAAAGTCCATGGTCAATAACTATGTAAAGCACAAGATCATGCCTAGCCCAATCAAGAAGCGCTACTTTCGTAATCACATCGTTTATTGCATAGTGATCACGGTTCTAAAGAACATATTGAGTATAGCCGAGATTGATGATGGCATCTTGCACGAGCTTAAGAAGAGCTCAATCGAAGAGTCGTATAATTACTTTTGCTACAAACTTGAAGACGTGATGAAACTCATCATAGATATCTTGGAAAGGCAAAAAAATGACGGAGTGAAGATAAGAACATCTATCGACATAGACCTTGACAAGAGGAACGGTTTTACGCTTGCAATTGTTAGCGTTTGCACAAAAGTTATTACACAAAAGCTATTAGAATACGAGCTTTTAAATGCTAAGGAGGACATATGAGTAAAGTAGGAATAATTATAGATACAGCCTGCGACGTACCTAAAGAAGCATATGAAAAATTAAATGTAGCAATGCTGCCACTATGGGTGCACTTTTCAGACAAATCATACAGAGATGTTTTAGATATAGAAAAGGATGAGTTTTATGACTTACTTGATAAGGAGTTTCCTAAGACAAGTACACCATCGCCAGTAGAGATAAAAGATATAGTTGACAAAGAATTTGCAGACGGCGCAGATGAAGTCATCATAATCACATTATCATCAAAGCTTAGCGGTGCCAATAATTTAGCAAATCTTATAGCTATGGACTACGATGGCAAGGTGAAAGTTTTTGATACAAAGAACATCGCCATAGGTGCAGGCTTTTATGCATATAGAGCTGCAAGCCTAAGAGATGAAGGACTTAATGCAGACGAGATCATCAAGATTATGACAGATGACAGGGACTCTATGAAGTCTAAGACATACTTTGCTATACCAGAACTTACTAACCTTATCAATGGTGGAAGGATAGGCAAGGTTCAAGGAGTTATCGGTCAGTTCTTAAACATCAAACCTATCATCACATGCAATATGGACGGCGTTTACTACGCCATCGACAAGGTAAGAGGTTTTTCTAAGGCACAAAAGAAGCTTATAGATAGAATTAAAGAAGAATTAAGCGGTGTGAAAGACTACTACTTAGCAATTTGCCACGGAGCAAATCCTGAAGCATTTAATTTAGTTAAGGAAGCACTTAAAGACGAAGTGGCAAAGGCAAAAGTATATGTTGAAGAGCAGATAGCACCGACACTAGCAGTGCATACAGGCAGAGGTCTTGTAGGCGTTGCGTATTATAAATTATAAATATAGAATGATAGTGAGGACTTATTGATTAAGTCCTTATATTTTTGCAAAAAAACATTTCATAATGATTGAAAAATGTTTTTCTTAGTGATATAATTAGAATGTAATTTTTAAGGAGGATGACGACATGGAAAAGTTAGAACAAGTATATGAAGGCAAGGCAAAGAAGGTCTTCAAGACTGATGACCCTAAGAAGTTCATTTTGTCTTATAAGGACGATGCTACTGCATTCAACGGCAAGAAGAAAGGTACTATAGTTGGCAAAGGGGTAGTCAACAACAAGATGAGCAACTTCTTCTTCCAAAAATTAGAGAAGGAAGGCATACCAACTATATACATCGAAGAATTAAACGACAGAGACACACTAGTTAAGGCTGTTGAGATAGTTCCACTAGAAGTTATTGTTAGAAACGTAACTGCAGGTAGCTTCTCTAAGAGGATGGGTGTTGAAGAAGGTAAAGAATTACTTCACCCAATAGTTGAGTTCTCATACAAGTCAGATCCACTTGATGACCCATTCATCAACGATGATTATGCAACAGCACTTGGTCTTGCAACAAAAGAAGAAGTAGAAACTATAAAAGACTACGCTAGAAAGGTTAACGAATACCTATGCAAGCACTTCAAATCTGTTGGCATAAGACTAGTTGACTTCAAGTTAGAGTTTGGTAGATATGACGGCAAGATCATCTTAGCTGACGAAATCAGTCCAGATACAATGAGACTATGGGACTACGAAACTAACGAAAAACTTGACAAAGACAGGTTCAGACGTGACCTTGGTAATGTAGAAGATGCATACCACGAAGTCATGAGAAGACTTGGACTAGAAAAGTAATGTTTGATAAAATGCATGAAGAGTGTGGCGTTTTCGGTGCTTATTCACTTAAGCACGAAGACGTCTCTACTCTGATATACTACGGATTATTTGCGTTGCAGCACAGAGGCCAAGAGTCTTGCGGTATTGCTGTAACAGACACTTATGGTGCGCAAAATGTTGAAGTTTATAAGAACATGGGCCTTGTTAATGACGTCTTCAACAAGGACAATCTAGCTAAGCTAAACGGCAATCTTGGCGTTGGTCACGTTAGATACTCAACAAGCGGTAACTCCAATGTTGCAAATGCGCAGCCACTAGTTATAAACTACTGGAAAGGCACTTTAGCCATCGCGCACAATGGCAATATTGTCAATCAAAAAGCTCTAAAGGATGAACTTTCACAAACAGGAGCCATCTTCCAAACTACTTCTGATTCTGAAATCATTCCTTATCTTATAGCAAGAGCTAGACTTGAGTCCAAATCTGTTGAAGAGGCGGTTGCAAAGGCTATGCCTAAGATAGTTGGTGCATATTCGCTTGCAATAGCAAGTCCACAAAAGCTTATAGCTGCAAGAGACCCGAACGGTTTTCATCCACTTTGCATAGGTCAAAAAGAAGATACATACTTTGTGTCGAGCGAGTCATGCGCTCTTGACGCAGTTGGAGCAAAGTTCATAAGAGATGTTGAGCCAGGCGAAGTCGTTGTTATTAATGAAGATGGCATAAAATCTGTCTACAAATACGAAGCTAAAAAATCCATCTGCATCTTTGAATACATCTACTTTGCAAGACCCGACTCAGTTATAGATGGCATCAGCGTTTATGAAGCAAGATTAAACGCAGGTAGGATGCTACACAAGAGATATCCAGTTGATGCAGATGTTGTTGTCGGCGTTCCTGACTCAGGTACACCAGCAGCTTATGGTTACGCACAAGAGTCTAAGATACCATTCTCCATAAGTTTCATAAAGAACAACTATGTCGGCAGAACATTTATTAAGCCTACACAAGATCAAAGATCGACAGGAGTTTCCATAAAGCTAAATATACTTAAGGACGAGGTTAAAGGCAAGAAGATAGTTCTAGTTGACGACTCCATCGTTAGAGGCACAACTATGAAAAACATTGTCAAGGATCTTAAGGAACTTGGTGCAAAGGAAGTTCATGTCAGGATATCCTCGCCACCATTCTTACATCCGTGCTTCTACGGTACTGATGTTCCAACAAACAAAGAGCTAATAGCTTATAAATACACTCAAGATGAGATTAGAGACTACATTGGCTGTGACACACTTGGTTACTTAAAGGTTGAGGACCTTAAGGAGCTTGTAGGTGGCAGGTGTGACTATTGCAACGCTTGCTTTACTGGTAATTATCCAACAGAGGTGGAAGATGGACAAATATAATAAATATATATCGCCGTTCTCAGAAAGATACTCATCTAAAGAGATGCAGTATATATTTTCAGAAGAATATAAATTTAAAACATGGAGAAAGATGTGGATAGCCCTTGCAGAAGCTGAAAAAGAGATGGGTCTAGACATATCCGACGAAGCTATCGAAGAGATGAAGGCAAACAAGGACAATCTTAACATCGACGTCGCAAAAGAGAGAGAAAAGATTGTGCGTCACGATGTTATGAGTCATGTCTACGCTTATGGTCTTCAAGCACCAAAGGCAAAGGCAATCATACACTTAGGAGCAACTAGTTGTTACGTTGGTGACAACACTGACCTTATCACCATGCACGAGGCTCTTAAGCTTATCAGAAAAAAAGTTTTAACTGTTATGAAGAATCTTAGAGACTTTGCCATGAAGTACAAAGACCTTGACACGCTTGGCTACACACACTACCAAGCAGCTCAACCAACAACAGTTGGCAAGAGAGCATGTCTATGGCTTCAAGACCTTTACATGGACCTAGAAGAGCTAGATAAGTTATTAGCAGACTACAAGCTACTTGGTTCAAAAGGAACTACAGGCACACAAGCCTCCTTTATGGAACTTTTTGATAATGACGAAGCAAAAGTAAAGAAAGTTGATGAACTTATAGTGAAAAAACTTGGTTTCGACAAAGTTTTAACTATAAGCGGACAAACATATACAAGGAAGATAGACGCCAAGATACTTAATGTTCTTAGCCTAATCGCTCAAAGTGCATACAAGTTCTCAGGCGACTTAAGACTACTTGCAAATTTAAAAGAAATAGAAGAGCCACTAGAGAAAAATCAAATCGGTTCATCTGCTATGCCATATAAGAGAAATCCTATGCGTGCAGAAAGAATCGCATCAATCTCACGCTACATCATAGTAAACTCACTTAATCCGCAAATAACTGCCGCAACACAATGGTTCGAAAGAACACTTGATGACTCAGCTAACAAGAGGATAGCTGTGAGCGAGGCCTTCCTAGCGCTTGATGGTGTACTAGATATATACATCAACGTTAGCGACGGACTTATAGTTTATGA
>QWBY01002314.1_pt1 | contig 14954 bp, 11 predicted proteins | sample 1972471 | NCBI WGS metagenome assembly QWBY01 (sample SAMN09866722, study PRJNA288562) | Human gut metagenome isolate term6_stool, whole genome shotgun sequencing... | reverse complement strand
TTTCTTTTACCTTTTCTTTTTCTTCTTTTTGTTTTTATTTTCCCTTTTTTCTTTCTTTTCTCTCTATTTTCTTTTGTTTTCTCCACTAAAAAAGAGGCCTATGCCTCTTCTTCTATTGTAGTATTATCTCCATGACCTGCTAAAACTAATATATCTTTATCTAGTTTTCTTAAGTAGTTTAAACTACTTACTATTTCCATGTAGTTACCACCTTTTAAATCAAATCTACCATATGATCCCTTAAATAGTGTATCACCTGTAAACAATATATTATCTAACAATATGCACATACCACCTTTTGTATGACCAGGTGTTAATATATACCTAACATCCATTTCTAAAATAGTATTATCTTCTATTTGTCTTTCTTCTTCTATTCCTTTTTCTTCTTTTTGTTGTTCTCCATTAAGCACAGTAATAATATTATCTTCTAACAAATTATACTCTCCATTATATAATGTATATTCACTATCATACATATGCTTTAGTTCTTCCTTAGATATAATTACTTTTGCATTTTTAAATTCTTTAATTATATTATTTAATCCAATAATATGATCTACATGTATATGTGTAAGTATTACATACTTAACTTCTATATTATTTTCTTTTAAAAATTCTACCAAGCTATTATCATATACCCCAGGGTCTATAACTATTGCTTCTTTTTCTTTCTTAATTAACACATAAGTATTTTCTTCATAAAGTGAACCAAGTATTTTGAATATAGTTATATCTTCTTTGTTTTCTTTTCTTTCTTCTTTTCTTATTTTGTTTTCTTTTCCTCTTTGTGTCTTCTTTTTAAGTATATCCAATATAATTACACCCGCTTCATTTGTATAATTCTTTTGCATATTATCCTCTTTTTCTCTTAATTTCAATTACACCATCTATCTTTTCTAATGCAAGCATTACCTTTTTTAGTTCTTCATTATCTTTTACTACTATTCTTAAGTCAATTTGTACAATATCTGTCTTACCTAGTCCTGCTCCTATTGCTTCTAGTGATATCTTAAGCTTGTCTATTAGTTGTATGATATCTTTTAGTAGCCTATTTTTGTTTATTCCATATATTTCAATTTCTACTGCATAGTTTTCTTTTATTTCATCTTTCCAATATACATCAATTATCCTATTTGGGTCTTTCATCAAATGTTTCAAATTCCTGCAATTTGTTCTATGTACAGACACTCCCACATTTTGTGTGATATATCCAACTATATCATCCCCTGGTAATGGGCTACAGCATTTAGCAAGTTTTATTAAGCAATTTTCTATTCCCTTAACATATACACCACCACTTGTTGTTCCAGTTTTTCCTGTCTTATTGTCATATTCTAAGTCTTTCATCTTCTTTTCAAGTGCTTCATCTTGGTGGTCTTGGTTATATATATTAATTAGTTTTCCTGTTACCTTGTTAACTCCTAAATTACCAAAACCTATTGAAGAATATAATTCATCAATCTTTGAATAACCATATCTTTCAAGTACTTCTGCTATTGCATTAGGTGTTAAAAACTCATATGGCTCTATTCCTGTTTTCTTAAGTTCTTTTTCTAAAAGTTCTTTTCCCTTAAGTATTGTATCTTCTTTTTCTTCTCTTTTGAAAAATCTAATAATCTTTGCCTTAGTACTTGGCATCTTAATATGTTTTATCCAATCCTTGCTTGGTCCTTTAGATCCTTCTGATGTTACAATAGTAACTATATCACCATTTGAAAGCTTTGTAATAATTGGAACTATTTCACCATTAATTTTAGCTCCTACTAACTTGTTTCCAACTTGTTCGTGTATTGTATATGCAAAATCTATTGTAGTTGAACCTTTAGGAAGCATCTTAATATCACCCTTTGGTGTATATACATATACTTCATCTTCAAATAGTTCTGTTTTAAGTGCATCCATAAAGACATCTGGGTCTTTTGTTTGCTCCTGCCACTCAATTGTTTCTCTTACCCATGATAGCTTGTCATTATTTTTAGCTGTAACTACTGCTTTTTTACCCTTGTAGTTTGCTTCTTTGTATGCCCAATGTGCCGCTATACCAAATTCTGCAACCTTATGCATTTCGTGTGTACGTATCTGTACCTCAAATGGTGCTTCTTTAGGTATTATAAGTGTTGTATGTAATGATTGATACATATTTGCCTTAGGTACTGCAATATAGTCTTTAAACCTTCCCATCATAGGGGTAAACTTGTCATGAAGCAGACCAAGTGTCATATAGCAAGTTGGTATATCATCTACTAATATTCTAAGTGCAAATACGTCATATATCTTATCTAAGGTAGAATTATCTCGTTGCATCTTTTTGTATATACTATACATATGCTTTACTCTACCTTCAATAATATATTTTATTCTGTTTTTCTTCAATAATTTTTCTATTTCTTTTGAAATATTTTCTAAGTATCTTTCTCTTTCAAATGATCTTTTGTTTAAACCAATCACTATCTCCCTGTATTCTTCTGGCATCAAATATTTAAATGCTAAATCCTCTAACTCTCCTTTAAATCTATGCATACCAAGCCTATTTGCAAGTGGTGCATATACGTCTAATGTTTCTTTAGATTTTAGTATTTGTTTTTCTCTTACCATGTAATTCATTGTTCTCATATTATGAAGTCTGTCTGCAATCTTAACTAATATTACCCTAATATCTTTTCCCATTGCTAAAAACATCTTCCTATATGTTTCAACTTGTGCTTCTTCTTTTGTTGTATATTTAAGCTTTCCTAGCTTTGTTACACCTTCTACCATTACTGCTACATCTTCACCAAATATCTTTTTAACTTCATCATATGTACTTGGTGTATCTTCTATTACATCATGAAGTAATGCAGCACATATTGTATCATCATCTAGTGCAAGTTCTGCTAATATATATGCAACATTTAATGGATGGATTATATATGGTTCTCCAGATTTTCTTCTTTGGCTTTTATGCATATTTTCTGCATAATCATATGCTCTTCTAATTTTTCTTAAATCAGATTTTTTATTCATCTTTTTTTGCATTGCAAGCAATTCATCAATTGTTTCAATCTTTTTTACTTCATCCATACATCCCTCCTTTCTTATACACTACTATATTACTTATCTACTTTTTGTATATCAACTATTTCTATTTTTAAATTTTCTTTTCCGTTATACCTATTAATACCTACCATAGCTATAATATATGTATTGTCACCTTCTATAATATCATTTTCTTTTAATTTGTTTGTATCAAATGTTATAGAAAAGTTTGTTATACCATCTTGAACAATCATTATACTTGTAACTTTTTCTCTTTCATATATCTTTTTAACTAAAACATCCTTAAACAAAAATGTTGGCTTTGGGTTTTCCTTACCAAATGGTTCTAATATATCAAATGTTTTAACAAGTGGTATTGATAGGTTTTTCATGTTCATTATCATATCATATGATACCACGTCGTCTTTAGCTACTATTTCTAATTTTTTAACTTCTTCAACTAACTTATCTAAATTTTCTTTTTCAATACTTAAGCCTAATGCTTTGTCATGACCTCCAAACTTAGAATATAGGTGTTTAAACTTTGATAGTTCTTCAAACATATTAATATGTTTTCCTCTACCAGATCCTTTAAACATATTAGTATCTTCTTGTGAATTAGTTAAAACAACAGCCGACTTATTATATGTTTCTGCAACTTTAGCTGCAAGTATTCCAACTATTCCTTCATGTAATCCTTCTTTTGCAACTATTATAATTGGCATTTCTTCTAATTTTTCTTCTTCTATCTTTCTAATAATTTCATTTGTTTGTTTAACTACTAATTTTTTTCTTTCTTCATTTAGTTTTTCTAATTCCAAGTTTAATCTTTTTGCATCATACTCATTATCTGAAGTTAGTAACTGTGCTGCTAAGTCTGATCCTAATCTTCCTGCTGCATTTAGTTTAGGAACTACCGTAAATGCTAAGGCTTCTGCAGTTATTTCATCATTTCCTATCATTTCTTTGATACCATAGTTTTTGCATTTTTTCATATTAGCAATTCCAAGTGATACCAAAATCCTATTTTCATCTTCTAATGGCATTACATCTGCTATTGTTCCAATAGCTGCAATTGGCATAAAACTATGTATATAGTCATCTGGCATTCCTATTGCAATACATACTGCTTCCATTAACTTGTATGCCACAAAAGCTCCACATATATCTTTAAATGGATATTTAGAATCTGTTCTTTTAGGGTCTACTACTGCTATTGCATCAGGTATTATATCTTGCATTTCATGGTGGTCAGTTATAATCAAATCCATTCCTATTTCTTTTGCATAGTTTGCTTCTTCTATTGCAACTATTCCTGTATCTACTGTAATAATTAGAGTATAGCCTAAGTCTTTAAAGTTTTTTATAATTTCATTGTTTAATCCATATCCATCTTCTAGCCTATTTGGTATATAGTAGCTTACGTCTATTCCTTGGTCTTTTAAAAATGTATATAATATTGTTGTACTAGTTATTCCGTCTGCATCATAATCACCATATACTAATACTTTTTCTTCTCTATCTATTGCTTCTAATATCCTATCTACTGCTAAATCCATATCAGGAAGTTCATATGCTGAATGCATATTACTATATGATATATTTAATGCATTATGATAGTTATCTAAAAACCTATTGCTTGCAAGTCCTGCAAGTACAATGTTTAGATTTTCTTCTGCTATTATTTTCTTAATTCTTTCGTTGTCTACTTCTTTTCCAGACCATACTTTGTTCATATATTCCTCTTTTGTTCTATATATTTTAATCTATTATTTTTTTAACTTTTAACTTCTTTAAGAAAGTAATTATACTATATTATACTATATATTAGCTATTTCTTCAATTTGTAATACTTTGGTTAATTTGCATTTTAAGTGCAACATTTTCTATAATAAAATATCTTTACTGTTTTTTATTGATTTACTGCATGTTGTAATTCAAATAACAGTTCTGTTCCTTCTATGCTATCATATTTTTTTAGTATTTTCATAGTAGGCGTATGATAATTTAATATTTTTAGGTTCTGTCTAATTTTTATTTACAGATATTCTATCTTTTTTTATACCTTTTTTTCTATAGTTACCACAGTTAAATTTATACTAAGAAAAAAGAGCATCTCTAAAATAGAAATACTCTCTTTAATAACTATATATAATCTAGCTACTTATGCTCAACTACTCTTACCCATACACCATTTATTGTATCTGTACAATAGTCTGCTTTTTCTGATGGGTAGTAGTATATATGGCATGATACTTCATATATTTTACCATCTATTGTCTTTTTACCTTCAAAGCTAAATGAAGAGCTTCCACTTATCTCCTGATTTTCATATAATGAATTATTGAAACTATATTCAATCTTTCCTAGTCTATCTAATTTCATTTTTTCCATAAGCTTCTTATTTCTTTTTTCTAATTCAGAAATAGGTAATATCTTAGCATTTTCTTTTGGCTTTTTACCTTGAAGAGTAAGCAGTCCTCCTATTCCTAACTTAGCTTCATACAAAATATTTCTCTTTTGACCATCAGGATCTTCATCTATAAAATTTTCTTTTACTACTAGCTCATCTGTTCCATTTTCTCCAATAAATTCTTTTAAAATCTTAGTAAAATCTACTTTCCTATTTTTGTCTTCACTGGTATTATTATTTTCTTTTTCTTTTGCCTTTTCCTTCTTATTTAACTCTTCTACACTTACCTGCTTTTTTGTCAGTTCTTGTTTGTATTTTCCATTTAGCATTAGTAGATATATTACTCCTCCTATAAGAGCTATAACTAATACTAGTAATATAACTAATGTTTTTTTATCTTGCATATCCATACCATCCTTTATCTCCTGTAAATCTTATTGGAACATACTCTGCCATTCCTTCTGCTACTTCTTTAGCTATTCTCTGAATTGGAGCATTTCCTATTCTATCAGCAAAACTTTGTGTGAATTTCTCTGCTGCAGATGCTAGTACTGTTACTTTCCAACCTAAATATGCTTTTTTACTGCTTCCATTATAAATTTTAAAAGCATTTGCCATAGTTTCATTAGCCTTTGATTCACAAGCACTAATAAATACAAAATCCCAATTACCTTTTATATCTGATGGATACCAGTCCTTTCCATCACTATCTGTAAAAAACACTTGTCCATTATCTACCCCTCCATGAGTTGTTATATAAAAACCATACTGTGGACCTCCACGATGTATCCAATCTTTTAAAATATATGTAGTTGCATCACCTGCTCTAGAAAATGTTCTATATTTTAATTTTTCAAATGCCCAATGCATTGCAGGTGTCGCTTTTTTTGTATTTGCTGGGACTATATCTAGACTTGTATTACATGATAATGCTTCTGCATATTTTAAAGCATCTCCACCTATAATATTTCCAGTAGAATTATCTACTAGAACTTCTAAACCATTATCACATGGTACCTTCCAAGCCTTTATAACTTCTTTAGCCTCTCCATACTCAGTTGCTTTATTTGAAAACCAAGAATTTGGCTTAACATATGTAGATATTGCTTCATCTGGTTTTAGTCTAAAGTCTTTTATATCTTTATTTTGATTTTTTATTAATGATACATATGTCATTTCATTTTTCTTTAAGAAATTTTTATCTACCTCTTTTTTACTATTTCTGATTATAGGTTCTTGGTCAAAAATTCTATAGTATACTAATTTATCTTTTCCTGAATCATACTTTAGTTTAACACCTTGATATGGATTTTTAATTCCATCAATTTCTTTTTCATATTTTGCCTCCCAAAGATTATCATCCTCATCATAATCTATATATTTAAGTTTATAATCTTTTGGGAAATTATTATTTTCATATTTTTCTTGAATCTTTTGTTTAGCTAATTGTTCTGATATCTTTGGTGAATTTGAATCATAATTTAACTCACGCATTCCTATCATTTTATTATCTTTTGTATCATAACGATATATTATATTGTCTCTAACTTCCTCCTTATATTCTATATCATTATGTCTGTCATTTACTATTTTAGTCATTGGTTTAGCCATAATATTATCTAAACCTGTTGCAGATCTTAAAGACATTTCGCTTATAGTTTCCTTATATGCACTATCTGATGAAATATAATTAAACTCTTCAATTTTTATGTCATTACCTTCCGCAAAAATTTTAATTGAAAAGAAGCTTGCTATTAATAAAACTAAAGTGAAAATTATACATATAAATTTTCGCTTCATTTTCTCTTCTTTTCTAGCTAATCTCTTAGCTACCTTCAGAATACCCCTTTATTTTATTATTGTCAATAAGAATTGTATTTGTAATACTATATTTTTAAAAAGCATATTTATTCCTTCAATCATTATTTTTTTTCATATTGAAGGCATATTATTTTTGTGTTATTCTAATACTTAGTACAAAGGCTGAATATAATTATTTTAATCTAATTATATTTAGCAAGAGAAAAGGAATGAAATATATGAATAATAAATATACTATAGCATCTTTTTTTACAGGTGTAGGTGGTATTGAATTAGGTTTTGCAAATACTGGTAATTTTGAAACTGTTTATGCAAATGAAATAGATAAATACCCTGTAGAAACATTTGAATTGAATTTTGACTTGAAAGTAGATAATAGAGATATTTACGATGTATCTCCTGATGATGTACCTGATATAGATATTATTGCAGGTGGTTTTCCATGCCAGGCATTCTCAATTGCAGGATATAGGAAGGGTTTTTCAGATGCAAAAGGTCGTGGCACATTATTTTTTGAAATGATTAGAATAATACATGAGAAAAAGCCAAGAGTTGTATTTTTAGAAAATGTAAAAAACTTAGTAAGTCATGATAAGGGTAATACAATTAAAGTAATATTAGATACATTAAAAAATGAAGGCTACCACTATAATTACAAAGTCTTAAATGCTATGGAATATGGAAATATTCCACAAAACAGAGAAAGAATATATATTGTAGCATTTAGAGAAAGAGAAGATTTTGAAAAGTTTAGATTTCCAAAACCAATCCCACTTACTACAAAACTTAGCGATATAATTGATTTCAAAAATACAGTAGACGAAAAATACTATTATACAAAAGATAAGTTTAAAAATAATATATATGAAAAACTAAAAGAAGAAATGGATGACCAAAATGCTATCTATCAATGGAGAAGACAATATGTAAGAAAAAACAAATCTGGTGTTGTTCCTACATTAACTGCAAACATGGGAGAAGGTGGTCATAATGTGCCACTAATACTATCAGATACTGGTATACGAAAATTAACACCACATGAGTGCTTTAATACACAAGGTTTCCCTAAAAGTTTCAAATTACCTGAAAACCAAGCAAATACAAGGCTATACAAACAAGCTGGAAACTCTGTTTGTGTTAAGGTAATTGAAAGAATTGCAGAAAAAATATACGAAGCAATTAAATAATTAATACATTAAAAACGATAATAATAACATTACCATTAACAAAAGCAAGTATATAATTACTTGCTTTTAAATATGTTTTTTATAAAATTAATCTTCTTCTATTTTATAAAACTTTTCGTATGTTCCAAGTTCACAAAAGTCTATAGAGTATTTTTCTTTTCCTAACTTGGTAAAAATAACACTATCTATGCCAAATACTTTTAACATCTCATATGTTATTTTCTTTCCATCTTCTATTTCTAATACATCTCTTAATAGCCACTTTCCTAGAAGTTCATTTGGGTTACTCATTATTGCCTTTCCATCTGCTTGGCAAACCTTTGCTTTAATCCATTTTCCATTAGGTAGCATAAGATCAAAAGGTGTATCCCTTGGCGGAAAGAACTCACCTCTTTTTCTATCTTCTGCTGGATATGGTATATACATTTCGTTTTTGTTTCTAGGTGTTGTTTTGTATAACACCTTATTCCCATCTTCATCTGTTTTGTAATTTGTTCTTGCTCCATTCCATTGATTTAAGCCACTTTTTTCTGGTATATATTTTTCACCATTTGATTTAGTTGAATATAATCTTAAACATAGTTTTTGTTTTGTATCTGTTACATTTTTAATTATATTATCTATTTTATTCTTTTCATCTAACTTCTTTTCTTCTTCAGACTTTTTTATAATTGAAGATAATAGCTCATATGGGTCTTCAAATATATTTACACTAAATTCATCTAATAATTCCATATCATCAAATATCATATATAATGTGTTTTTAGATTTACTAAAATGATATGTGTTTATTCCATCACTAAAATATATATTGTTGTCATTTCCTCTTTTGTTATCTACAATTATATTTTCTATATCAATATATTCAAATTTTGATTCATATATTTGCATTAACCCTGGTAATCTTTTAACTACATGATATAGCATATTATTTAAATCATGCATTTTCATAGTAACCCTTATTCTGGTATTCCTGTATTCTGCTATCTTTTTAACCATTTCAATATCATCTAAATCAGAATATGTTTTTCTAAGTTTACCAAACTCTGCTACTTTTTGGTCATTTTTACCAACCCATGTTTTAAGTCCTATCCCTATTTTGTTATTCAAATCATAAGCATCTGCAGAATCATCGCTTCTCGCATTGTTAATAACATCAAAGTATTTGCTAAATATATTTTCATGTACTCTGTAATGTAAATACGGTTCCTTTGCTTCAGAAAATAATCGTGATAGCTGTCCCATTATATTTAGCATATCCTTGTATTGTTCTTTTTGTTTTTCAGATTGTATTTCGTAATACATTTTTTCTCCTCTTAATCATTATTTTTTACATTATACGCTTTTTAAATTCATATTAAAAGGGAGGTAAGTTACGATTCTTACCCCCTTATCAGTAGTTATCTTTTGTATATCACTATTTCATTTATCATTTGTAAAAGTTATTATTTAATATTATCTTTTGTAAATTATATTTCATTTTCTTTTGTAAAAGCTTGGTTTTGTGTGTTAAAAATATATTAACTATATTTTATTTGTACCAAATCCCATTCTTTTAGATAGCATTTCTTGTATTCTTTCAAATGTTCTTGTAATTATACTTTGTATTCTTTTAACTGTTGCTCTAAATGACATTGTTTCAGAATATGGTGCTACCACTAAGAAATTGTTTTCTTCTCTTTCCATTTCAAGTTTTAATAATTTTTCATTTGCCATTTTTCTTAGCATTCTTGCATATGGTCTTGCTGGTTTAAATACAAAGTCAGTCTTTTCTTCTCTAGATATTTCATTTATTAAATCTTGTACATGTTCTACTTTAGCTTCTTTAAATAGTTTAGCATATGGTATATCTGAGTGATAATATACTTGACTATTTTCTAAGTTTTCAGTTTTTACATCCTCTACTTCAACTACTTGTATATCTAATATATTTTCTTTTGCTTTAGCAAACATTTTTTCTTTTATTTCACTTAGTTTTTGCTCTGCAGCTTCAGATACTTTTTCCTCTATTTCTACAGCATTTTCTTTTTTAACTACAGATCCATCTTCTGATACCATATAGTTAAAATCATCTTCTTTTTTATCTTCTTCTTGTTCTTCTATTTTTTCTACCTTGTTTTCTTTTTCGACTACTTCTTCTATTTTGTTTTCTTTTGTTTCTTCTTTATTTTCTCCTACAAAGTATTTTTGTTTAGATATTTCTTTGTTCAAATTATATGCAAGTAAGAAATCATCATTAAAGAAAGTAGGAGATGCTTCTTCTTCCTCTTCAACTATTAACTCTGGTGGCATTACTTTAAAGCTATAATTCTTACCATAGTTGTTATCCCACATTCTCTTTTCATTTCTGAATGAGAAGTTAATTTCTTTAGAATCTGAAGGAATAGAAATTTGTGCTAAATATCCATTTGGTGTTTGATTCATTTCAACTTCGTTAATATTGTTCCAATTGTTCATGCCATATCTAATATATATCTTGTTAGATGTATCCTTTAGATACCCACTATATGTAATCTTTGTAGCAGTATTTGCTATTATTTGATCACTTGTAACATAATTATCCCATTATGTTACATTTTTGTATTTTGTAATTATATATATTATGTACTATGTAAAAAGAGTAATGATTATTATTACTTTTCTTTTTCTAATCATTACCCTATATTATACATATTATATTTTGTTTTTTTAAAGATTGTTACTTAATATGTCATTAAAAACATATGCCGCTATATTAATCCCAAAAACTGCTGGTACTTCTGCAATACTTGTTACTTTTTTAGATATTTTAGGTTGTTCTTTTGAATATACAACAAGTTGCTTTTTTATATTTTCTTTTTTTAGTATCTTTCTAATTTTTTTAGCAAGTGGACAATATGTTGTCTTGAATATATCTGTAACTTCTATCATATCTACTCTTGTCCTATTTCCTGCCCCCATAGATGATATGCATTTAATATTATTTTCATATGCATATTTCATAATAGTAATTTTAGCATCTACATCATCTATGCAGTCAATTATGTAGTCTGGATTAAAATCATTTAACATATCATAGATATTATCTTCAGAAACTTTTTCATCATATGTTATCATTTCAACTTTTTCATTTATTCTTTTAGATCTTTTTTTAGCAACGTCTACTTTCTTTTTCCCAATAGTATCATTATATGCTACAAGTTGCCTGTTAATATTTGTTTCGTCTACTGTATCAAAATCACATAGTAGTATATTTCTAATTCCATTTCTTAAAAACATTTCTAGCACGTATGATCCTACACCGCCTACTCCAAATAGTGCAATTTTAGCCCCCGCTATTTTTTCATTGTTTTCTTTTCCTATTAGCGATATTTGTCTATCTAAAAAGTTATCCATTATATTTTCTTCCTAATTATATAATATTTTTCTAAATCAAAAGGTACATTCATTATTACTTGTTGATCTTTTACTCCTGGGTTAATTGTAGGTATTTCTTCATTTGTTTCAACATCAAATAGTTTTTCTATCTTAAACTCTACTCCTTTTAACTTGCCAGGTATTAATGCTTCTAATGTATCTCCTACATTTAGCTTGTTTTTAATATATACTTTTGCTAAGTTTTCACCTACCATTTATCATTATATTGCCTTCCATTTAATGTTTGGTTTGTTTCAATATCATTTGCTTTTTTAATTGTTTCTTCATCAAAGTTAAATTTAGTTAAATCTCTTGTTTTAACCTTTTCTATTTCTTCTAAGTATTTTTCGTAATTATATTTTCCAGTATTTAAATACTCGTCTATTGCACACCTATATATATTAATTATACTTGCTAAATAGTATTCTGTTTTAAGTCTTCCTTCTATCTTAAAGCTATCTACCCCCATGTCTATTAAGTCTGGTAGTTCGTCTATTAGGCAAAGGTCTTTTGATGAAAATATTGTCATACCATTTTCATCTTCGTCTACTTCCATAAGTTCACCTGGGTTATGCCTATCTTCTACATACATATTATAGTTCCACCTACAGCTTTGTACACAGTCTCCTTTGTTTGCATTCCTATTTGTTAGGTAATTACTTAGGTAGCATCTTCCTGAGTATGCAAAGCATATTGCTCCATGAACAAATACTTCAATTTCTAAATCTTCTGGTTTTCCTTCCATAATCTTTTTTAGATTTTCTTTTGTAATTTCTCTTGCCATAATTATTCTTTTTGCTCCATTTTTATACCAGAAATTACATGCTGGAAGTGATAATGTATTTGCTTGTGTAGATATATTAATTGGTATATTTGGTGCATACTCTTTTACTATGTCTACTACTCCACCATCAGATACTATTATCCCATCCACTCCTTCTTTAGCTAAGTATTTAACTTGTTTAATTATTTCACTATAGTCATCATCATTTGCATATATATTTACTGCAGAGTATACCTTCTTACCATGTAACTTAGCATATTTAATTATCTTATCTAAGCTATCATCATCTACTTTTGCTCTTGTTCTAAGTGATACATTTGGTGTTCCTACATATACTGCATCTGCTCCATATATATATGCAATTACTGCTTTTTCATATGATCCTGCTGGTGCTAATAATTCTACTTTCTTATTGTTTTTCTCCATGTATTTGCCTTTCTATTTTTCTTGCTTCTTATTACTTTCTCTTTTTGTTTTAAGTTATTTTCTTTTTTGTTTCTTCTTTTTTTATTATTTCTTATTGTTTCTTATTGTTTCTTTTTCTAGTTTTTAATAATTTTTAAAATATTTTTCTTAAAAATTATAGTCTACCTCTACTGCCTTTCTAATTTCAATTATCTTTTCTTTAGCTTTAGCTTTTGCTTTTTTAGTTCCTTCTTCTAGGTATTTTTTAACTAAATCCATATTTTCTTCATAGTATTTTCTTTTTTCTCTAATTGGTTCTAATTCATCTTCTAATACATTAATTAATACCTTCTTTATTTTAACATCACCTATACCACCTTTTTGGTATCCTTGTTTTAATTCTTCTAATGTATTAAAGCCTTCCATGTATTTTGCAATTTGTTCATCTGTTGCAAATACATCTAAGTATGTAAATACCATATTTCCTTCTATCTTACCAGGGTCTTCTACTCTAATATGATCTGGGTCTGTATACATTTTCATAACTTTTTTAGCAACTTCTTCTTTGCTATCTGCTAGGTATATGCAGTTGTTTAATGACTTACTCATTTTTGCATTACCATCTAATCCTGGTAGTCTTTGTGACATTTTGTTTTCTGGTATTATTGCATTACATCTTCTAACTATATCTTTTCCATTACCATATAGTGTATTAAATGTTTTAACTATATCATTTGTTTGTTCAATCATAGGTAGTTGGTCTACACCTACTGGTACAGTGTTTGCATCAAACAATGTTATATCTGCTGCTTGACTTACCGGATATACTAAAAATCCTACTGGTATACTTTTTTCAAATCCTTTTTGTCTCATTTCATTTTTAACAGTTGGGTTTCCTTCTAGTCTACCTAGTTTAACTATATTTAAGTAGTAGCATGTAAGCTCATATAGTTCTGGTATTTGTGTTTGTACAAATATAGTTACCTTTTCTGGGTCTATTCCTACAGATAGGTAATCTAGCATTAAATTAAGTACATTATCTGATACCTTTTGTGGGTTAGAAAAGTTATCTGTTAGTGCTTGAAAGTCAGCTATTTCAATATACATTTCTTCTACTTCATCTTGAAGAGCCACTCTGTTTTTAAGTGAACCAATATAGTGCCCTAGATGTAGCTTACCTGTAGGTCTATCACCTGTTAATACTATCTTTTTCATTACTATTCTTCCTCCATTTAAATTAATCTTTAAACTTAATTATATATTTTAATCTCAATCTTTTTTAATTAATCTTATCTTTCTTTTTTAATTCCTATCACATTATTATACCACATATTATGTATATTATGTAGTACATAATGTGTGGTTAATTATACTTTTATATATTTTTTAGTCATTTAAATTATTTTATTATTTTATTATTCAAATCGTTTAAATCACTTAAATAAATACCTAAACTATTTAAGTGGCTATATATTTTAGATACTGGTACTCCTAATATATTATAGTAGTTTCCTTCAATCTTTTTTACAAAGTTAGATACATATGTTTCAACTACAAAGCCTGATACATATAGTGCATCTTTTTCATTTTCTGCATAGTATTTTGCATCTTCTTTTCTTATTTCATTAAAGTATATATATGTGCTATCATAGTCTACTATTTCTTTTGAAATAATATTATCTTTAACATATATAATACATATTCCACTAATTACTTCATTTTTCTTATTAGAAGAATTAAGTAAGTTTTGCATTGCTTCTTTCTTACTTTTTGGTTTTTCAAGTATATTATTATCTGAGTATACTATTGTATCCAATCCAATAATTATCATATCATCATTTATACTTTTACCTTCTTCTACTATGTTACTATATACATTTTCTGCTTTTCCCTTAGCTAAGTACATTACATACTCATATGGGTCTTGTAT
>QWBY01001428.1_pt1 | contig 14987 bp, 14 predicted proteins | sample 1972471 | NCBI WGS metagenome assembly QWBY01 (sample SAMN09866722, study PRJNA288562) | Human gut metagenome isolate term6_stool, whole genome shotgun sequencing... | reverse complement strand
CATTTTATGTATTAAATATTAAATAATTTTTTAGAATTTAATTTTTGTCTTCATGTTCCTATTTAACGATATGAAATGCTATTTGATTTCTGATGACCATAATGATGAAATAAAATGCTATAGACATTTCGTACCATACATTTTGTAGTGCAAATTTATATCATTTTGCGTAAGGTTTTCGAAACATTTTTTTTGGGGGGAAAACGTAAATCCAATTAGGAAATGCAACTTTGGGAAATAAACAAAGGAGCAAAAAAGATTTTTTCAGAGAAAAGAGAGGGAGCATTCTCTCCCTCTTCGATGGAAAGTTTTAGAAAATTAGTATCCTTTCCTAAAAGTTATATAAGCATAATTGCAACGAGCGCACGGTGAAACGCTACACCTATGTGCAGATACAAACATTTACCAAACAGTTAGCAACCAACTCTATGTCTGACAAGTCCACACCATGGGAACGCGACACATTTTTGCCCAAGCAAACCTCCCATGTCGTGTCAAAATTGCTATCTTCTGCTCCCATATATTGTTCGTTTGCCTTGGTTGAGGGCATGAGCTTATATTTTATTTCTTTATTAGATAGTACAGGTTCCATAGAGGCAAGAATATCATATCCTTCTCGTAACTGTTCTTGATATTTGCCAGTACCTGGAAACATGTCGGCAATGACAGGCATAATTTCATCGAAATCATACGCATGAAGTAGTTCGTATAGTCTCATACTATTAATTTTATTTTAATGTATTGGGTGATTTTTCTTACTAATAATTTTATAAAAAGTTCATGGATAAGTTTTTCATACTATCCCGATGGATAAAAGTTAACCTCATATAAAAATGTGATGATAGTACGATTAATTTTTTTTTATCTTATACTATCATCACATTTACGGTTTGGATGTGCGCTGTTGGGAAGAAAGTTGCCATGCTTTTATAAACATGGCGTGCGATAAAATCTAAAACTTAGCCATCTTGATGGCTACCACTGCACATTCATCGCCTTTGTTACCAAATTTTCCGCCACTGCGTTCTACAGCTTGTTCGAGATCGTTTGTCGTAAGCAATCCAAAAATCACAGGGATATTTTGGCTGGCATTGAGATATGAGATGCCGTGCGTAACTCCCTCGCATATATAATCAAAATGCGGTGTATCACCTCTGACAACGCACCCCAAGATAATGATAGCGTCAAATCCGTCGTTCTTACACATTTGTTGGGCGCCGTATACCAACTCGAAACTACCGGGCACAGTTTTCACGTGTATGTTTTCTGGCAGGGTGCCATGCTTTTCTAAAGTCTTGACAGCGCCGTCAAGAAGCGCACCAGTCACCTTGGAGTTCCATTCTGATACTACAATGCCAAAGCACATATTGCTGGCATCTGGTACCTTGGAAAAATCGTATTCGGATAGATTATGAAGTGATGTGGCCATTTATTGTTTTACCCTTTCGATATATTTGTCAATCTCTTGGCTTTGTACAAGCATTGAGTTAACATACTTGGACTTGATGCTCTCGTAGAGATTAAGTGCCTCTTCTTTTTTGTTTTGCGATTCCAACAATTGACCAGCTTGTAATAAAAATGTTGGTGAAAGGCTGTTGTTAATCCCATTTTCGCTCTTTTTGTCAGCTCTCTCCGCGGCAGATTTCAGTTTGTTTATGGCCTTGTCTATTTCGCCTATGTGTGCGTAAGCGTTGCCCAGTGCTTGAATTGCTGCTGGACTAACCATAGCATCGTCAGCGGGAGAGTAGTCTTCCAAATAATCCACGGCCTCTTTCCATTTGCCTAAGTTCGCGTAGCTCAAGCCTGCATATAGCTTAGCCAAATTTCCAGCGTTGGTGTTGCTATAGTCGCTTGCAATACTTAAGAATCCCACATAGCCCGCACCATCGCCATTAAGAGCCTTGTCAAACTGATCCGCATTAAAATAGTCTTGCCCTCTTGCAATGGCTGTATTGGCCTTTTCTTCACGTGGTTCACTGATAAATGATTTGTAGCAGAAAATACCTGCGATGACAATAACCACCGCTACTACAACGATGAGAACAGCCTTGCCATATTTTTGGAAGAAAGCCTCGGATTTAGATGCAACGTCGTATGTTGCTTGCTCTTTGTTGTTTGCCATTATTTTTGTTTATTTATTTACAATAACTTGTGACAAAATTAACCATTTTATCCCATATACTGAAATTTCTATGTTTTTTTTTTCGATTTTAAGGCTCAAAAGAACTATCTTTGTATTCTAAAGCATCAAAAGCTATGATTTTAAAGAATATTTCCATCCTTAATTATAAGAATATCAGAGCCGCAGAACTTACATTCTCTTCTAACATTAATTGTTTTATTGGTAACAATGGTGAAGGCAAGACCAATCTTCTTGATGCGATATACTATCTTTCTTTCTGTCACAGCAGGTTTAGCAACATGGACAGCCAAGTGGTTATGCACGGGCAGGAATTTTTTATGATAGAGGGAAATTATGAGTCTGGCAATGGTGACCAAGAAAACATTTATGCCGGTATGAAGAAAGGGAAAAACAAGCAGGTGAGACGTAATAAAAAGGCATATAAAAAATTATCACAACATATTGGTTTTATTCCTTTAATATTCGTGTCGCCCTCTGATTCTATGCTTGTGGACGGTGGAGGAGATGAGAGACGCCGATTGATGGATATGGTTATTGCCCAATATGATAATGTATATATAGATGCGCTTAACAGATACAACAAGGCACTTCAGCAGCGCAACGCATTGTTGAAACAAGAAAATGAGCCAGACACGACGCTTTTGGAACTGTGGGAAAAAGAAATGGGGGAGCAGGGTGATGTGGTGTTTAAGAAAAGGGAGGAGTTTGTCACAGAGATGACGCCAGTGTTTCAGCATATTTACCAGCGTGTCTCCGGACAGCGCGAAACGGTCTCCCTGCGATATATGTCGCATGCTCAGAGAGGCCCATTGATAGATATCATTCAGAGCGATCGTTTTAAAGACAGGGCGGTGGGCTACAGTTTACATGGTATTCATCGTGATGACTTGGAGATGCTTATTGATGGTTATCCAATGAAACGAGAGGGTAGCCAAGGGCAAACCAAGACTTTTGTATTGGCTCTTAAATTAGCGCAATTTGATTTTTTACGGCGTACCGCTTCTAACACGACCCCATTGCTATTGTTGGATGATATTTTTGACAAACTTGACTCGGACAGGGTGGAGCAAATTGTCAAGTTGGTCTCTGGTGATCATTTTGGTCAAATCTTTATTACCGACACCAATCGTGAGCACCTTGATAAAATTTTGAGGCACAGTGATGAAGACTACAAATTGTTCGATGTTAAAGGTGGCGCCGTAACAGAAAGGAGTTCGAACCATGTTCAAGCGTGATGTGAAGTCGCTCGGTGATGTTCTTCAACATTACTTGCGAAAAGAGGGACTGGAGACTCCTTTGCTACAAATGAGGGTGGTGGATGCATGGCCTAAGATAGTGGGTGAGAGTGTCAACGGGTACACCGCCGAAAGATTTATCAAAAACCAAGTACTTTTTGTAAAAGTCACCAACCCTGCGTTAAGGCAAAATTTAAGTATGATGCACACGCAACTAACCAAGCGTCTTAATGAGATGGTGGGGACATCTGTCATTACAGATGTGAGAGTATATTGAGTGAAAGCTTATTAATCAACCTAAATCCACTACCGTGATACCCGCTCCACCAAATTGCACGTGCTCGTCGGCATAATGTACGACAGCTGGCTCGGAAGACAAATAAGTCCTAACGATCTGTCGAAGCGTGCCATTACCCTTGCCATGAAGAATTCTCACGCGTGAAACTCCCATCAATATGGCATCGTCAACAAAGCGTTGTACAGCCAAGACAGCCTCGTCCCCACGCATACCTCTAATATCTATGTCTTGTGTAAATTCCTTACGGTGGTCGTTGATGGTATTTTGTGTAACATGAGATATGGTATATTTTTGTAAACCCGTCTTAAGCTCATCCATCTTCGAAGGCGCTTGTTCTGAGTCTATCAGCTGTGTGTTCACCGTGCCGTCGCCAATGATTTCAAGGCGCTTGATTGGTATGTTGGTCTTGATGTTGCCTATGACGACAATAGCATATTTCCCTTCTAAAGAAGCGATGCGCCCCTTGGTTCCCAGTCCCTTAATCCTGACCTGATCACCTACGTCAAACCCTTGCTTAATAGTCTTTGTAGACTTTGGAGCCAGCGCGCGCAAAGTTTGGGCAGCTCTCTCCTCGTCTCCTCGTTTGCTCTTTTTGCGTTCCTCTCTCCTTTGCTTGCGCGCTTTAATTTCCTCTACTTTCTTTTTAAAATCCTCTTCGTTCAGTATGCCTGGATGTTTCTTTTTGCTTTTTTTCCATTCATCTTGTTCTACATCTTGCTTAAACTCACTGAGCTCTGTGTGTAGCTTGCGTGTTTCTTCTTTTTCGGCTTGTTGTTCCCGTATCTCTTTAATGACATTTTCAATCTTTCTATTACTCTCCTCAAGTAGTTCGCGAGCTTTTTGCTTGGCCTCATTGATAATGCTTTTACGCTGTATATCAACTTCTGTTATTGAGTTTTCATACTCGTCAATGCGTTTTTGAAGATCTTTCTCTAATTGGTGAACTGTTTGGCGTTTTTGCTCCCAATATCGTTTGTCACGCACAATATCTTGCAAATATTTGTCACTACGAATATAGTCGGACCCTACCAGTTCAGAGGCGTCCGCGATTACGTCTTCGGGCAATCCTATTTTACGGGCTATATCTATTGCGAACGAACTGCCTGGCCTTCCTATGGCCAACTGGAACAGGGGTTGCATCATATGTCGATCATAGAGCATGGCGCCATTGGTCACTCCTTTATGGGTGTCGGCAAAATGCTTGAGATTTTGGTAGTGTGTTGTTATGATTGCCCATGCGCCTTTTTCACAGAAACGTTTCAACACGCTTTCGGCTATAGCGCCACCAATTTGCGGTTCTGTTCCCGTGCCAAACTCATCTATGAGAATAAGCGTGTCTACGGAAGCTTGACGCATCATGTTTTTCATGTTTAACAAATGGGAGGAATAGGTGCTTAGATCATTTTCAAGGCTTTGCTCATCACCTATATCTATCATCAGATCTTTAAAAACTCCACAGCTACTTCTGTCGCCCACGGGAATGCTCAATCCCATTTGTAACATGTACTGCAACAATCCTACGGTTTTCAGGCAAACCGACTTTCCTCCAGCGTTTGGCCCTGAGATAATTAGTATATGCGTTTCTGGCGTTAAAAGAACATCTAACGGGACTATTTTTTGCCCTTCGCGCAGATGAGCCTCAAGCAGCGGGTGTCTCGCTTGGATTAGGTCTAAAAACGGGCGGCGCTTTACAACAGGTTCGAAAGCGTTTGCCTTGATTGCCAATTTGGCTTTGGAGTGGATGAAGTCTATTTGTCCCAGAAACTGGTAGGAATCGAGAATTTCCGCTACATGAGGCCTTATGCGTGACGCCATCTTCGTTAGAATGCGCACGATTTCTTGCCGTTCCTTACGTTCTAATTCTCGTATTTTATTGTTTGCCTCAACTACTTCGGAAGGCTCAATGAAGACAGTCTTGCCTGTCGAGCTCTCGTCGTGCACAATACCGGGTATGCGTCGTTTAAGAGCTGGGGCCACGGGTATGACTAAACGACCGTCGCGCACTGTTGGCGAGGTGTCTTTGTCCACCAAGCCATCGCTCTGAGCGGAGCGCAATATTCCTGCAAGTATTCGAGAAACGGAGCCTTCGGCTTGTGCCAGCTCACGGCGTATATCGTGTAACTCGGGCGTGGCGTTGTCGCGAACGTGCCCAAATTTATCAATTATTTGGTCTATTTGTTGTACCAAAGTGGGGAAAGTGGCGACGCCATCCGCCAAGTCGTGGAGCGAGGGGAAATACCATTTTTTAATAACAACGGCATCGGATACAATTGTACCCGGATCTTTTGAGCCATCGTTTTCCGTATCATCCCCACGATAAAAAAACTTGACCAAATCATCAATGGTGCGTAAAGACCTTTTCATATCGTGCAACTCTTGCTCTTCTAACCATGTACCCTCTAAACGTACACGGCGAATGCTCTCGCGAACATCAAAGAAAAAAGCCAACGGAAAGTCTGTCTCTTCTTCTATGATACGTCTCATCTCTCGTATTTCCGACATCCATATGTTCACTTGGTCGGGATTGGAGGTAAACTCCATCTTGTCTACCATGTCTTTACCCAGGGTTGACAGACATTCTGTCTTAAGAGCGGAACGTATTTCCTCAAAACCTAATTTGTTTTCGAAATTTTTGGGGTATATCATAAATTTGTTTTAAAACATCAGTTTACAAAAAGGGTCTATGTTTTTATTTCAAAGGTAATAAAATGCGGTTGCCATTACAACTTCGCTTCCTCTTCTTGAATGTCTACTATCCACCGCCAAGATATTGCCATTTTATCACTCGGTATCACAATTTCTATATAACGCTCGTCAAAATTCACTTTTTTCAAAATTCCAACGGCTTGCAAATAGCAGCCGCCCTCTTTGCGTTTATCTGGGCAAAAATAACGTATCCTGACTATAGGTCTTTGATCTATCTTCCTCATCAAATTTGTCATTTTTTTATTGAGCGTTGCGTTGCTATCTTCAGACATGATGGGCTCAATCTCTGTAATTCTCGCAACTTCTTTTATTGCCTCTGCATGCCCTGTTATTGCCGAGAACGGCGCAAATTGAGCGGCTCGCTTGCGCATTGGCATTCGTGGATGACGTTTGGAAACGTGATGTGGCAAGTGAATAATATCATCGTAATCTGAACTCATATTAATATCAAGTGTCTTATATCATTGTTGTCTTGGCACTTAAGCTCTATGTCCGCCTATCTGAATATTGCGCTCACGTGTCGTGGCTCCTTCTTCGAAGTCGATACCTTTAAGAATAGCGTTTTTGCCGAATTTCTTTTTAATGTTTAATAATGTTTGCTGCATACGTCGTTCCCGAGAGAGCGTCATGCGTCGCTCTGCTTCTTGCTGTCTCTGGGCTTCACCATTTGTAAACAAATTCAGTTGTATCGGAGCGTGCGTTTCTCGGCGGGCATTATCCTCCGACACTACATGGTTGGCAGTCACATTCATGCGGCGTATGAGTAGATTGCGACTCACTATTTGGTCAAATATTTTAATTACGGCTAACGTGATAAGTTTGGACGAGGAGTTGTGAAAACCTAAATTTGCGGAGCCATGCACACTCTTGGGTTTCCTCCTGCCATAGCCGTCTGTCGTGATAGGGCCATTGTAGGTGGATTGAATGGATGGATTGGTAAGGTTTTCTATGTCATATCCCACCGTAACCACAATTTGGTCTGTAACAAGATGTTTGTCCACAAGGTCGAGTGCCATGCTATCAGCCATTTCCTTGGCCACCACTCGTGCTTTCTTAAACGTATAAGGCTCTTGCAATACTTGCCCGGTGCAAAGCGAGTTTTCCTTGGGCCTGTAAGATTTTATCGCCTCTATGGTGCATGGTTCCCATCCCCAAGCATGGTCTATGAGTAATTCTGCGTTAACGCCAAATAGCTTGTATAGCAATTCCTCGTTGTTTATCGAGCATCGAGCGATTTGTCCCATGGTGTACATACCGTAACTCTCCAGTTTCGCAGCTAAGCCATGTCCTACACGCCAAAAGCTTGTCAGGGGTTTGTGGTCCCACAGCAAGTGGCGATAAGACTGCTCATCCAGCTCCGCTATTCTTACACCATCCTTGTCTGCCGGCTTATGCTTGGCCACTATATCCATAGCTATTTTGGCTAAATATAGATTGGTGCCGATACCTGCTGTGGCAGTGATGCCAGTTTCTCGCAAAACTGCACGAACCATTTTCATAGCCAATTGATGAGCTGATAGATTGTAGATTTTAAGATAATTGGTGGCGTCAAAAAATACCTCATCTATCGAATACACATGGATATCTTCTGGCGCTATGTATCGCAAATATACATTGTAAATGCGCGCGCTGTATTGTATGTAAAAAGACATCCGTGGTTTGGCTACGATATAATCAAGCGCGAGGTTATCATTAGCCTTGACTTCTGGGTCAGAATATGATTTCCCTACCAGTGCATGTGTAGCCACATGTCGTCTCCGAGCATAATTTACCTCTTGCACTCTCTGCACCACCTCAAACAGGCGCGCTCTTCCACTTATGCCGTAAGCCTTGAGTGATGGTGACACTGCCAAGCAAATGGTTTTCTCCGTGCGATCGATATCCGCCACCACAAGGTTAGTGGTAAGTGGGTCGAGCCCTCTCTCCACACATTCCACCGAAGCGTAAAACGACTTCAAGTCTATGGCAATATATACACGTTGTTCAGTCATCAACTATTGAAGAATATCTTAGGATGTTTTTTTCACTCATGCAAATTTAGCTAAAATTCCTGATTTATATGCCAATAGGGATAAAAATCCTTTCGCCGTGCTTTTTGATCACTCGCCTCAACGAATGGCCAAAGCGATTCTCGTTAGTGCTATCAATGAGTTTTGGCTTGCCAAGGCGGTTAATATTTCATTGCATAAGCCAGTGCCCTTACCTTTGTCACCTTGGCAAGGTCATGCAACACACACACAATGTTATAGATGGATAAAAGGTCCATCAATATGTATCATCTCTTCATTGGCAAGATACTCCAGAGCGCAGTTCATCTGCTTGTTGGGTATTACAAGCTTGTTAAGCTCGGTAATTCTATGCCTTTCTTTATCAGCGAGTAATGATAATATCTGATCACAAACTCGCCTTAGATCCAAATCAGAAACGCTATGAAATCCAGAGGATACACAAACGTCACAGACTTTGCAGTCCATTGATCGCGTCTCCCCGAAATAACGCAGCAGTTGCCTACTTCTGCAAACGTAGCCGTTGGTAGCATAGTCTATCATGCTCATTATGCGTCGGGTAAAATCTTCCTTTCGATCCTCGTACACATTTGGGGGCAGCACAACATCGGTGGCGTCGACACGGTCTTGTCTATAAGTTATAAATGGCGTCTTGCTTTGTGGTATGAAGTGGATGATTTGTTTCCGGCTCAATGTTTTCAGCACTTGGTAAGTCAACTCTCTACCTATCCCTGCGTCCATTGCGATAAGAGCCTCGTCGACATAATTGTAATCGGTGAACAGCCCTCCATAGTTTCGGAGCACAGAGGTTATTACCGCTTCCTCGTGTTTAGTGAGTTCTTTGAGTTTGTAAAGATCGTTTCTTCCCAACAAGAATATGAGTCTTGCCTTGCCGTCAGGATCGGTTTCGTACTTAAGATAACCTGCGTTTTGCAATAGCTTCAAGGCCGAGGCCACCTTTACCGGAAAATACTTGTAGATATAGGAAAACTTGTCTATCTCGAATGTGAACGTGTGTCCTTGCCCACTCCCCACACCTATTTCATAGTAATAGGCCAAGTGCTCATACACATCAGCGATATAATCTTTGTCAGGGAAGTTGTCGTCTATACGTTTGTTTAGCTTTCGTATATCGCTGTTATTCCACAGCAACACCGCATAAGCCTTTTTCCCATCGCGACCAGCGCGTCCCGCTTCTTGAAAGTAAGCCTCTATGGAGTCTGGGCAGTCATAATGTACCACTAACCTCACATCAATCTTGTCTATACCCATTCCAAAAGCGTTGGTCGCTACTATCACGCGTTTTTGATTGTTTTGCCATTGTTTCTGCCGCTCATCTTTGGTCGCTAATTCCAATCCCGCATGATAAAATGTAGATTCTATTCCATTTTCTTCCAACATAACCGAGACGTCTTTGCTTCGACGCCTGCTGCGCACATAGACAATGGCGCTGCCCTGCACGCTTGACAAGATATGTACCAACTCGGTTTGTTTGTCTGTTGCCGTCCTTACCACATATGCCAAATTCTTTCGCTCAAAACTCATGCGAAAAACATTTTTTTTGCAAAATGCCAATCGCTCTTGAATGTCCTCCACTACATTTGGCGTTGCCGTGGCTGTCAGGGCAAGGACCGGAACTCCGGGTAATAACTTGCGAATTTCGATTATTTGCAAGTATGCCGGACGAAAATCATATCCCCATTGGCTGATACAGTGCGCTTCATCCACGGTGATAAAGCTCACTTTCATGTGCTTGAGCTTTGTTTGAAATATGGCCGATCCTATGCGCTCTGGCGATATGTATAGCAATTTTGTTTGCCCCAAGACACAGTTTTCCAATATTTTTAATATTGCGGATCGAGCCATTCCTGCGTAAATTGCCGCGGCTACAATTCCCTGCTTGTTCAGCCTCTGTACCTGATCTTTCATCAAGGCAACAAGAGGTGTTATTACTATGCACACACCGTCTTGCGCCAATGCTGGCACTTGGAAAGTGATAGATTTACCGCCGCCAGTTGGCATCAGTCCTAAAGTGTCCTTGCCAGAGCAGATGCTTTCGATAATTTCGCGCTGAATTCCTCGAAAATTTTTATATCCCCAATACTGCTCCAGAATGTCCTGATACAGATCTTGCATTTCCGTCGTGTCAATTATGAGTTTTGAGGCTCTTCTTCCACTGGCTTGATATCTTCGATTTGCAGTTGCACCCGATTATGTTTGAAAATGTTGTCTTCAATGGTATAAGCTATGTCAAAAGCTCGTTTGGATTTGATATATCGAGCTGAGGCACTTTGCCCGAAAGCGATACCATTCACCACGGTGGGTGATAATGAGTCTACCAATTCAAGTTTGATGTGCTCTTGTGCTCGTCCCACCACTTTGCTTGTACCATAATCATATACGCCTTTCGTGCAAAATAAGGGTTTTGGATTGCCTGGTCCGAATGGAGAGAAACGCTTCAGGTCATTGTGCAACCGCTTGGATATGTCCTTGAAGTTTATCACTGCGTCTATTTCTATACAAGGCTCTATTTGCTCTGGCTCTATATGCTCTTCCACATAGCGTTGGAAACGTTTGATAAATTGTGGAATATCATCCCATCTCAGTGTTAAGCCTGCTGCGTAAGTGTGACCTCCGAAGTTGATCATCAAGTCGTTGCAATGTTTGATGGCAGAGTAAACGTCAAAACCCATCACAGACCGTGCCGATCCTGTGGCAAAGTCGCCATCGCGCGTCAATACTACGGTGGGGCGGAAGTAAAGTTCTGTTAGTCGTGAGGCTACAATGCCAATGACACCTTTTTTCCAATGCTCGTCATAAAGGACGATGCTCGATTGATATTTGTGATCTTTCAGCCTGGCCACTATTTGGTTGGCCTCCTCGGTCATTTGCTTGTCTATATCCTTGCGCTGCTCATTGTATTCATTGATGCGTTTGGCTTCTTTTAAGGCCACCCCAAGATCTTTTTCCACTAATAGGTCCACGCTTTCCTTTCCGTTTTCCACACGTCCCGAGGCGTTGATACGTGGCCCTATCTTAAAGATAATATCGCTCATGGCTATTTCCCTGCCACTAAGGCCACATGTGTCAATAATGGCCTTCAGCCCTACGCTTGGGTTTTGATTGAGTTGTTTTAATCCGTGAAAAGCCAATATGCGATTTTCGTCAACCACGGGAACTATGTCCGCGGCGATGCTTACCGCACAGAAGTCGAGTAGGGGGATGAGTCGCGAGAACGGAATGCCATTGTTTTTAGCAAAAGCTTGCATGAATTTGAAGCCCACGCCACATCCACAAAGATGCTTGAAAGGGTATGGGTCGTCAGGCCTTTTGGGGTTAAGGATGGCTGCTGCCGGTGGCATATCACTATCAGGCACATGGTGATCGCAAATGATAAAATCTATGCCAAGGCTTTTGGCATAAGCTATTTCCTCAATAGCCTTGATGCCACAGTCAAGGATTATTATCAGTTTAACTCCAGTTTCATGGGCAAATTCCATAGCTTTCTTGCTCACACCATACCCCTCGTCGTATCGATTTGGAATGTAATAATCTATGTTCGAATAGAATTGTTGCAAGAATTTATAAACCAATGCCACTGCCGTACATCCATCCACATCATAGTCTCCATACACCATGACACGCTCTTTGCGCCCCATAGCGTCGTTCAATCTGTCCACGGCTACGTCCATATCTTTCATCAAAAAAGGGTTGATAAGGTCGGATAGTTGTGGCCTAAAGAAACGTTTGGCCGCACTTTCGGTGGTAATGCCACGCTTAATGAGCAGCCCTGCCAATATGGGGTTCATGTTAAGCTTCTCGCCTAATTCATTAGCCTGTTGTATGTCTTGTTGTGTAGGTGGATCATATTTCCACTTAAAATGCATTTTAAATTATTTTTATTCTGCTCCAAAGTTACTAAATTACATTGAAAAAGTAGAGATATAATAGTTAAAAGTAATATATCCAATGTTGCTATTACATACAAACACCATATCCTTACGGCTAAAAACATATATCTTAAACCGAAAAGAGATTAAAAGATAACAAATTCTTTTTCATGTTGTTTTTAATATTATATTTGGCGATAAATTTTATAACCACCTTCCCCAAAAAAACTCCCGATTATTGCATGAAGAATAATCGGGAGTTTTGTATAAGCTTTATTAAAAACAATCGTCATGATTTTAGGTCAAGTTTGATTTGCAACTCATCAAGTTGCTTGTCGTCAATGAACGATGGTGCGTCAAGCATGACATCTCGCCCACTGTTGTTTTTGGGGAACGCTATGCAATCACGAATACTGTCAAGACCTGCCAATATGCTCACAAAGCGATCCAAGCCAAAGGCCAATCCGGCATGGGGTGGCGCGCCATACTTGAATGCGTTCATTAAAAATCCAAACTGTGCCTCCGCTCTCTCTCGCGTGAAGCCAAGCACCTCGAACATTTTTTCTTGCAGCTGGGTGTCGTGGATACGGATACTTCCGCCACCCACCTCGATGCCGTTGCACACGAAGTCGTAAGCCTTGGCGCGAACTTGCTCTGGGTGAGAGTCGAGTAGTGACAGGTCGTCAGGGTTGGGCATCGTGAATGGGTGGTGCGTGGCCATCAGGCGTTGTTCCTCGTCGCTCCACTCAAAGAGGGGGAAGTCCACGACCCACAGGCATTTGAAGACGTTCTTGTCGCGCAGTCCAAGACGGTCACCCATCTCCAGTCTTAAACTGCAAAGTTGGGTGCGTGTCTTGTTGGCGTTGTCGCCAGAGAGTATCAAAACGAGGTCTCCGTCCTTGGCATCCATTTTTTCTTTGACATGAGCCAGCACCTCGGGTGCGTAAAACTTGTCAATGGAACTCTTCACCGTGCCGTCGGCATTGTATTTGATATAAACCAACCCCATGGCGCCCACCTGTGGACGTTTCACGAAGTCGGTAAGCTCGTCCAGTTGTTTGCGGCTGTAACTTGCGCATCCAGTGACTCGAATGCCGCCAATGTAGGCCGCCTTGTTAAATACGGAAAAATCTCCTTTGTCCGCGAAGGTATCTTTCAACTCCACAAACTCCATTCCAAAACGAAGGTCTGGCTTGTCAGAGCCATAGCGTTTCATGGCCTCGTGCCATGTCATCTGTTGCAGTTTTGGCAGCTCCACGCCTCTTATCTCTCTGAAAAGATGGCGCGCCATGTCTTCGAAAAGCTCTGTCACGTCATCCTGATCAACAAAGCTCATCTCGCAGTCTATCTGCGTGAACTCGGGCTGCCGGTCCGCACGAAGGTCCTCATCGCGAAAACACTTGGCTATTTGGAAGTACCTATCAAAGCCTGCTACCATGAGGAGCTGCTTCAATGTTTGTGGGCTTTGGGGCAAGGCGTAGAACTGACCGGGGTTCATGCGCGAGGGAACCACGAAGTCGCGTGCGCCCTCTGGCGTAGATCCAATGAGGATCGGGGTCTCCACCTCGATGAATTTCTTAGAGTCAAGAAAATTGCGGATGAGGATAGTCATACGGTGACGCAACTCCAAGTTTTTACGCACACTCTCCCTTCGCAGATCAAGGTATCTGTATTTCATGCGTAGGTCATCTCCGCCGTCAGTATTTTCCTCGATGGTAAAAGGTGGGGTGAGCGAAGGGCTGAGCACGGTGAGCTGCTTGGCCATGATTTCTATGTCGCCAGTATCCATCTTGGGGTTTTTGCTTTGTCGCTCGGCAACGATGCCTTTTATTTGCACACAGCATTCGCGTCCCAATTTATTGGCTTGGTCGCAGAGGCCTTTGTCGTCTGCCTCGTTAAAGACAAATTGGGTGATGCCATAGCGGTCGCGAAGGTCCACAAAGGTCATTCCGCCCATCTTACGAGAGCGCTGCACCCATCCGGCAAGCGTCACTTCCTTGCCAGCGTCAGTCAAACGCAGTTCTCCACAAGTGTTTGTTCTATACATACCTAATGAATATGGATTGATTTTATATAGCGCAAAATTACAATAATTTATTGAAAGATAGAAAAAAACAAATGGCAATCTTGGTCATGCCGCTTATTTTTTGTATTTATTCCTTTGAGTTCGGGCAGTAGGTCATTAAAGAGAGATGACGTGTTTGGTATAGATTTTTTAGAAAACAATAAGGGTTGAAAGCATAATTGCTCCCAACCCTTGTTGAATATGATGTAACTTTTAGTCCCTGTCGCAGTTGGCAGTCCAAGTTTCGCCTCCCTTTGTCACAAATATTGTCAACTTGTCTTTGGTAATGGTTATACCTTTAATACCTGTTCCAATGCTGATGTAGGTATTGTCATCCTTTTTTTCAAATTTAATACCTGTCAAGTCTGGTATCTTGTGGTCAAAATGGAAAGAATAGGTAGAACCTATCTTGTTAACGATTACTTTGCCATCAGTAGCTGTGATGTGCTTGGCGGGGTTAATAGCAGTGTATGAAATTGAGCCCTTATAGGTGCCCACAAACACCTCTGTGTCTGCTGGGTCGGTGTCACTGCTACATGCAGAGAAACCCACGGTTAACAACAGAGTGAAAAATAGAATAGATAATGTTTTGATACTTGTTTTCATTGTTATGGTTTTTGGTTTACATTCCAAAGTTATGTAAA
>QWBY01001364.1_pt1 | contig 15027 bp, 8 predicted proteins | sample 1972471 | NCBI WGS metagenome assembly QWBY01 (sample SAMN09866722, study PRJNA288562) | Human gut metagenome isolate term6_stool, whole genome shotgun sequencing... | reverse complement strand
AGGAACAGTCTCTCGCAAACCTCCCGTCCTGTGAGATAGATTTCACCTTCAAAAAGAGGACGATGAGTTTGAGCCATGCTTCTCACTCGATTCGTCAAACCTTTGATGCCAGAGATGAGTTGCTTCTTTTCTGGTGTTTCTTTATTGAGTACTTCAAAGCACTCCGCTCATTTCTAAATCGTTACCCATCCGCATCGCCTCAAATAGTAACCTCTTACTTTTCAGCCAGATAGTCCGAAACCAAGAAATTGTGGGGGATTATTTCTCCTCTATAAGGGGCAGATCCTGTAGACCGATGGTGTAGAAGACGAGCGACATCTCCTCGTCCTCCTCAGCGATGTATCCGATGGTGTGGTCGTCAATCATCAGCGCCTCGGTGTAGGCACACCAGCCGGGCGTGAGGAGGACCCCCTCGTCCCAGCCCTTCTCCTCACTCCAGCTGTAGAGCCGCCCGTTTTGGCGACCGGGACCAGCAGGGAGGGTATGCATCAGGCGCATACCATCGGAGGGCGAGGTGAGGAAGGGGGCGCCATTGCAGGCGACGTCGTGGAGGCCGGCATAGCGATCCGTCTGCTCCCAGGTGATGCCGCCGTCATTGCTGACGGAGAATATCCGGTCGCCGCGGCGAGGATTTCGGATGCTCATCAGGAGCGATCGATCGGGCATCGTGATCACCTTGGACTCATCGCCGCGGTCGTAGGCAGGCTCCGAGACCTGCCAGGTCTCGCCTAAGTCGTCGCTGAAGACGAGACGGTTGTCAAAGGCGCGTCGCTCGGGGTCCCACATGGCAGCTACGTACATGATCCGTCCGTAGCAGGCTGTGGCGCCGTGACCGGCGGCGATGAAGGAGGCAGCGTACTTGCGCCGATCGGGGTCGGGGCAGTGGGTCCCGTAGAGTTGGGGCTGCATCGTCCTCGGCTCGCTCCAGGTGCGGCCGTCATCGGTACTCTCCATGACGTACTGCGGCATCGGCTTATCCGCCGTGGAGCCCCAGAGCCCCTGACCGCCGACAAAGGTGATGATCACCCTCTCTCCGTGGCGGGTCTCGACGACGCAGATGTCCCCGTAGCCGGCTCCCTTGCCTTGCCCCCTGAGGATGATCTCGGGGTCGGACCACGACTTGCCATTATCCTCGCTCCGGCGGAGGATCAGGTCGATGTCCTCAGGGATGTCGACCTGATTGTACTTCCTCCTGTCCGCAAAGGCGAGGAGCGTCCCCTTGGAGGTCTTGATGAGGGCCGGTATGCGGAAGTTGCGCGAGCCGGTGTCCCCCGGGACGAAGAGGGGCGTGTAGGTGCGCCAGCGTTGGCGAGAGGTCTTGTCGCCCACCTGCTTGATGGGGTAGCTCCGACCATTGATGGAGACGGATAGGATCTCTCCGCGGAGCTTATCGGGGGAGTAGAAGGGATCCTCAGCCACGTCGGCGGTGAGGTAGAGGACTCTCTTGTCGGTGGTAAGACGGGCACGCTCCTTCCCACTCAGGGGGATGGCATCGTAGGCGACTCGACCCTTGTAGTCGTCGAGGTCACGCACCACGAGACTATCGCTGGCGAGCACCTCGCACCGCTCTATGAGGCGGGTGGTACGGGGGTCGAGTCGGTAGGCGATGTCGATGCGGCCGCTCTTGGGGAGGACGATGGTGGCGAGGGTCCGCCTCGTCTGTCCGCTCATATAGCCGTGCCGGGAGCCGATGATGGTGACGGAGTCGGTCTGGGCATAGGCGAGGGAGCCGAGGAGAAGGAGGATGAGGGTGTAGAGTGTCTTTCGGATCATAACTATAGTGCGTGCTGTGAGTGGGGATCAGAAGGGGTAACCTACGGCAAGGTGGAGGGCGAGCGGTAGGTTTTTCTTATCCCCAAAGGTATTGAAGTAAGGACCGCCCGATCGGTCGGGACGATGGAGGGCGACACCGAGGTCAAGCCGTACCACGAGCATCGAGAGGTCGTACCTCACACCGAGCCCGGTGGAGAGGGCGACATCACGGAGGAAGTAGCGCGAGGTGAGGGTGGCATCAGGTCTCGAGGGATCCTGCCTGAGGAGCCACACATTGCCTGCATCGACAAAGGTGGCCACCTCAAGGTCTCCGACCACCTTGGCCCTCAGCTCAAGATTGGCCTCGAGGCGGAGGTCACCCGTCCGGTCGAGGAATGAGAGAGGGGAGGGATTTTGGGGACTATAGGCACCTGGACCGAGGGTGCGGACGTTGAAGCCGCGCAGGCTATTGGCTCCGCCGGAGTAAAATTGCTCGGTGTAGGGTGCCACGGTCTGATTGCCGTAGCTGTAGATCGCCCCGCTGTAGAGGCGACTGGCGAGCGAGATCATCGAGCTCGCCTGATAGGCATACCGCAGCTCAAGGGTGCCCTTGACAAACTGTGCAAAGCTCGACCCCGCCAAGCGGTAGGGGCGGGGGGTGTCCTTGGGGTAGCAGAGGGAGAGGAGGTTGCCCGCCTCAGAGACGTATGCCTCGAGGGAGAAGGTGTGGCGCGAGAGCGGGTCGCGTGTCTCGAAGCCGAAGAGGTAGGATGCCTGTGGGATAAACTGATTTCGGAAGGAGAGCCCCAGCCCGGGATTGGCCGCTAAGGCCTCGTCAAAGGCGGCGGTGCGGCGGACGAGGTGATTGTAGGAGATGCTGAGCGGCCGGATGGTGTGGCGCACCCCCTTGAAGGGCTCAAAGCGGTACTCGGTGTCAAAGGCAAACTGCATCTGACGATAGAAACCACTACGGCTCAGGAGCGCCGCCGTCAGGCCCAGCTTACTGTAGGCGGGATAGGTAAAGGGTCGGTAGTAGAGCCCGGGGATCAGGAGACGGGGAAACTTTAGGTCGGTGGAGAGGAGGAAGAGGTAGCTATTGATGTCCCACGCAGCTGAGCCCTCGTCACTCTTGCTGTAGCCGGTCTGCCACTCGTAATTGCCCTGCAGCCTCACGGAGAGGGTCTCCCCACCGCGGAATACATTTCTCTTATTCACGGAGAGCGCCAGTCCGGGTCCGGTCTGATTATTGGACTTCAGGCGGTAGGTGGCCTCCAGCTCGGCGGCATAGGGCTTATCCTCCATGGAGACCATGGAGACATCGAGGAGGGAGAGGCTGTCGGGCGTGTGTCTCGGGGTGTAGGCGACATTGGTGTAGGCAAAGGTCTCCAGCTCGGAGAGGGAGGAGACGGTCGAGGTCTGGTAGCGCTCGTTGTAGACCTGCCCCTCCTTCAGCCGCACCCTCGAGGCGAGGAAGCGGAGCCGCACCGGGGGACGCTGATGATAGCGGAAGAGGATGCCGTCGTAGCGGGTGGAGTCGGTGAGGGCGGAGCGGTGCCGGTCGTAGAGGTCGTAGGTGATGTCGCCGATGCTCCAGGTGTGGAGCGCATCAGCGGAGGTCTCTCGGGAGAGGTCGACCCGCAGCTGAGCCTTCCCCGGTACAGCGAGAGTGTCGGCCTCGTAGTGGATGTCCGTGGGCTGGAAGTAGTAGTACCCTCGGTCCCTGAGGGCGGAGGCGATGCGTTGCCGCTCGCTCTCAAGGCGCCAGACGCTGAGTACGTCTCCCTTGTGGAGCCTCCGCTTAGCCGGGTCCTCGAGGTCGAGGGAGTCGGGTGTGGTGATGCTGAGCCGGTAGTCGATGCTATCGAGCCGTATCGGCTCGCTCATGGTGATGTCGTAGGCCACCTTGGCGGTGACGGAGTCCTTGTCGTAGACGATGCGGGGCACCACGGTGGAGCCAAAGAATCCGTACTCCTCCAGCACCTGCTTGCCCACCTGGGCGCGGAGGGGAGGATTGACGGTGGAGATGAGGATCGGCTCGCTGCCAAAGTTTTTGTAGATCCATCGCCCCAGCGGGTCGGTGGCATCGGCGAGGTTTTGGTGGATCCAGAAGGGGTAATTGAAGGGCAGTCTCGCTCTCGAGGAGCCAAAGAGGGAGCCATTGGGCTTGTAGGCGAGCACTCTATTGACGTCGGCCTTGGCAAGATGCATCTCCTCGATATTGGGCTCATTCTCTATCGACACCTTGCCCAGTCCGGCATAGAAGGTCTCCCCCTCGGGGATGTACTTCGAGACGGAGCAGCCGACGGCGATGAGGAGGACGGCGGCGGTGGTGAGTAAAATCGAGGGACGGGGAGGGTAGTGTCTCATGGCTCCTCTTCTTTCTTCTTAATTATCGGAATGGGTTTCGCTACGACTAAGCTGTCAGAGAGTGCGGGTGGCTGCTTGCGGAGCGGGGACTCCTCCTCGATGATCAGGCTCTCGGGGGAAGGGATGTCGTCGTAGGTGGGTATGCTGTCGGTGGAGTGACCGAAGCGGAAGAGGTCCCTCAGGGAGTCGAGTCGGCGGCGGAGGACATAGCCGACACCGGTCTCGATCACCTCACCCTCGAGGAAGTTCTCGTAATTCTTATTGTGGAAGAGGCGGAGATAGTGCGTGCCGGCGCGGTCGAGGCGGTACTCCATGCTGACATTGTCGATGAAGGACTGCTCCATCCCGGCGGCAGCAGCACCGGTCATCACGCGCCCGCCGACGACGACACGGATGCGGTCGTTGAAGAAGCGCTTACCGACCGAGTAGGTGTAGTCGGTGCGGTCTCCCGCTGCGGTCTGGTCGTTGGTGATGCCGAAGTTGATGTCTGCGTGGAGCGACTCCCCGAGGAACGAATTGACCTGCGAGGTGAAGAGACCTGCGAGGGCATTATTCACGATCGCATTATTATTTCCGTTTCCGCCACTCCCGATTTCGCTGCCGAAGAAGTAGCCGGTCGTCAGGAGGATGATCGACTGCCGGGTCTGCTCCTCCTCGCTCATCGTGGCGAGACGATTGCGGAGAGCGAAGTCCTTGGGTGCCGTAGTCTCGAAGCGCAGCCCGAGGTCGCTGAGCGTATTCTCCGCAATGATTGAGACATTGAAGTCCACCGGGCGGGACGCCTCTCCCTCTAAGGAGACGCGCGAGGAGACCTTCGCCGTGGCGCGGAAGTCTATGGCCGGCTTGGTGAGGTCGCCCGACCAGGTGAGGCGACTATTGTCATCGATGGTGAAGGTCCGGCTCACCGGCGGGATCTCCATCACCACCTCACCGTCGCTGATATTGTAGGTCCCGGTGAGCGTCATCGGTCCGTAGGGAGACATATCGAGATTGAGGTCACCGCCGCCCACGACGGAGACCTTGGTCTGCTCCTCGGGCGAGAGGATGGCGGTGAAGCGTGCCGCCGGGTCGATATGCAGGTCAAGCGCCACGGTCATGCCGGTCCTGGAGATCGAGTCGAGGCGGCTCGTCTCAGCGACAAAGAGCGTGTCGGAGAAGTCGGTGAAGGTGACCAGATCCTTGTACCCCGACCTGCCGGAGAGCTGAGACTTAGGCGTGCGGTAGGTGAAGTTGGTATTCCCCAGGATGCTGAGACTCCCTCTGGCGGTCAGGTCGCTCGGATGTCCGGAGATGTGGAGGCGGGTGTCGGCGTTGATCCGTCCGTAGAGGAGGGTGGAGGAGGTCTCCTCGGAGTCGAGGAGACGCAGGTTGGAGCCGAGGATATTTAGGTTTAGGGGGAAGGCATCGGTCAGTCCCACCTTTCCATTCACAAGCAACTGACCCCCATTGGCTCCGAGGGCAAAGCGGCGGAAGAGCATCTCCCCGTCTACGATCGAGAGCTTCTGATCCTCTACGCGGTAGGTCTCATTGAGCGCCGGGACGTAGACCTCTCCCTTGTGGAAGGCCACCTCCCCTCTATAGGGAAGTGTGTGGGCGGTGCGGATGTCACCGGCGGTGAGGTAGTTGGCGACCTGTGCCGAGACCTCGCCGTGAGCCTCTGCATACTGCTCGGGGAGGAAGGGATTGAGCATCTCGAGCGGCAGGTGATCGATCCGGAGGTCAAACCTCTGATCTTTGCTCCCCTTGGGGAGGTAGGCGAGTAGCTTCGCCACCTGCCTCTGCTCGCCGAGGTCAGCCTCCGCCCTGATCATCTGCCCGGTCTTATCCGGCTCGGCAGAGCCACGGAGTGCCAGGTCGCCCACCCTCTTGTCCTCAAAGATAAAGTCCCGGAGCGATGCCTGAGCGGTGATGCTCGGCTGCTGCCCATCGGGCGTGATATGACGCACATCGGCTGAGAGCACACCCTCCAAGTGGGGGATCACCGGGATGCCCTCCAGTGCGGAGAGCTTGAGGTCGTGGATCACCCCCTCGAGCACCTGACTGCCCTTGGTGGGTATATCCTTCAGGCTGATCACTGCCCCATCCTCGCTCCGCAGGTCGATGTCGGCACGGATCTTCCCCTTATGTGGCGGGATGATGAAGTAATTCTCCGCCTTGGGGACAAAAGTGTTGTATGCCAGCACGATCGGCGTCGGCGTGAAGCCAAAGACCAGCTCGCCGGAGGGCTTATTGTACAGCTCCGCTCCCAGTGTAAGGAAGTGCCGGTCCTCGTGGTCCTGCCAGTCGAGTGCCACCTCGGAGCGGCGGATGTTGGAGGAGAAGGAGAGTATGGCATTGAAGGGCAGCTGATTGCGGAAGCGCTCCTTGTGAGCCGTCAGCATACCGTAGACAAAGGCGGAGTCCTGCCTCAGGATCAGGTCGATATTATCAACTCGGAAGGTGTCGGTCTGGAAGTACTGCATCATCCCCTCGCCCCTCAGCCCCTCAGCCGGGTCGACCCGCAGCCCGAGGTGGATCTCGCGGGCGCCGATGCGCTTCCTATCGAGGTAGTAGCGGAGTGGGTTGTTTCGTCCCATATTCAGCTCCAGCTCCGCATCGGGGTAGTGCTCGATCCAGCGGCTCATGTCGGGTCTCGCTGTCGTGTCTTGCAGAGCCGTCGAGACGACTCGGGAGAGGTCCTTGAGTCGCTTCTGAAAGTCCTTTAGCCCATTTCCGGAGGCAAAGGCGAGGCTAAGGTCTCCGCTCTCCACATGCGCCCGGAGGAGACTGTCGGTGGAGAGTGCCTTGATGACCGTCTCCTGAGGTTGCAAGAGACCATTGTCGAGCTGGAGGACAAAGTCCCTCGTGTGCCCCACGAAGTCGTAGAATTGATCGAGGTCCGACCTGAGGTAGCTATTGAGATGCACCTTGCCCCCTCTCACGATCGACTTCGGCAGACCGAGACGATCGGGGATAATGCTGTCCACCAGTAGATTGACCGAGCCATTGATGTCGTGCTTCTTGAGCAGGAGGTCCAGCTGAGCCGTGGCCCGGAGGGCTTCGTTGTCGCTATTGAGTGCGGCAAAGAGTCTATTCTCCTCGAGCTTGGTGAGGAGCATCAGGTCTCGATAGGTGGCACCCTTGTACTCCACACTATCAAGATTGAGGAAGATGTCAGCTGAGGTGCGGGCGGAGTAGAGGTCCGTCCCATGCCCCTTGGCGTGGATCGTGCCATCTAAGTGACCGATCGAGTCGGAGGGGAGGAATGCCCCCACGTCAAAGTGCTTTGCCTCCACATCGGCTGTGTAGCTCTTACCCCTCGGGCGGTAGTGCCCCGCCGCGGTGAGGTATCCCTCGGGGAGTGTGACCCGGAGATCCACCTCTCCACCCTCAGGACCATAGCTCCCACTACCGACCAGGTCCATATCGTCGGGGATGCGCCAGCGGGGAGTCGTCTTCATCAGGTGCGCCACCTGCTGCGAGAGGTCCTTGCCGGATCGTAGCTCATAGTGACCGGTGACGCTCAGCGGTCCCCCACCCAGCAGCGAGGTGGCTTGCGCTGAGGCGTGCAGTCGGAGGAGTGAGGGCTCCTCCACGCGGATCTCAGCATCCACCCCCCTCTGCCAGTCGCCCGAGGCGGTCACCACCGTCCTCAGCGGTCGGTCGGGCAGCTCACCCGCCATGGGGAGGAAGCGTGACAGCTCCGTCAGGCAGAGCCGACCGGCAAGACGTGCTGAGAGCGAGCCGATGCTATCCGGGCGCCAGCCCTCGAAGGGGAGATCCAGCTCACCACCCAGCTTACTCTGAGGCAGCTCGACGATCAGGTCCTCCACCCTCAGGCGATCCCTGTCCTTAGTCACCAGTCCGGTGAGGCGTGTCACCCGCCAGCCGTCCCCCGTGGCGAAGCTCGCATCCTCAAGCTGTGCTGCAAGGTCGGAGGCCCCTCCGTAGCGGACTGACTTACCCTGCAGGGCAGCGGACCATGGCAGGGGGAGGATCTCCAGCGGGGAGCCCACCTTACCGAGGTCGGCCTCAATACGGATCTCCTCTATGGTGTAGAGCGAGTCAGGGAGGTCGACCACGCCCTCCTTGGCGAGAGCATCGTAGATGTGGGTATCGATGATCAGGCTGTCGGGCGAGTCGGTGAAGGTGGCAGAGACATTACTCAAGAGGAGCTTGTCCCAGCGGATCGTGGGAGGAGGCGACTTGGGCTGCTCCTCTTTCTCCTCTTTTTCCTTAGGCAGGATCAGCACGTCCATCCGGGTGTCGGACAGCTCCACGATGCCGAAGCTCATATGGCTGAAGGAGGAGTCAAAGGAGGCTCTATCCACAGCGAAGCGGCTGATACGCCCCGTGAGGACCATACTGTCACCGGGCGCATGGTAGTCGAGCTGTGCGCTCTCTAAAGCGACCCCGCTCAGTGGCAGGTCCCGATGGCGTAGGTAAGCAATCGCATCGGTCTGAGCTGTCAAGCGCTTAGCGTACAGCACCGTATCTCCCTCGGCGGTGAGAGCCTGGAGTCTCTCTAAGTAGAGCTTCCCCGGGAAGCCAACGCTCAGCCGCTCGACCGACATACGCAGCCCTGTAGACTGCTCCATCGTCGCTAAGAGTTGATTGGCGATGCGGGTCTGGACGGAGGGGATCATCAGGAGACCGGTGAAGATCACCAAGATCAGGAGCAGCACCCCGATGATGCCTCCGAGCCAAGAGAGCAGACGGAGCCACAGGGGACGCTTCTTTTTCTTTAAGCGCTCCTGATCCGTCCCCGTCTCCCGCTCCTCGGAGGGGTCGACGAGGTTATCGCTCTGGGGCAAGTCTCCCCGATTCTCCTGCATATATATGGTGTACTCAGATGGTGTGCAAAGTTAATAATTTATCTCACCCTTTATCCTCTCTACGATCCTATAGTCACGCAGGCGAGGTCAGGGACCAATCCCCGGAGCGACTCCCGGTGCCGGTATTAGGCTCAGGTTAAGTCTCGGGATCCCTCTCCGGAGAGGGGATCAGCTGTCGAAGAGGGTCGGTCGGCAGGGGGCGAAGGAGCGGCGGTGGTGCGGCGTCAGTCCATGCGATCGGATGGCGGCGAGGTGGGCCGCTGTGCCGTAGCCGGCGTTTCGCTCCCAGTGGTACTCGGGGTACTCCTCCGCAAGGCGAGCCATCAGGCGGTCTCGGTAGACCTTTGCCACAATGGAGGCGGCTGCTATGGAGGCGACCCTGCCGTCACCCCCTACGATCGTCTCGTAGGGGATCTCAAGGTGGCTACGGAAGCGGTTGCCGTCGATGAGGAGATGCTCCGGGCGGGGCTCCAGCCCCTCGATGGCTCGCTCCATGGCGAGGAAGGTGGCTCCGAGGATATTCAGCCGGTCGATCTCCTCAATAGTGGCACTGCCGACGGAGACGGCAGTCGCCATTTCCCTGATGGTGAGGTCGTAGTCCTCGCGACGATGGGCTGAGAGCTGCTTGGAGTCGGTCAGTCCGGGGAGGTCAAAGTCCTCGGGGAGGATCACAGCAGCGGCCACCACAGGTCCGGCAAGGCAGCCGCGACCCACCTCGTCGATGCCCGCTTCGAGTCGGGCGGGCTGCAGTCGGGCGGGGAGGTGGAGGGGACTCTTTGTCATCTATCCGGGAGTGGCTCGCCCGAGTCGGGATCGCAGAGCTCGGGTCGGCGCTGCATAAAGTCCCTCGTGTGGCGGTAGGGGTGGGAGGGCTCCATATGGACTACCACGTGCGTCCGTGCTCCGAAGTGGTCTGTGAGCACCTGCTCCGTCTCGCTTGCGATGTCGTGTGCCTCGTAGAGGGTGAGGAGTCCGTCAGCACGTATGTCCAGCTCGATAGAGAGCGTCTCAGACCCGATCATACGCGCCATAATGTGGTGAGGCGAGGTGGCACCCGGGACGGTGCGGACGACGCTTCGGATCTCCTCCACTGTCTCAGCATCGACGGTGCTGTCGGTGAGCTTGAGGATGGCAGGGCGGTAGACGCCTATGCCGGAGCGGATGATGAGTCCGCCGACGATGATGGCCGCGAGTGGCTCAAAGAGTGTCCCCTCCCCCGGGATCAGTCGAGCGCCCAGCACGCCTATCACCACGGCTGAGGCGGAGAAGACGTCTGAGATGTGGTCCATCGCCTGAGCGTGGAGCGCATCGGAGTGGGTCTCCTTGGCCTTCTTTTCCGTATAGAAGTAGGTGAGGAGCTTCAGTACCACCGTCGTGACGGCGACCCAGAGTGCGATAATCTCCGGTGACTTGGGCAGTACGCCCTCAGTGAAGTAGTTGTAGAAGGTCCTGCAAGAGCCAAAGACGATCAGCACACCTGTCACCAGCATCGACAGGGAGATCAGGAGCGAGCCGACGATCTCGTACTTGCCGTGGCCGTAGATGTGCTCGTCATCCTCCTTAGGCTTCGCTGAGATGCGGAGGAAGATGTAGGTGATGATATTGGCACAGATGTCGAGGAGCGAATTGATCGCATCGGCGATCAATGCCGCAGAGTGGCCGGTGATACCGGCGAAGAGCTTGATCGGCGGGAGGAGAAAATTGACGAGTGAGGAGAGGGCGTAGGCTCGCTTTTTCTCCCTCTCGTTGGCCTCGATCTCCTGCTCGGTCACCGCCCGATCGTGGGGAGGGACTACTTCTCTCTCTTCACGCATACGATCTGATTTTCATAGGAGAGCTTGACGAGGGCGTACTTATTGGTCCCCACTTGCGACTCAATATCCTTGTAATAGATGGGTATCTTGGCAAGGTCTTGCTCGAGCGTCTCCAGCCCATGGAGCTCAAAGACTACGGTACCGACTCTCGGGTAGAGGTGGATCTTGCTCTCCGAGATGATCTCGATGTAGCTGAAGAAGTGACTCCACTCGCTGTGGTCGTAGAGGTACTGCGCCAGCGGGTAGAGGACGTAGTGGATCGTGCCGTCGGTCATCGTGCCCTCCGCAAGGGGGACGTAGGCAGCGGACCCTTGTCTCTGAGGGACGGAGATCCCCTCATCGTCAAGGTACCAGGAGGTGCCGTTGCGGAAGTACCGGATGATCGGCGTGCGCTCGTGGACGATGACGTGGAGCCGCTTTGTCGAGGGGGAGATAAAGGCGGTGGCGCTGCGGATGTAGGTGGAGGCATCCACCAGATCTCTCTCGATACGGTCGGGGTCCACACCGCGTGAGATGCTGTCCTTGAGGTCGATCGGGAGTACCGCCGCCACCTCTCGCTCCTTGAGGAAGCGTCCCTTCCCCGTGTCCACGATGCGTATCACCGTGCGGGAGGGGTGGATCGCGTAGGAGACGTGGCGCCGCGCAATGGCAAAAGAGCAGCCGAGCAGCACCACCAATAGTGCCATCAGCGTGCAGCCGAGGATCCGGCGGACTTTCTCTTTCCTTGTACGGCGTATCATAGGCGTACGGCTTATTGCTCTGATCTCCTGAGGTGGTCGATCACCTTTGGGATCTCAAACTCTATGTCCCCCGCACCCATCATCACCAGCACATCAAAGGAGTGGCGCTCCAGCTCCTTCGGCAGTGCCTCGAGGGGGACCACCCTCCTCTGCGGGGAGGTGATCCGCTCAAGGAGTGCCTCCGAGGTGATGCCGGGGATCGGCTCCTCGCGGGCGGGATAGATCGGGGCCAGGATGACATCGTCCACCGTGGAGAGTGCCTTGCCGAAGTCCTCCATAAAGTCCCTCGTCCGACTGTATAAGTGGGGCTGGAAGACGAGCGTGATGCGCTTCCCCGGATAGAGCTCTCGTATCGAGAGGAGTGACCGGCGGACCTCCCCCGGGTGGTGCGCATACTCGTCGATCACCACAGGACCATCGGTCCCTATGCGGGTCCGCTCAAAGCGGCGGTGGATCCCGCGGTATTCGGCAAGCGCAGGACGGATCTCCTCCTCCGTCAGCCCCACGCGAAGCGCCATGGCGATGGCGGCGGTGGCGTTGAGGACATTGATCCGTATCGGTGTGCCCAGCTCGAGATGGCGGAGCACTCCGTCAGGGGTGTGGAGGTCAAAAAAGAGGTGCTCCCCCTCGTAGCTCACTCCGTCGTAGTAGTAGTCGCACTGCTCAGAGGCGCCATAGCGATAGAGCCGGGTCCCCTCGGGAAGCGACTCCGGGTGGATCTCAGCAGCCTCCTCAGCGATCACGAAGCCTCCGGGGCGCAGCAGCCCGACAAAGGTGCCAAAGGCTGCCACATACTCTGCCGCCGTGCCGTAGATGTCGAGGTGGTCCGCCTCCGTCGCGGTGACGATCGCCGCATAGGGGGTCAGGCGGTGGAAGGAGCGGTCAAACTCGTCCGCCTCCACCACCACGTAGTCACTCTCTTCGTCGAGAAGGAGATTATTCGAGTCGTAATTGAGCATCAGACCACCGATAAAGGCATTGACCCCCAGGTGGGAGCGTCGCATCAGGTGGGCGAGGAGGGAGGAGGTGGTGGTCTTGCCGTGCGACCCGGCAACGCAGAGGGCCTTGTGCCTCCGGGTCACCTGCCCGAGGAGCTCAGCCCGCTTGATCTGCGGTATGCCGTGCTCCCGGTAGTAGGTCCGCAGTCCATTATCCTCGTGGATGGCGGGCGTGTAGACGACAGTTAGTCCCGGCTGATCTGCGCGGAAGGGCTCAGGCAGCAGCGCCGGGTCGTCATCGTAGAGGATCTCCGCCCCGAGCGCCTCTAAGCGATCGGAGACCGGCTTCCGCACGTGGTCGTACCCCCCTACGGTATAGCCGTAGTAGAGGAAATACTCGGCGAGGGCACTCATGCCGATACCCCCGATGCCGATGAAGAAGATGGCTCTTGATGAGGGATTAGGGTCGGGCATAGCGCTGGATCTCATCGACAATTCGTTGTGTGGCATCAGGAAGCCCGAGCTCCTTGGCAGCCGTCGCCATACGCTCGCACTGCTCCGGATGGCTCAGCATATCGAGAGCCGTCGGGACAAGGTCGGTCCCCGCCTTGCTGTCAGGCACCATCAGCGCAGCGCCTCGGTCGACGAGGGACTGCGCATTGTGCGTCTGGTGGTCCTCGGCGACGTTGGGTGACGGGACAAGTATCGCCGGCAGCCCGAGGGCGGTCAGCTCAGAGATCGTGCCGGCGCCGGCGCGCGAGATGACGAGGTCGGCGACGGCATAGGCGTGGTCCATCTCGCTGATGAAGGGCATCAGGTGGATTGAGTCGAAGTCTCTCACCTGGCGCTCCAGTCCACCGTAGTGGCTCTCGCCACACTGCCAGATCACCTGCAGGTCCTCCCGGTAGGCGAGCTGAGCGATCGACTCGAGGATGCTCTTATTGATCGTCCCGGCACCGAGGCTCCCACCGAGGACCAGGAGGGTCCTCTTGTCGGGTGAGAGGTCAAAGGTGGCATACGCTGCCCGGCTCTTCCGCTCCGTCTCCAGCAGGCTGTGGCGGATCGGATTGCCCGTCAGCACGATCTCGGGGGTGTCGGGGAAGAAACGGCGCATATGGGGATAGGCGGTGCAGACGCACTTCGCCTTTTTTGCCACCAGCTTATTGGCCTTGCCGGCATAAGAATTTTGCTCCTGCACCACCACCGGTATACCGAAGTGATTGGCAGCGATCAGTGTCGGCGCACTGGCATACCCTCCCACACCGACGACGACCTGAGGGTCAAAGTGGTGGACAAAGTCCTGCGCCTGCTTCGTGCTCTTGTAGAGCTGGGTGGTGAAGGGGACCAGTGAGAAGAGTCTCTTGAGCCCACCTCCGCTGGAGAGACCGCGGACCGGCAGGAGGTGGATCGGGTATCCTGCTGCCGGCACCCGCTTCGCCTCCGCACGCCCCTCCGCACCGACAAACTGTATGTCGCACTTCGGGAAGCGGCGGCGGATCTCATCCGCTATGGAGAGCGCCGGGAAGATATGTCCACCGGTGCCACCGCCACTGATGATGACCCGATACAATTCCGTAGATGCTGTTTCTTTATCCATAATGATAGACTATTCTGCCCCTCCGGACTTGGTCTCCTCGCGGAGCCGCTCCTTCTGGTGCTTGGTTAATTCGTCAGTGAGCTGTATCTCCTCCTCCAGCTCCGGCACCTCCTCCAGGTCGATGATCCGTTCGGGATGTCCCGATACCATAGCGTCCTGGTAGAGTCTTCGCTTATTGATGTCGTGCGCGATGCTCTGCACGATGGCGAAGTAGATCGCCGTGATGATGTATGAGGAGCCACCCTTTGAGATAAAGGGCAGTGTCTGTCCCGTCACCGGCAGCAAGTTGGCCGCCACCGCCATATTCATCATCGCCTGCGTGGTGACAAGTATCCCCACGCCCATCAAGACGAGGGTCCGGTACATGCTATGGGAGCGCTTGGCGAGCATCCCGCAGCGGAAGAAGAAGACGAGGTAGAGGATCAGCAGCCCCGCAGAGCCAAAGATGCCGTACTCCTCCACCACTACATTATACACGTAGTCTGAGAATGCCTGTGGGAGGAACTGCCGCAGCTCGCTCTGCCCCGGACCCTTGCCGATGACGTTGCTATTGGCGATCGCCTTCTGAGCCGCCACCACCTGGTAGTCACTGCCCATAATGTCGTCGTAGGTCTCCTCGTTGATCGGCTTTCCTATTTTCTCAAAGAATCCCGTGAGGCGGCTGTATCCGGTCGAGGTGCGGCCGATGTCGATCACCGACCCCTTGGGCGCCACCATCACGACCAGCACCACCAGGGCGACGACTGAGGCGGCACCGATGGTGAGCCAGCGCATACTCTTCCGGTGCGCCCCGCCGACCCACATCATCAGGTAGACGATCAGGGCGAGGAAGACCGCCGTCGAGATATTCTCCATAAAGATCAGGAGACAGGTGATCCCGGTGGCGATGATGATGGTCCAGAAGACCCGCAGCGATGAGTGGGTGTCATCGCTCCCGCGGAGGAGGCTGGCGGTGAAGTTGATCAGCGTCAGTCGCGTCAGCTCCGAGGGCTGGAAGGTGAGGAA
>QWBY01001362.1_pt1 | contig 15050 bp, 16 predicted proteins | sample 1972471 | NCBI WGS metagenome assembly QWBY01 (sample SAMN09866722, study PRJNA288562) | Human gut metagenome isolate term6_stool, whole genome shotgun sequencing... | reverse complement strand
ATCGCTTTGTATCTGAATGAACACGGCGTACCCAGCCCCTCGGCTTATAAACTGCAAAAGGGCATACCCGTTTCAACAAGAGGATATGACGATCCTATGTGGGGAGCCCGCATGATCCACTCCATTCTGACGAACCCCACCTATACCGGGGATTTGGCACAGGGCCGCAGTCGGGTAAAAAGCTATAAGGTACACGAGGTTGAAAGCGTTCCCCGTGAAGAATGGGTGGAAGTAGCTGGTACGCATGAGGCAATCATTGATTATGAAACCTTTGATAAGGTACAGGCCCTTTTACAGCGGGATACCCGTACTTCTCCAAAAGGCCGGGAAGTCCACCTGTTCAGCGGTTTTCTGAAATGTGCTGACTGCGGGCGGGCAATTACCCGGAGCGTGGGCAACAACAATAATGTGTACTATGCCTGCTCCACCTACAAGAACCGCTCCCGGACAGCCTGCACAATGCACTCTATCAAGCATAACCGTCTGGAGGCCGCTGTCCTCTTTGCGGTACAACAGCAAATCCATCTGGCTGTTTCATACTCGGAAATGATTGCCCGCATTAACACCGCCCCGGTCAAAAAGAGCCAGTCCATCCGTTTGGAAGAACTGATTGCTGCGAAAGAGCGGGAACTGGCAAAAATCAGCCGCTACAAGCAGTCCCTTTATCAGGACTGGAAAGACGGGGAAATTACCCAGCAGGACTACCGGGATATGAAAGCCGATTATGAACGACAGACCATCGCTCTTACGGATGTTCTGGCCCGGCTGAACGCTGAACGGGCGGAACTGGCAAACGGTGTAAAGAGTGAGCATCCCGCATTGGTGGCCTTTACAAAACATCAAAATATCGACCAGCTTTCCCGGGAACTTCTCGTTGAGCTGATCGACCATATCAAGGTTTATGAGAATGGAAACATTAGTGTGAGATTTAAGTTTGCGGATGAATTTAGACGCATAGCAGAATACATTGAAATCAACACCACAAAACCCGCAGTAGCGGGCTAACCCCCGCTACATACCCCTTTGACAGTGTGTTTTCCTAATAGGAGCTAATCATATGTTTGAAAATGACCACTCCGCCGCGCGGGGCAAGATGGCCGTCCGGGAACTGATCTTTTTCAAGCATGACTGTGAGCTGGGCTGTGCCCCTGCCCATAAGCTCTTTGAACTGGTGAAGACGGCACGAAAGGACGGCGTGACTACGCCCAGAAGCTATGACGATTACGCCGTCACCGTGGACGAAGAGAAACTGCCGGAGGGCGTAACCTGCACACGGATGGGGTGATTTATCCCGAGGAGGATTTCCTCCAACTCTCCGGTTTGCAGCACTTCAAGTTCTGCCGCCGCCAGTGGGCGCTTATCTATATCGAGAACCAGTGGGCGGAAAATTTCCGCACCACCGACGGAGCGATCCTTCACGAAAACGCCCACAACGGTGGATTTAACGAGAGCCGGGGAGACCTCCTCGTCACCCGGGATATGCGCATTTTTTCCCGGACACTGGGTGTGTCCGGCGCCTGCGATGTGTTGGAATTCCGCCGGGGAAAAACGGGCATCCCGCTCAAAGGCCGCGAAGGGCTGTGGCAGCCTTATCCGGTGGAATACAAGCGGGGACAGCCGAAGGAGAACACGGCAGATGCCCTCCAGCTCTGCGGGCAGGCTATGTGTCTGGAAGAAATGCTCTGCTGCGAAATTCCGCGAGGTGCTCTGTATTACGGCGAGCCAAGACGCCGAACGCAGGTAGACGTCACGCCGCCAGCGCCGAGCCTTGGTGTCGCACCCCGCGAGGGGTGCGTGGATTGAAATGGAAAGGGACTTGCTGCCAAGTCCACTTTCGGGGTCGCACCCCGCGAGGGGTGTGTGGATTGAAATGGAAAGGGACTTGCTGCCAAGTCCACTTTCGGGGTCGCACCCCGCGAGGGGTGCGTGGATTGAAATGAGTACACCATCACTGCCACTATGGGCGGCAAGGGTCGCACCCCGCGAGGGGTGCGTGGATTGAAATTCAAACAGTGCCTTGAGCTGCGCCAAGTTCTGAAGAGTCACACCCCGCAAGGGGTGCGTGGATTGAAATATTTTGATGTTGGGGGTGTAGGCTATGGCTCGTCGCACCCCGCGTTGTGGAAAAGTCAAGAAAAAAGTAATGAAAAGAGTAATGATAAAGTGCCAGATAAAGTGCAGGTCTCCATGCGGGAGCCTGTGGAGGAAACCCGCGACCTAATAGCACTGTATGCGGAGAGTAGCCAAGCACAGCATATGTGCTTGGCACTGCTTGAAAATATAATCTCTGTTTTACAGTCAACCTGCAAAAATAGAGCTTGACAATGTTAAAATTTATTTTTTATAATAGTATTATAATTCGTTCACCTATGAACGAAGTAAGCGCTTTTTGGAGGTTTTTGCAATGGGAATGGAAAAAGAACTCTTCCAAATTACGGAGGCTGCCCGGGCCTGCGGGCTCTCCCGCAGCACGCTTTTGCGCATGGAAGAAAAGGGCCTATTGACCCCAGCTTACATCGCTCCCGACAGCGGCCGCCGCTACTACGACAATCATAATGTGGCCCGTATCATGCAAATCGAGAAGTTCAAGTCCATGGGCATAAGTAATGAGCAGATTATCAATTACTTCGTCCGGGGCGGAGAAGCCGCCGATATGCTCGCAGCTTTAAGGGACCGCCTACACGCACTTCAGCACAGCATAGAGGAGCTGCGTCTGCGGGTGCGGGAAAAGGCCGGTATGTCCGTGCAGGTTATGACGCTGCCTGCTGTTACCTGTATCATGCGTCGATATCTGGGATGCGCCAGCCAGGAAAAGTACAACGCCATGTACGCCCTGTACCATGAGTGTATACGAAAGGGCTATATACTGTCAGATGACCCGCTTTTTACTATCTCAGACCGAAAGGATTTTTTGGAGGGGTATATCGGCAAGGATCCCTTTTCCATTGATGCCTGCGTTCCGCTGCGGGCGGATAAAGCCCCGGCTGAGGCTGTGGTGTTACCGGAGTGCCGGGCGCTCTCGGTACTCTACTACGGCGAATACAGCGGCATGGACGAGGCGTGGCTGACCCTGGGCAGAGAGGTAAAGGCTCGGGGTCTGAAGCCCATTGGCCCGCCCCGTGTACTGGGCATTGTAGCTCCCTACACAGGCCGGGAGATCAATGCCCAACGCTACTGCTCCCGCCTTGTCTTGCCGGTGGAGGAGGAATAAAAAGCTATAATAATGCAGCCGCAGATCGGATAAACCTCGGTCTGCGGCTGATTTTATTTACTTGTCAAAGGCAGGGTTGGTGAAGTACACATTTTTTTGGTCCATTTTCTCTCGAGCAAGGCGAAGTCCTTCTCCGAATCTCTGGAAGTGGACAACCTCCCGGGCCCGCAGAAACTTAATAACATCGTTCACATCCGGGTCATCGGAAAGCCGCAGGATGTTGTCGTAGGTTACCCGGGCTTTCTGTTCGGCGCTCAGATCCTCGGTTAAGTCCGCAATCACATCTCCCGTTACGGCTATAGATGCGGCGTTCCATGGAAAGCCGGAGGCTGCCGCCGGATATACGCCTGTGGTGTGATCCACGAAGTAGGCGTCAAAGCCTGCCGTTTTGATGTCCTTTTCTGAAAGATTCCGTGTGAGCTGGTGAACAATGGTGCCAATCATCTCCAGGTGACCCAGCTCCTCCGTTCCGATGTCCGTCAGTAAGCCCTTTAGCTCGGCATAGGGCATGGCATATCGTTGACTTAAATACCGCAGGGATGCGCCTAATTCGCCGTCCGGACCACCGTACTGACTGATAATCACCGCCGCCAGCTTCGGGTTTGGGTTGGCGATGCGAACGGGATATTGCAGTTTTTTTTCATATACAAACATCAGCTATTTCCTCCTTCGTCCCAAGGCCACGGGTCATTGAGCCAGCGGTAGCCATCGGGTGTGGTGTCAGTCTGCAGAATCGGGCCGTAGGTCTCCTGATAGCGCTTGCGTCCCTCCTGAGCCAGAGCAATATAGCTCCAGTACAGCTCCAAAGCCTCCCGGTCATCCGCATGGGTGGTCAGATAAAGCCCCAGTTCATCCACGGCGAAGTCCAGGGCCATCAGTTCGGATAGAGCGCTGTTCACGGCCGGAAAGCGACTTTTCAGCTCTTTTTGAAAGGGCAGATCCAACCCCGGAAATAGCGTTCCCTGCTGTAGCGCCTCCCGGCGGTCATACTGTTTAGGGTTCTTGCACTGCATGGGAATATAAGGAAAAGCCAGCGGTGCGCATACGCCGGGCAGCGAGCCCTGCTGTGTGGGGCAGGACGCCGACTCCATGCCCGCGGCAGATTTTTCCATATACAATTTCATTTCCTCCTCATAGGGTTTTGTTCCGCACGGAACACTCCATTTTATGCAGCGGAAAAAGAAAAGGGGACAGGGGATTTCCATTTGCGGTAAAATGTGATAGAATGAATCGGGAACACGGCGCATACAATGACCCGAAAGGGGAGAGGCGTCGTGATACTGTTGCTGAAAAAAAGGACTCTGCTGTCGGCCTGCGGAGCCTTAATCTTGGCTCTTGGGGCAGTGTGTGCCCTTTATATTTCCCGGGACAAGCCGGCTATGTCCACCGTAAGGTCGCTGCCCTCCGCAGAGATTCTGGTCCTGGATGCCGGACACGGCGGGGAGGACGGCGGAGCGGTCTCCGCAGCCGGAGTGCCGGAGAGTCATATCAATTTGCAGATCGTGCAAAAGATGGAGCAGCTTTTCACCTTTGTAGGGGAGAGCACCACCCTCACGCGCACTGGTCCGGACGCCATCTATTCCGGCGATGCAAAAACCCTTCGGGAGAAAAAAATTTCCGATCTGAATAACCGCGTGGAGATGATAAATCAAACACCCCGTGGCTTTCTGATCAGCATCCATCAAAATAGTCTCCCGGGCACCAAGGCCCGGGGCGCCCAGGTGTTTTATAACGCCGTAGCCCCCGCTAAAGACGCCGCTGTCTCCGTGCAACAGTCGCTTAACAGCGGCATTAACGGTACCAACCGCAAAAATGCCAAGCAAATCGACGAATCCATCTTTTTAATGAATAATATTCAGCGCCCGGGCATCCTTGTGGAGTGCGGATTTCTGTCCCACGCAGAAGAAGCGGAGATTCTTCAGACGGACAGTCACCAGCTTCGTCTGTCTGCCGCCATCGTGTCCGGGTATCTACAAAGCAGAACGGAGAACGAATAGCCATGAAAACCAAAACTCTATTCTATTGTACCCAGTGCGGCAACGAAACACCTAAGTGGGCGGGGCGCTGTCCTTCCTGCGGCGCCTGGAACACCGTCGTGGAGCAGCCGGAGATACGGGCGTCTGTAAAAAAGGGCACTCGTTCATCTATTAAAGGGCCTGTAAAGGCAAGCGCCATTACAGATATGTCCACCGATCAGGAGATTCGGTTTTCCACCGGTATGGGTGAGCTGGATCGGGTTTTAGGCGGCGGTGCGGTGAAAGGCTCTCTGGTGCTGGTGGGCGGTGCTCCCGGCATCGGTAAGTCCACTCTCATGCTGCAAATCTGTAAAAGACTGGGTGAGCAGTTCCGGGTTCTCTATGTCTCCGGCGAAGAATCCGTCCACCAACTCAAGCTCCGGGCGCAGCGTTTGCACGCGGAAAGTGAAAATCTTTTCGTCCTCTCGGAGACGAATTTGGGCGATGTCCTGGAGTGCGTTCAGACCGAGCAGCCGGACATCCTCATTGTGGACTCCATTCAGCCCCTGTATAACGAGGAGATCAATTCTCCCGCCGGCGGTATCGGTCAGGTTAAGGACTGTACCATGAAGCTTATGCAGCTGGCTAAAGAGGGGAATATCACCATTTTTGTCATCGGCCATGTGAATAAAGAGGGCTTTATAGCCGGGCCAAAGGTCCTGGAACACATGGTGGACTGCGTGCTCTACTTTGAGGGCGATCAGCACATGACTTACCGCATCCTGCGTGCCGCCAAAAACCGCTTCGGAGCTACCAACGAGATCGGCGTATTTGAGATGCTGGACAGTGGTCTGCGGGAGGTGGAGAACCCCTCTGAGATGCTTCTCTCCGGCCGCCCGGAGGATGCTCCCGGCTCCTGCGTTACCTGTGTGATGGAGGGTGCCCGCCCGGTCCTGGCCGAGGTGCAGGCTCTGGTGGCCCCGTCCAACGCCAATTATCCCCGCCGCACCTGCAATGGTCTGGATTCTAACCGCGCCGCCATGCTCTTGGCGGTGCTGGAAAAGCGTGGCGGCCTGAAGGTCTCCCAGTGTGACGCCTATTTTAACATCATCGGCGGCCTGACTCTGGACGAGCCCGCCTCCGACCTGGCCGTTCTGACCGCCATTGCCTCCAGCTATTTGGATAAGCCTGTCCCCACCAAGCTGGCCGCCGTAGGGGAGGTGGGTCTCTCCGGTGAACTGCGCAGCATAAACCATATTGAGCAGCGTTTAGCCGAGGTGCAGCGCCTGGGCTTCACCCAGTGTATCGTCCCGTCCCAGCAGGCCCATAAGCTCCGCGCTCCCGGTGATTTGCGCCTCCTACCCGTTAAAAACATCGGACAAGTCCTGCGCCTTCTGGCTCACGATGACCTTTAATCACAAAAAGTCCTCCGCTTTGCACGGAGGACTTTTCCTTTACTTTTTCTCTTTCAAATTCTGATCCAGCGGTTTCTTTCCGGCCACAGCCCGATAGTGGTTGACCTTGTCCAGCCGTCGCTGCTGCTTCATGGCCTTTGCCTTGTCCTTGGCCTTTTTTTCGCGCAGTTGCTGATCCTTTTTCTTTTTCTCCCAGTATTCGCTCTTTTCATCGTTTTCCAGGTCCTTATATTTTTCCGGATGCCGGGCCCAGTCGATGCGGTAATAAAGCAGCCCTACAAACAGTAGTGCGCCCACAGCGCACACTGCATAAAAGAGAATCGTCCAAAACATACCCCATACCTCCACAAATAGTAGCTCCAGTATACCGCATAGCGCCGCCAATTACAAGGCAAATCTTAAAACCCGCGAAAAGGGAAGAATTCCTGTTGTTTTTGCTGAAAATTGGGCGTATAATATAGCCGTATCAAACCTGCATACAGGGAGGAATAAGTATGTTTACAACCTTTAAGGAAATCGAGTCCTATGTTCTCTCACAGAATATGAAAAAGCGCATCGCTCTGGCCAACGCCCATGACGAGCCCGCCCTCAGCGCCGTGGTAAACGCCAAGCGCAGAGGCGTGGTGGAGGGCACCCTCATCGGGAAAAAGGCCGAGATCGTTCGGATGCTCCACGACATGGGCGAGAGTGAGGCTGACTATGAGATCATCGACTTCGATGGCGAGGAGCTGGAGTCCGCTAAAATCGCCATTAAGCTGGTGAAGGAGGGGAAGGCCGACATACCCATGAAGGGCATCCTGCAGACATCCAACTTCGCCCGCGCCATTCTTAACCGCGAGACCGGCCTCGTCCCCGCCAGTGGCCGCCGACTGGTGAGCCAGTGCGGCATTTTCGAGTATGAAGGCCGCTTTGTCATGATCACTGACGCCGCCATCAATATCAATCCCGATGTGGACACCCAGATCGGCATCGTCGAAAATGCCCTGCCTGTAGCAAAGGCCCTGGGTAACGACTGTCCCAAGGTGGCCGTTCTTTCCGCTGTGGAGAATGTCACCGAGAAGATGGCCAGCACCGTTACCGCTGCCGAGATTGCCCGCCGCGGCGTTCCGGGCTGCATCATCTCCGGCCCCCTGGCTTTGGACGGCGCTATTTCCATGGAGTCTGTGAAGCATAAGGCCATCCACGACCCCGTAGCCGGTCAGGCCGATATCCTGCTGGTCCCCTTCATCGAGATCGGCAATGTGCTTTATAAGGCCTGTACCTATATCGCCGGTAAGACCATGGCCAGCACCATCTGCGGAGCCTCTTGCCCGGTGGTCATCACCAGCCGTGCCGATACCCCGGACAGCAAGTATTATTCCATCCTTATGGCTGTCCTCCGCTGCATCAAGGGCTGCTGAATTTAAGATGAAAATACCGGGAGGCAAACCGCTTCCCGGTATTTTTGTACAAAAAGGGGAGAAGTCCCATTCGTGTCAGGGCAATTTTTCTGCAGGCACATCGTTCCAGCCGAAAATCTGAACCAATCGTTGGTTGGTATAATAGTAGGCGCTGGCCGGGAAGTTTTCAAGATTTGATGTGTTAGAGCACAGCAGATAATCCACCGTCCTGCCGTCACTGTCTTTTACAACATCGCAAATAATCGTGGCATGATTGGTCGGGCTGTCAATGCCCATCAAAATAAGATCCCCCGGCTGCCCGGAATAATAGTTTGCATTTACATCGCAAAGCAGTTTATCAGGAGAAGCCGATGTGGCATAGGATGTAAACCCACCCACATTGATCCACGACCTGTAAAACTTCGTTGGACTTTCATAAAACCAACCATCCGTTTGCCGGATCCCGCCCGCGTGCAGCACCTGGGACGCAAAATTCATGCAATTACCACCGAGCGCGTCATATGCCTTGTAGTTCGGATTCCTTGCATTTACCCATTGACGGGCATACTCCACCGCAGCGGCTCTGTTGTACGGATGATCGCAGGCCGGTTCCTCCTTGATTTCGCCGCCATATTGTGCATTCCGCATTTCAATGTTGCTTAAAACAGTACCGATTTTAGCATCGGAGTTACTGCTCGCATCATATTTGAATACATAAAAGGGGTTGCACTCAGATTTGTGGCTGCTGATTCGCCATATGGAGTCATCCCCAAGCTCCAGGGTAAAGTGATGCTCAATATCAAACTCTCTGGATAGCACAGACAGTCCCGCATATTGCTGGTCGCAGTTTTCCCAAACTTCAACCTCGACCTTTGAGGGGGAGATAGTACGAATGCCCGATATCCTTAAACTGAAATTGTAATAATTTATATGTAAGTCAATGAGAGATCTTTCGCGAACAGCGATCATGCTATTCCAAATTGTCGTTTCCAACTTCTCAATACTGTCTGAAGCAAATAAGTCGGGCTTTACGCTAACACTAAAGTCACCGATAGAGGAATAAAACGAATCAAGATAATCTGTAATTTTGTTATACTGATTTTCAGTCAAGCCGTCACTTCTTTTGGCGGAGGTGTCTTTAGGCATTGGCTTGCTTTGTGGTTTCGGAGTCTCAATAACCTTGGTTTCCTGTTGAGCTTCAGAAGCGGGTGCAGATGTAGATACCCCGGCTGCGCTGTCGGAGTGGTCAACATCCTCCTTGTCCTCGTGCTCCGACTCGCCTGCGGATGTGTTTTCGACGATTTCCTCGGGGATGAAAGTTTCGTTGGAAGTGGCGGGATTTGTTTCATTTTCCGATCCGCAAGCCACCAGCGAAAGCGCCATAAGCGCAGCCATGAGAAACGCTGCTGTTTTTCTCAGTCTCATGATTTCTGATCCTTTCCTCTGTAAAAATTTGCCATTTTTCGCACTGTTCTATACAATTATACCAATTTACAGATTATAATGCAAGCTTTTTTGAATCATTTGCCAGGGCGGAGTTTACTATGCTGTCTATTGAATCGCTGTCTATTGAATCTGCCAAGAGCTTGCTGAGGGGGAAGGAAAAAGAGGTGCCTTTTGCGCGCAGTCTGAGTGCGGTAAGAAAAACCAGCGTGTGTGTACACAGGCACACACGCTGGTTTCAATAGAATCTGACCATCAATGCGTAACTGCTGCGGTAGCCCCACGGAGTTCGTAGGCCACCGTGAATAACAAACTCAACAAGAACAATTATTTTTTTAGTTGACGCTTGGGAAGCTGCATGGTAGAATTGAATCCAGCCGGGGGAGCCACAGCAGCCCCCATTTCTTTTCACGCTGCCAATTAAACAAAATAAAAATTTTGTTTAATTGAGTGGACGGATTTTGCCGTCTGCGGTTATAAATACCTCTCGGCCCCCATTTCTGCTCTTGCGAATCCTTTTGATATGCGATATATTTGAATTTATAAGTGAGGTGCTATAGCATGGCCATGAATTACCGGGCGGACTCGCCGAAGATCCTGTTGGAGTTTCTGTCTTACCACGAAACGGTGAAAGCCCATTCTCAAAAAACCGTTGATGAATATTATCTGGACTTGCGTAATTTCTTCCGCTATATGAAGCAGCTCCGAGACCCGACTCTTGCGGACTGTCCCTTGGATAAGATCGACATTCGCGACATCGGCATCGAGTTCATCGGCTCCATCACCCTTACGGATGTCTACAGCTACCTGGCCTACCTCAGTCGAGATCGTCTGAATCGGCCTAACAGCGATCACTCCGACAAAGGGCTTTCTGCCTCTACCCGTGCCCGAAAAGTGGCTACACTTCGTTCTTTTTTTAACTATTTTTGCAACAAGGTCCATCTGCTGCCTGATAATCCCATTAAGGATATCGACTCACCCAAAATCAAGAAAACTCTGCCCCGCTACCTGACGCTGGATGAGAGTGTCCGCCTCCTGCAAGGCGTCGGCGGCCCTAACCGCGAGCGCGATCTCTGCATTTTGACCCTGTTTCTCAACTGCGGTCTGCGCATCTCCGAGCTCATCGGACTTAACCGCTCCGACATTCAGGATGATGCCCTCCGTATTCTGGGCAAAGGCAATAAGGTCCGTATTGTCTACCTGAATCAAGCCTGCAAGGACACCTTAGACCGCTATTTACAGGTTCGTCCGGTGGTGGGCGGCAAAGATCAGGATGCGCTGTTTGTCTCCCGCAACCGCCAGCGTATCAGCCGCGCCACGGTCCATAATCTTGTAAAAAAACACCTGTCCGATGCCGGTCTGGACAGCACAAAATACTCCGCCCACAAGCTGCGCCATACAGCCGCCACCCTTATGCTGCAAAACGGTGTGGATGTAAAGGCTGTCCAGGAGGTTTTGGGCCACGAGCATTTGAATACTACCGAAATTTATACGCATATTGATAACGAATCTCTGCGCGTAGCTGCAAAGGCAAATCCCTTGTCAAAGGTTAAAATACAAGGGAAAATTGAGGATTGATCCCGGTATTTCTTTTCTGCCCTCCTCCCTGTTCCCTTCCCTGCCCTTTTGCCTGATTTTCGTAGTCCAAATCCCTGTCGATTCTTGACTTTATGTACCAAATGATGTACGATAAAGACTGTGTATTTCACTAAATGGAGGTCTCATATGAATACAGCCGAACTTTCCAAAATCTGTCGCCAGGTTCGCCGTGACATCATCAACATGACGGCCAATGCCGGCAGTGGCCACCCCGGCGGCTCCCTGTCAGCCGTGGAGCTTATGACCAGCGTTTTCCATAATCATATGCGCCTGGACCCTAAAAATCCTAAATGGGAGGATCGGGACCGTTTTGTCCTGAGCAAGGGCCACAGCGCTCCTTGCTATTATGCTGTCCTCGCCAGTCTCGGCTTCATTGACCGCAGCGAGTACGCCAACTTCCGTCAGCTTCACAGTATTCTCCAGGGTCACCCGGACTGCAAGAAGGTCCCCGGCGTGGACGCCTCCACCGGCTCCCTGGGTCAGGGCTGCTCCATTGCCGTAGGCATGGCTCTAGGTGCTAAGAAACTGGGCAAGGATACGCAGGTGTTCACGCTCCTGGGCGATGGCGAATGTCAGGAGGGGCAGATCTGGGAGGCTTTCATGTCTGCCGCCCACTATCACCTGGACAATCTCACTGTTATTATCGACAACAACGGCCTGCAGATCGATGGTACCAACGATGAGGTCATGTCTCTGGGCGATCTGCCCGCCAAGGTAAGGGCTTTCGGCTTCGACCTGTATGAGATCAACGGCCATGACCTGGACGCCATCGAAAAAGCTCTGGCCGCGCCCCACACCCCCGGTGTGCCCAAGTGTATTTTGGCCCACACCGTCAAGGGCAAGGGTGTTTCCTTTATGGAGAATCAAGTGGGCTGGCACGGCAAGGCGCCCAACGCCGAGCAGCGTCAGCAGGCTTTGCAGGAATTGGAGGACTGAGACCATGAGTGAAAAAATTGCGACCCGCGAGGCATACGGCAAGGCTCTGGTAGAGCTGGGTGCCGCCAATGATAAGGTTGTGGTGCTGGATGCTGACCTGGCCGGCGCCACAATGACCAAGCATTTCAAAGCCGCTTATCCTGACCGTTTCTTTGACTGCGGTATTGCCGAGTGCAACATGATGGATATCGGCGCCGGCCTTTCCACCATGGGCCTTATTCCCTTCTGCTCCACCTTTGCCATGTTCGGCGCAGGCCGTGCCTATGAGCAGATCCGCAACTCTATCGCCTATCCCAAGTTCAATGTAAAGATCTGCTGCTCCCACGCCGGCGTATCCGTGGGTGAGGACGGCGGCAGTCACCAGTGCCTGGAGGACATTGGCCTCATGCGCCTGATTCCCGGCATGACGGTCATTGTCCCCGCCGATGCCAAGGAAGCCCGTAAGGCCACCTTGGCTCTGGCTGAGTTCCGGGGTCCCGCCTATATGCGCACCGCCCGCCTGGCCACCCCTGTGTTCGAGGAGGATTACCCCTTCGAGATCGGCAAGGCCAATGTACTCCGGGAGGGTAAAGATGTGGCTGTGTTCGCCTGCGGCCTGATGGTTGCCGAGGCCCTGGAGGCCGCCAAGCTTCTGGCCGCCGACGGAATCGACGCCGCTGTCATCAATGTACACACCATCAAGCCTATTGACGCTGCTTGCGTCACCGAGTACGCCCGGAAGTGCGGCAAGGTGGTCACTGTGGAGGAGCACAGTGTCATCGGCGGCCTGGGCGACGCCGTAGCTGAGGTGCTCATGGGCAAGGTCGATTGCAAGTTCAAGAAGATCGGTGTGAACGATCAGTTCGGCCAGTCCGGCAAGGCGCAGGATGTTCTCAGGGAATACGGCCTCACCTTTGATCAGATCGCGGCCTCTATCAAAGCTGCGCTGTAACTCCTATTCATTAAAAATCAAATCCCGGCGGAGCTTTTCCGTCGGGATTTTTGTATATAAAAAATGTATTTTTATGCACGAGGATGGGCCTTTTGGTAGACATCCTTCAGTTGTTTTTTTACAATATGCGTGTAGATCTGTGTGGAGGAAATGTCTGCGTGGCCCAGCATCTCCTGAATAGAGTGCAGGTCTGCCCCGTTTTCCAGCAAATGCGCAGCAAAGGAGTGGCGCAGCATATGGGGCGTAATGTCCTTTTTGATTTCTGCCTTCTCCTGATAATACTTTATGATCTTCCAAAAGCCTTGCCGCGTCATGCGCTCTCCGTTCATGTTCACAAACAGCGCCTTTTCCTCGTCGCTGGTTACGATCCGTTCCCGGATGTGCGCGACATAATCCTGGAGTGCCTTCACCGCACCGGGATATAGCGGGATACTCCGCTCCTTACCCTTGCTGCGGCAGACCACCAGCCCGGCAGGCAAATTCAGGTCGTCCACATCCAGGCTGATAAGCTCCGAGACGCGGATGCCCGTGGCATACAGCAATTCCAGCATAGCGTGGTCCCGGAATCCCTTCTCATCCACGCACTTAGGCTGCTCCAAGAACAGTTCAACTTCCTTGTTGGTGAGGATCTCCGGGTACTTTCGCTGCACCTTTTTCGCTTTCAGGGCAGCGGTGGGGTTTGTTTTTATGTAACCCTTGGCAAACATATAGGCGTAGAACGACTTGGACGACGCCATAAATCGGCTCATGGTAGCCTGCGATTTTCCCAACTGCTCCAGCCTTGCCAAATACTCCTGCAGCATTGCGTTTTTCGCCCGTCTGAGGTCTGATTTCTTCTGCTGCAGCCACTGCTGGTACTGGGTCAGATCCCGCATATAGGAGCTGATGGTGTTAGCGGACACATGCTTTTCCGTTGTCAAATAGCTGCAGTACAGCGCCAGATAATCCGTCACACCCTCACTCCTTTCCGATAATCATACAATGAATTTCAGTGCCAGTGCCATTAGCTTCGGTACAAAGGTCAACTCGCACAGCCCGCCCAAAGCCAGCAGCGCCGGGATCAAAAATAAGAATCGGCCTACCCGCCCCGGCTGCAGAGACAGCTGCTTAGCCGCCCGCCGTCCGGCAATTCCCGATGCAGACCTTCGCCTGTGCAAAGCCAAAAACAGCGATACCGGGAGGACGAACATTGCCCGAATCCCCAGCGTACACAGGGAAATCAAAACTCCCTGCTGCCCCAGCGCACCGGAAAAGCACGCGACGGCGTAGGACAGCAGAAAGCCCTCCAGTAAAAATATCCCGCAAAAGAAATAATTTGCATTGCGTAAAAAGCTGCAGAAAAAAACAGCGCACGGCATCCGATAGTATGCCATAGCCACGCCCAAAAGGGATGCCGCGGTCACGGTGCTGCCGGACTCGAGAGCCTGGGCATATGCAGCTAAATAGGTGCGGATCTCCGCATCTGCTCCGGCGGCCCGCCCGATAAAGTGCCCGGCGGCCAGCCCAAGCCCATATGCCACACTGAGTAGCAGCAGCTCCGGGGCGAGCCGCCCCCTCGTCCGGCTGGATCGTCTTGCTAAGCAGTTCTCTCTCATGTAGCGCTCACCTCTCTCTATACCTATGAGACAAGCGTACCTTTTAGAAGAAAACATCTATACTATAAGCCAAAAAAGCAAAAAGAGCAAGGCTTTTGCGGCATATTTTCTTTTTTCTCCATTTATGCTAAATAATTATGTAAACTGAATTATGTAAACAAACGAAACCGGACAAAAAACCGCCTCTCTCGCACCCGCTTCCATCCAAATATGGACGCACCTCCGTCCCATCGGCACAACATCTTGCGCCGCCAATCGAAGTCTGTCGAATAACGGCTCCCTCTTTAAAAATAATCGTCCTAAGCGTATTTTTGGAGGATTTGTCTATTGACGGCCCTTCCTGCCCCTGTGCTTTCCGGCCGTTCTGCTTCTTCTTTTCTTTTTCTTTCCCTCCGGCAGTATGGCAGACACCCCTGCGCCGCCCCATATACAGGCTGTAATATACCACCCGTTCGCTCTAAATTGCATATCGGTTCCGGCGGTCAGTGCTACGCACCACACTGCAAGATATAGCAGTGCGCCCTGCACGGCGATGTGAGCCAGCCTCCCCTCTGTATTTTGCAGAGAAAAGCGGCAGCCTACGAAG
>QWBY01001357.1_pt1 | contig 15093 bp, 8 predicted proteins | sample 1972471 | NCBI WGS metagenome assembly QWBY01 (sample SAMN09866722, study PRJNA288562) | Human gut metagenome isolate term6_stool, whole genome shotgun sequencing... | reverse complement strand
AAAAGTCATTTGCAAAAAATACTTTATGTGAGTCAAAACTATTTATTTTATCTGATATTATTTCCATATATGAACTCATTACAATTCTCCTTTGTCACGGATATTATATCATATTCGTGACAAAAAATCAATTTTTCTTAAAGGCTCGTCCGCATTAGCGAACGAGTGGCGACCATTTCAGGATCGCCGTTACGCCACATCCATGTTTGGGGATTGAGGAAATTCTATTTACATATGAGAATTTTATGTTATAATATATGTAGTTTGACTTCGTGATACGAGACCGGAAATCGCAAACGGGGTCAGGCGAAAATAATGTATATAAACCTCGATTGCCCGGCATCGAGCCTGGGCAATCGAGATGTCCACAATTCTCCTCAGACTGTTGTAACCAATCAGGAAAAATTTAGGCCACATAAAGTCGCCCCTACAGGAATTTTTCCTGATTGGACAACAGGTTGCGTGAGTCACTGCATACCAATCGAGCGTCGTTTGCACTCGCTCTCTTGGGCAGGGCTGCAAGTGGACGGTACCGCCGATATCTTAGGCGAGAGAAATCAAAAGGATAAATATAAAAATAACTAAAAGAAGGAAAAACAAAATGAAAATTAAAAATCAAAATGAATATCAAATGGAAAATCAAATCGAAAATAAAATTGAAAACGAACGCATGGGGAAATATGAAAATAAAAACGAAATTAAAATTGAAAACGATCGCGTGAAGGAATGTGAAAATAAAATGGAAAATAAAAACAATAACACGGGGGTGGATGATAATATGAAAAAAATTGAAAAAATTATTGGGGATTATAGGCCGCTGATCTTGGCGTCGATATCTAGGTATTGCAATTTGCCGGGATTTTTTGACGACCTATACCAAGACGGGGTTGTCGAGGTAATCGAGGCAATGAAAGAATACGACCCTGCCAAGGGGACGGTCGGAGGATATTTAAAGACCAGGCTCAAACTATTTTATATAAACAAATACAAACGCCTGATCAGACGGGAAACAGACGACATAGATGAAATCAGAGCAAAAGACCAACCATCGGTGATGGCAATAGCCGACCACGAAAATAAAATGCTGGTAGCCAGACTCCTCTCAATATTAGACCCAGACGAAAGAACCGTTATAGAACTAACATTTTTAATGGATATGCGGGCAAGCGAGGTTAGCAAAATAATGGGCATCAGCAAAAGGAAGGTGTATTATTTGAAGGAAACAGGAATGAGGAAATTGCAAAAGATGTCTACACGGGAGAATTTATCCATGAGGGATATAATGAATGAAGAAGATGTGTACAAAGGTGGGGGTAAGAAAACGTATAAGAATGTGGAATAAATTGATATGTAAAAGAGGGCTCACGCCCTCCTTTTTTGTGTGCGTTATATTTATAACAATGGTATTCATTTTATACAACGCTTTGCGGTTGTAGGGGCTACTTTATGTAGCCCGAAAAGTCCTGCCCTATATATGAAGGAAAAATTCGGTCCACATAAAGTGGACCCTACTACACGCTTCGCTTGATTTTTCCTTCTTGAACCATGCGTGTGTGCTGATAAATATTCGTAGCAGAACAGTTCGACATTTACTGAATTATGAGTTCTAGTAGAATATCTAATGCACCTAATATGGTCAGCAATCTTTGACTTCTTGCATAGGCTTTTACAATTTTTACAAATAATAAAACCATTCTAACCCCATCTTCTTTTTGTCTTAGCGTACATAAAATTTGTCCTAGTAAAATTTTCAATCTAATCATTTTTTTACCTCCTTTACTTTCCCAACTATATAAACTGTTTTTTCAGCAAAAATACTCCGAATTTTAGGATTTTTTTGCTTTTTCTTCAATATTTATATGTCAGAAAACAGGATAGATAAAAAAATCAAAATCAAGAAAAAAATTAGGGTAATAAAAAAAGACTAGCTCTCAATCCCTTGAAAGCAAGTCTTTGCAATAAAAAATGGCTGCCATAAAGGCAGCCCCTACAAGGCGGCGATTTTTTATAAATGCCCACTCACTTTAGATTTAAATTCTTAAATTTCTTTTCACTAATCTTACTGGACCTACGCTACAATCATCTGTAAAAACAAAATGATTCGTTCTATGCTCATATCCAACTTTAAACTCTTGACTATATATATCTCCTTTTTCATTTCTAAATGTTAATTTAAAATAGAAATAGTCCTTTATTCCTGATAAATCTATTTCTGTAATATCGGTATAAACATAAATATACATAGAGCAACCAGATAAACAGAAATTATAATCTAAATTATCATAAATTAAATGTCTGTTTGGTTCTTTCCTTCTAAATTTAAAAAATTTCCTTCTAGGTTTATCATAAACTTCAAGTTTAAAATCAGTAGCAGTCGACTTAGTAAGATTTGTCAAAAGTATTTTAACTACTAAAAGTTTTTTATTATAATCATCACATTCAACAAAGAACTCCGAATAATTATTGTGAAGACTAAAAGAAGGGATTTGTTTTTTTATACCTAATTTTAATTCAAGTATATCTTTTAAAAAGCCTAATCCATTAATAAAAAAATTCATATTTGCCTCCTTTATAATTTAGTCGATAGATTGTATTTTCTCTACCGTCTCTAATCAGTCTAGCATCCACAATGTATAATTGCAAGGCAAATTGCACAATCCCATACCCTATGAGACCATATATGTATCAAAAAAGACCCCGAAGGGTCTACTTATACTTTTCTGCTTCACTCATATCTAGTATAAATTTCTTTAGACTTACCGTTTCTTTTTATCCAGTACTCTTTATACTCACAAGAGATTAAACCAATCAATGTTGCTGCAACAAATGGTAATAAAATAACTTTCCATGCATTTCCACTTATCACAATAGCTTCCATAGTATCAGAATCATTAGGTACAAGTACTCCTCTCAGATTACCGGTAAACTCAAGACCCAAGGTTACAAAAGCTGAAATTATACCATTACCAATTTTAGCAACTTCTAAATCATCTAGAGTACTTAAATATGACCATAGTGGAACCATAATAACAACTGCAAAATAATATGAAAATTTAATTTTCTCTGTAAAAATAAATAAAATAGAAAAAATACAAAAGCTGCCTATAAAAAAAGTTGATGTACCTCGAAAAGTAAACTTGAATACACTATCAAAAATATATTTTAAATCTGATATAGTAAATGAGATAATATTAAAAAAGAACGCTACAAATAATAAGCTTAAAGTAAATCTAAACCAAAAACCAAAGTTTATTTTAGGTTGAGCTAAAAACAATATAGCTAAGATTATGATAGCCAATCCACTAAAGCCATATATCTTATTAATATAACATTTATTGCAGCTCTCTTTGTATATTTTATTTCTAAATTTTTCTTGCTGTTTAAAAATTCGTCCAACATTATATTTGCTTTTTATTTTTTCATGTCTTTCTACAAATTTATCGGCAAAACTTTTAAAGCACTTTTTAAATTTTTGCCATTTTTTCTTAAAAAACTCTTGTACATTGAACTTAAAATTTTTCATATATTTTATATCCTCCTGTTATTTATTTCGTTGTATCCCTTTACCATATTATAACATAAGTGTTTGTTTTGTCAAGTTTGAGGAAGGTCATGGGGATGATCTATGAGGAGTGAGGTATTCTATGTACGAAAAAAGACCCCGGAGGGTCTTTTCTGTTTTATTAAGATTTAAGTCTTAATTATTTTGCTGCATCAGCTGCAGCTACATATTCAGTAATTAATGTTTTGATTTTTGAAATTTCAACATCAACTAATGATTTTTGATGTGTTTCATCTGAAGCGTCTGCTACTGTGAATTTTTTCTCTTCTAGAGCTGTAATAGCATCATTAACAGCTTTAATTTCAGTTGCTACTTTTGCGTTAACTTCGTCTGTGTAGTTATTCATTACACGTGCGAATTCGTTAGCAATTCTTCTAGCTTCTGAATCTCTGTAAGCATTAACTCTCTTTTGAGCTGCTGCTGTCTTATCAGCTTCAATGCTATTGTTATAAACATCCATTAGATTCTTTGTCGTAGCTCTGATATCTGAGTCATCATTACCATTGATACCTTTTGTCTTATCAATGCCTGTAACCTTTGCATAAGCATCATATACTTCTAGTAGACCTTTAGCTTCTTTATATTCTTCATCTGTTGTGATGTTCTTTTCAGCTTTAGCTTTAATCTTCTTGTTGAAGTCGTATAGAGCTCTAAGAGCTTTATCATAATCAGCTTGGAATTTAACTGCAGGTACTGTATCTTCAAGTGCATCAAGAGCTTTCTTTTCATCTTCTGTTACTAGAAGTTTCTTAGCAGCTTCTGTTAAATCTTCGTATGCGTCTAATGCAGCCTTAACCTTAGTTGCATAATCAGCATCTGTTGGCTTTGCAGTTTGTGCTGCAGCAAGAGCTGCCTTGAATAGATTGTAGTCAACATAATCACTTGGTACTAGTTTAAGTGCTGGAGCTGCGCCTGGTTTTGTGTATACGATAAGGTCAGCGTATCCGCCTCTTACATATACCCATGCGTAGTCAAGTCTTGAGTCACCAAATTCTTTAGTGTTCATATCTGTCTTGAATGCTGAGTGTCCTTCAAGTTTGATTGAGTATGCTCTTCTGTCTTCAACTTTTCCTTCAGCTGTAGCTGTGATGATAGCATCAAATCTTGCAGCCTTTGGATCAGAATCTTTAACTCTTCTGAATTCTACATATTCACCAATTAATCCACGATTTCTCATGTTAACTGCGCTACCTGATGCAATCTTGAATTCTTCGAACATACCACGTGATACTTCGATTTCAACAACATTTGAGTAGTTATCAATTCTTGCAATTCTACCAATTTCTGGTTTTTCTAGGTCAGCTTGAGGTCCTTTGTAGTTTGTGAAGATAATTGCCTTAGCAAAGTCATCTCTAGCATCATTGTATCTGCCCCATGTTGCAACGTCAATCTTATCTAAGAAATCTGCATATTCTTTTTCTGTAAGAACAGCTGCCATTAGGTCAGTGTTGTTTGCATTGTATTTCTTAACATCAGCTAGTGTAACCTTTGAAATTACAAAGTCTCTCTTACCTGTTCTTGTGTCAACATTGATTACGAATACATCTGTTTCATCTGTGTATCTGTAGTCTTTGCTTCCAACTCTTACGAAGTCTCTTCTTGCATCGATAAATGCTGCATATGCCCACTTATGACGATCAAAGTTATAATCTTCAGTGTCTTTATCATAACCATAAGCGAATCCATCGATCATAGCAACTGTCTTAGCGTTTCCGTCTTTGTCAGCTGCTGTGTAAACTAGGTCAAGTCTGTTGAATCTATCAAATCTCCATGTTTGAGTTGCATTCCAACCATAACGATAGTAGTTTGAATCCCAACCATCTGTTAATCTGAATTTAACTTCTTCTGGTGCGTTTGGTAGATAGAATTCCATACCTTTAGCTGAGATAACTTTGTCAACTAGAGCTAGTCTATCTGTGAATTTTTCGTGTGATGTGATTAATTGGATATATCCAAATACGTCTAGTAATACTTTAACATCTGCGCCAACCATATCATCGATTTGTGCACGTGAATCTAATCTTCTGAAGTGGTTATCATCGTATGCGTATACTGATTGGAATGGGATATCAGAGAATTTCTTTGAGTTTAGATAGAATGCATCTGATGCATCTTCTGCAACCTTAAGAACTGCAAATTCTCCATATTTGTCAATGTATGTCTTAACTAGGTTTGTATCAAGTTTAGCATCTTGTCTAACAAGTGTTAGGCCGTCCATCCAGTGGATTGTATCATCAGCTTTGATATCAGATTTTGAAATTAATCTGAAGCCATCTTTTGCTGTGTAACCAATAATTCTTGTAGCTGGTGTCATTCTTTCTACTGCAGCGTCTCTTGCGTCGTTCCAGTAGTAAACATCGTTTCCATCTCTTTCAACTTTTTGAACTGGAGCGATGTCTGTGTAGTTGTAAGCATCTACAAATAGAACCATACCGTCTTTAACTGTGATTCTAGCAAAGTTAGCGTTTAACTTTCTGTCATCGCCTTTCTTTAGGTTTAATCTTTCAGCAAAGTCGATGTAGTTGTAGTTTTCAGCTCTTCTGTCGTTTGTTACATATGTTCTGTAAACTCTGTCATCTCTGTCATATCTTTGGATATTGTAGAGACCATCGCCTTGTCTGTAGTATCTTTCGTCAAAACGAACGTTGAATGTCTTGTTAGCGATGCTAAATGTCTTACCATCTTTTGATGCTGAGAAGCCACCCCAGTAGTATTCATAGTTTGTTTTATCAACAACAACTTTAACTAGTTTACCGTTTTGGTCAACTGTGAAGTTAGCAACTTTACCGATTAGGTTTTCTGTGTCAGCTAGGCCATTTTCAACTTTAACGTTTTCAATGTCAAATACCATTTGTTCGCCAACTTTAGCTGCTCCTCTTTCGTTTACGTTGTTAGCAATTTGAACAACTGAAAGAACTTCGGCTTTGATTTGGTTTTTACCAAGTTGAGCTACTCTGTTGTTTTCAAGAACGATCATTTTGTAAACATTGTATTTACCAAAGTCTTCTCTTGATAGAGCGTTGTAAAGCATCATGAATACGTTTCTACGTACAGCGTTCTTTGTGTATTCGCCAGCGATTTCTTCTGTGCCGTTGAATAGTCCAAGTTCAGTTGCTTTTGCGATGTATGATGTTGGGTATACCATACCATCTTTTTCTTCGCCTAGGTATCTAACAAGGGTTGTAGCAATTTCAGCGTAGGAAATTGATTTTCCTGGCATGAAGTTGTTTTGTGGGTCACCCTTCATCCATAGGTTGTCGTGTGCAACTGTTGCATAACCGTTTGCCCAGTGAGCAGCGGTCATGTCAGCAAATTTGCTTGGAAGTGTAGCTACTGATTTAGCAACTGCATCCTTTCCGTCTGCTCTAACAAGAATTGCTGCGAATGATGCGCGGTCAATGTCTTTGTCGAGCATTAAATCTCCCGACTTATCACCTTCAATGATGTTTTGTTCTTTTAAGAATTCAATGAAATCTTCGTTCTTTTCAATTGTTTCAGCTGTAACGTCTTTAACGTCTTCTTCAGCGAAAACAGGTGAGAAGATTGACAAAACCATTAATAGTGAAAGTACTATTGATAATGTTTTTCTCATAGTCTTTAGACCTCCTAATAATTTTGGTATACGAATATCGTATCCTTGCATTTATTATATCAATCATCAGAATTAAAAATCAAGTGTTTTGAGCCAATGTAATGTAAACGTAATATTAGCGTAACATTAGGAAACATAAACACAGGGTTTAATCCGTAGATTGATCTTGGATATATAATAGCATACATATATTACAGAGCAATTACAGGGGGGTTAAGGGAATATTATATATGCACACGGCATATATAGGCATATATATAGGAAAGAAAGAATCGAATCGGCAGAATATATGTAACAATAGCATTCATATTATGTATCGCTCTGCGGTTGTAGAGTCCGATTTATTTCGGACATACCGGAGCCGATTACGGGTTCATCCCGTATGAGGTTTCGGCGTTGTATGGCAGACGGTTTGTTGTGTAACAATGTTTGTAACAATGGTATTCAGATTGTAGATCGCCCTGCGGTTGTAGAGTCCGATTTATTTCGGACATACCGAGGCCGATTCCCATTTATGGGATGAGGTTTCGGCGTTGTATGGCAGGCGGTTTGTTATGTAACAATGTTTGTATCAATGACGTTCATTATGTCGTGGCGTATCGCGTGTAGAGTCCGATTTATCTCGGACATACCGGGGCCGATTACGGGTTCATCCCGTATGAGGTTTCGGCGTTGTATGTATCATTAATATTGATTATTAAAATTTATTATGATAATATTAATTCAAAAGGAGGCGGGCAATGTTTATTAGAAAAGATAGGCGGCTCGATTATTTCAATTATAATGCGTTGGGCCCATATTTTATTACAATTTGTACATATAACCGGCAAAAATTGTTCGGCAATATTCAAAATAATAAGTTCATTTATTATTCCGATGATTTAAAAATTTTATTTGATAATACATATAAGGCAATCGAAAATGAATTTAAGGGCATACAATTTAACGTTCATTGCACAATGCCCGATCACGTGCATTTTATTGTTTTGAATGAAACAAGCGGTAGAATCGATTTAGGCGAGATCATCAAGCGTTTTAAGATTTTGATTTTAAAGGGTTACCAGGATTTGGTTTACAAGGGCAAGGTCCAAAAATACACAGGCCATTTGTGGCAAAAGAATTTTTACGACCATATAATAAGAAACGAGAGAGAATTTGACGATTGTTACGAATATATCGTCAACAATCCCATGGCCGCATCATTTAAGGTTTTATTAGCCAAATGGAATAGAGAATCCGAAGAACAAAAACGTCGTTTAAAGGCAAGGCAAGAAGCCGAAGACGCCGCAGACATTGAGTTAGCAATGAAAAGATTAAAGGGATTGAAAGAGGAAGATTTAATTTCACAAGAAGAATTTGAAAAAAAGTTTGGCATAAAATTTGACGGGATTGAGCCGTTAGATGATGACGAATTTGAATAAATGTTTAACATTCAGAATATAATTATATTGATCCATGCAAATTCTGAAACGGGGGCATCGAACCCCCGTTCCAGGGTGTCCAAAATAAATTGGACGCTACCTACGTGCTAATCGACACACATTAGGCGAAATATATTCAGCCATTATAGAATTCATATTGCACAAAATTTTATAAAATATATCCGTTGGATAGATGTATTCATTAAAATATCGCTCTGCGGTTGTAGAGTCCGATTTATCTCGGACATACGCGGGCCTGATCCCCATTTATGGGGTGAGGGTTCGCGAGTTTATATGCACAATTTTATTTTCGCCACAAAATTTATAGTTGCAATTTACATATATATTCACGTATCAGCCGAAGGGCAATCAAAAATTCGATGGTCCGTTGGGGGCCTGAGAATTTTTAAATCAATCAAAAAACATATAATCAACAAAAAATGTCCCCATTCAAAAATCCGCCACGCGTGTGGCGGATTTATCATTTCATATAACATTCTTTCTTATCTTCTATTGTTTATATTTTCTACCAACTCATCTATGGCGGTTTTGGGGTCATAGATGTATTTGCTTTCGCGGATGTGGGCGAGTTTCCAGCCGACTCTTTCGAGGGTGAGGGTGGTTTCGAGTTCGGTATTTAATTTGTCGCGGTCGGGTTTCATGCTGGCTGAATGGGCCATGACGGCGACTTTTGGTTCTTTGACCACGAGCGGCAGTGGGTATTTGCCGGCTGAGTGGTTGGTTTGAATTTCGAATCCTGCTCTCTCGAGTTCAGCTTTGATTTCTTCTTCAAAGGCTGTAAGCGTGTGGTTTTTGTGGTAGTTTTCGTGGGCTTCTTCAAAGTATTCGATGGTGAATTGTCTGAGGTCACCCGTCTTTAAATCTTTTTGTCTGAGGGACGTAACTAAAATTTCTTGGTCGCGGGCCCGTGAGAAGGCTACATTGTAGCGTTTTTTGTTGAGGTCTTCTCCTCCTTCGCTCATGAGGCGGAGGGGTTTGTCCTGTGGGCTGTCGACCATGGATAAGAAGATTATATCTCTTTCGTCTCCTTGGAAGTCGACGGGTGTGCCTGCCATGAGTTTGCGGTTGTCGTAGTCGATGATGTCGATTTGTTCGATCATCATGTCGTCTATGAGTTTGGCTTGGGCATCACCCAGGAGTGATATCACACCGATTGTTTTGCCATCGTAGGCAGGGTCTGCCAAGATTTCTTTAATAATCTCCAATATTTTGTCGGCTTCTTGCTTGTTGGTATCGCCTTCACGAACGCCCTCCACATGGACCAGCTTGAGAGCTGGTTTAATGGTGGTGTCGTTGGTGTCACGCAGGGGCAAGATTTTTCCGTCGTATGAGAGTTTGTTGGAGTATTCGATAATCTCTGGGACTGACCTGAATTGTTCCTTGAGTAAGAATGACGGGAAGGACGCTTTTAAGATGTCATAAAGCGATGTGGTCAGGTCCATGAGGTGGTAGTTGGGGAAGTCCTCGGATAGTGAGGCTGCCCTTAGGTTTTTCACCCGGTCTAGGCCGATGTTGGCGTAGAGGGGTGTGGTTTGTTTGTCGTCGCCGATGGCAATTATCTTTGGCGATGTGTAGACGATTGGCAGGGACAAGATGTCAGCCTGGCTGGCTTCGTCTACGATTGTGAGGTCAAAGTATTGTTTGAGGGCGACGTTATCTATGCAGTCATCAATGGTCATGATCCAGCAAGGTACATAGCCTTGGGCTTCGCGAAGTAGGTCGTCGGCCTTGGCTTTGAGCTCCTTGGCGTCGCGACCTGTGCCCTTGCCGATTTTTTTGTAAGTGAGTTCAAGGCCTTTTAAGGTTTGCCTGATCTCTGGGTTTTCGTCCATGCGTTTTAGGAAGTGGTACCAGGAAAGGGTCCGCGCGTATTCGCGGTTGTTTTCGATAATGGATTTCCTATACCAGGACAGCATCTTCCGCATTTTTTCGTAGGGGTTTTTGATGATCTTGGAGACTTCTTCGTCCAAGATTTTAACCTTCCAAGCGGTTTCGATGTGGTCGGGCACTTCCCTTTCCCCGTGGATGCCAAAGCGTCTGTCCAAAAATTCTTTCCAGGATGGAGCAATGTCCAAGCGTTTTAAAAGCTGTTGGCGTTTTTTGGCAATGGCGATACGGCGACTCATGGCCTCGTACTCAGCGTAGTCTTCGGAGTATTGGATGAGTTTTTTATTTACTGTGTCGTTTTTTAAGGCGTTTATGATTTCAATCTCATCTGTTGAGGACAAAAGTTCTGCGTTTGTCGCCAGCTTGTGCCTTTGGGTCAAGACTTCCTTATTATATAGGTTCATGAGCTTTAAGAGATTGTAAATGTCGGTTGACAGGTAGGCGAGGATTTCGCTGGATGGGTTTTCGCTAACCGGTCCCAGCTTGTTTATAATCTTGGCCGGTAAAATTTCTGTCAGCCTGTGGTGGACTCTCATGTATAGGTCTTTGAAAGCGTAGAGCTCTTCGAGTTTTTGGAAGATAAAGTCCTTGTTTTTAAAATAATCGTCAAAGGGTTCGCCTTCTTTGCTGGCGATTAGTTCGTCGTAAACGCTTTTTAATTCGTCAATCAATACATCATAGTTCATGAGGACTATGGCATCGGACACATCTTTTTTGCTGCGTATGGGCTCACCATTTATCTTGAACTCTTCCATAACGAGCTTGCGGTTTTTCTTAAAGAGCATATCAAAAGTACCGGGCTTGTCCTTCTTGGAATAAATTTCCTCCAAGATTCCCAGCTCTTCGATTATGTCGGCTCTGGCGATTTTTGGATAGTCAATGGATTTGCCCGTCAGGGTTTCGATGTTGGCGGCTCTGAAGCGATCAACTTCCATGGATAGGCGGCTGAGCTCCTTGTATTGTTTGTTGTCAATTATATTTAGGCCGGCCCTGATTGCGTTTTGCTGCCATTCGGGCAAGTCTATATAGGACTTCAAGGCTTCAAGGTCGGTGTATAGTTCATCGTAATCGCCGTAGGTCGTTAAAATTTCGCCCATAACTTTGACTCCGTCGTCCGTTAGTTCTGTGCCGGCAGGTGCCAGGGGCTTGTATTTGAGGGATTCAAATTCCAAGCGGTCCAGATTTGCAAGGACTTCTTCAAATTGGCTGGGCGTCAAAAGTTCATTGATGTCCGGCAGATTTTTATCCAGGGCCTTTTCCTCTTCGAAGGAGACTTCCTTGTTGGAATTGTAAAGGTAGTCGAGTTCGTCCTTGTCGAAGGGGAAAGAGGTGTTTTTGATTGAGCCGGGAATGAGGCTCATGTATTCGTAATTGTCCACGACGAATTTGGCAGCCTCGATTGGCGTGAGCTTTTCGTCGTCATAGTAGATTGGCAGGCCCTCTGTCTCCAAAATGTTTAGGATGGTTGACTTGGTCTCCTCCATGCGAGAGAGGATGTCTGCCCTTTCGCCTGCGAGCTTCTTGGCCTTGGCTTCCATCTCGAGGGTGGTGTGGTTGGAGATAAATTCATTTATATAATAGAGGGTTTCGTTGATGTCGTCGTTGGAATCCATTATTCTAGACACGACAAGACCGTTAAAGGCAGGGTCAATCATGTTTTTTAGAACGCGGAGGGCTTTTTTCTTTTTGGATAAGACCAAAATGCGTTTGCCCTCAGCCAGATAATGGCCGATAATATTGGCGACCGTGTGGGTCTTGCCCGATCCTGGTGGCCCGTCGACGAGGGTAACCGTGTTGGCGTAAGACGATTTAAGTATGTTTAGCTGCTCGGCGTTGTATTCCTTGGTAAAGAGGCCAAAGTCAAAGGGCTTGGTCTCCTCTTCGTGGATGACAGCGTCGCCCGAAATTTGCGAGATGATCGGCGACTTGCGGTCGGCCTCGTAAAAGGCGATGGCCCGGTCAAAAGTCGTGGTCGCAGCAGAAGTTTTGGGCGCCAAAATAATAACATTCCTATCGATTAGAGTAACTGGAGTCAGCTTGTAGTCGGCTGTGTAGTCCTCGACCACTTGGCCCTCGGCGTGAAGGCGCTTGGCAATGCCCCGCATAAAGGCGGACGACTCCTTGGAGGAAATTGGATTGTAATAATTTTGACGAAGCTCGTCAGAAATCCGCTTTAGCTCCATGGGGTTGACATTTGAAATCTTAGATAGGAGTTTGACATTTAAGTCGGAAGCGACATTTGAATTCTTGAGCTCGATGATTTGCTTTTTGGGATCCATTGAAATATTAATCCGCTTGGTAAAGACCGGGTAATTGATATCGGACTCCGATGATGAAGTGAGAATCGCATTTGCAATATAGAGGTCCAAGTCCTCACTCTCGTTTTGAATAATGTAAAAGAGTTTTAAAAATTTGAGGTAGAGATCTTGGATCCGGCGGTCCTCAGCAGATTTTGAAGAGAAGGGACGCTTGATACGCAAAATAAATTCGTTCTCAGGGCCGCCAGTGGCAATGTAGGTCGAATTTTTGGGTAGGTCGTCCAAGTACATATAAAAATCCAATTCGTCCAAATTGGAAATAGTCTTGTCCTTCTCGTATGAAAGTTGTCTTAAGAATCGTAAAAGTGAAATCGTCTTGTCCATAATAACTCCAATCAAAAACATTTGCACCAAAAGATGCAGATTTATATTTACATTATAACATAAGGGGCGAGCAATGGGCAAATAATATTTTGGATTTTACGACGAATGCTCATGCCCACAAGGGGCAATCCCATTCGCCGAATGTCTGGGATAAACCAGACGGTACCGCGCTACATGAATATCCGCGGGAGAGTTTTTGAAATTAATACCATTGTTATATGCACAATGCAAATTAAAATTTCCAAATAAAAAAATGGCCTTGATAGCCATTTTTATACATAATTTGCGAGGGAATTTCGATGAGATTCTCCTCTTCTTATATCCCTCTCTGAATTTGCGAGGAAAAATTGATGAATTTTTGTAGCTTGAGACTTTTTGACGAATGAGGCGTACTATAGTGTACGTCGTCTCCTCAGACTGTTGTTCTCAATCGTTTTTCCCTTCGGTCCAACGATTGAACAACAGGTTGCGTGAGTCGCTGCATACCAATCGAGCGTCGTTAGCACTCGCTCTCTTGGGCAGGGCTTCAATTCGCAAAAAGTCGAACACTGCAAAAAGTCGCAATTTTAACCGCAAATTTCTAGCATGGTTTCTCTAAATACTTTGCCTATTTTTTCATAAATACATAGATTCGCCGCTCCATCATAGGAGGTTTTGGATAGGTTGATCAAGATTAAATTCTTGCCTCTGAAATAATTGATGAGGCCGGCTGCTGGATAAACGACCAGGGATGTTCCTCCAACGATGAGTGTATCGCAAGTTGAAATTTCGTGGACTGCATCAGCGAGAACGGCTTGGTCCAGGCCTTCTTCATATAAAACTACGTCAGGTTTTACCACTCCGCCGCATTCTGTGCAATGGGGTATGTCGCCGAGTTTTAAAAATTCATCCAAATCATAAAACTTTCCACATTTGGTGCAATAATTCCTGTGGACTGAGCCGTGGAGTTCGCACACGTGGTGGTTGCCTGCCATTTGGTGGAGGCCGTCTATGTTTTGGGTTATGACTGCGGATAATTTTCCCATGTCCTCGAGCTTGGCCAGGGCCTTGTGGCAATCGTTTGGCTTGGCGTCGGGATAGATGAGATTGTTCCTATAGAAGTCAAAAAAATCCGCAGGATAATTTACATAAAAGCTGTGGCTGACCATATCCTCTGCGTGGAGGGTCCTGCCCATGGCCTTGTTAAAAACGCCATCAGCAGATCTGAAGTCGGGTATGCCCGATTCGGTGGACACGCCCGCTCCGCCAAAAAATACAATTTTATTTGAATTTTTTATAATTTCAGCAAGTTTATTCACGCCTTATTTTTCATCTCCGTCTGTCTTTTCGTCAGTTTTTTCATCTGTGTTTTCGTCTTCAGTTTTATTTCCTTCTGGCATTTGTGGAAGGCCCGGTTGTGGGTTTGTTTCCTTAGGTTGGATGCCGATTGAAAGAAGGGTTCCGTCTTCAGCGTAAACGAGATTGTATTCAACAGCTGGTCCTTCTTCGTAAAGGGCAACGGCGGAAACATTTATAATCTTGCCTGTGATGCCCAAATCTTTGAGGGATGAAACGGCTGTCCTGTCGGTGATATTTAGGATGTTCATTTCTTTTCTATTGGAAACCTTGTCAGCGACGGCAGCAAGTTGGGCTTCAAAACCCTTGTGGGCTTCTTCGTCCATTTCCATGAGCTTTAGCTTTGGCTTGATGGCTGCGTAGTCCTTGTTTTCTACTAAGTCTGCAAGGTCTTCAACTTCTTTGATGAGATGCGCGTATTTTTCCTTGTTTTTCTCTTGGTCTTGCATTGGGAAAAATCTCCAGTCAATGAGTTGGCCATCTTCGGTAACGATTAGGTCGAAAGCTAGAGATTGGTTCTCACCCTTAACTTGGCCTGAATAGAATTTAACCTTGCCAAATTCTTCGTCGTCGTGGTCTTGCTTTATAAGCGCTTCGAATTCGCCAAGCTTACCTGTGTCCTTGAAAATATTT
>QWBY01002286.1_pt1 | contig 15119 bp, 16 predicted proteins | sample 1972471 | NCBI WGS metagenome assembly QWBY01 (sample SAMN09866722, study PRJNA288562) | Human gut metagenome isolate term6_stool, whole genome shotgun sequencing... | reverse complement strand
ATGCCTTGAGGCTTGCCAAGATTACCTCCATAGATAAAGGTAACCACGTCTTGTGGCAACTTGTATTCTGATCGGATAGCTTCTCGATCGGGATTGTCTAACTGGAGTTTGGTAGAAAATGTCGTATTCGGACATAGCTCAACCCGACTAGGATCAATAGCGGGGTAATGACTCTTTACATAGGCTACATTTGCAGGAGACATACACCCGATATAGTCAGATGCTTGCATAGCTCCGACCTCCTTTCTCTTGAAGATCTTATAGGCTAATCCTCTAGGAGAGAGCATCCCAAGGTCAACAGCGTTCTGAGGAAATATATCCTTAAGCATCATATAGCTAATTGCTTTAGGCCATTTACGCTTGCTCCATCTAACAAGTCGACCAAATATAGGCGGAGGTGTAGAGTAGAGAATTAGGTCAAAGCTTTGATCCTTCCAATACTTCACTATGGCACGTCTATAGAGTCGCTCTAGAGAGAGGTAAGCTAGACCTTTCTCAACATTGCTCGTTTGAAAGAGATTTGGTGTTCGTACGAATAGGTGCTCGTAAGAGTCACTGCGCTCTATATAAGTCTTGCGCAGATGCTTTCTTTCTAGTGCTGAGACAATATAGACGTGATGCCCTTGCTCTATAAAAAAGCGCAACAGCCCACCATAGATAGCATTGCGATCATCTAGATCAGCATTGGCTATTGTAAAGAATAGAATATTCATTGCTTAGCCTTTTCTCCAAACCATCTTATTGACTATTCCTGTATAGCTTTGGATGATTTTGACCACCTTGTCTGAGACATTTTCATCCATATAGGTTGGTACAGGTAGTCCGTAGTGCCCCTCTTGAGTCATCTCTACAGCTACAGATACAGCCTGCAAGAGACTCGTAGTGTCGATTCCTGCAATGATAAAACATCCTTTGTCGAGAGCCTCTGGTCGCTCTGTAGAGGTGCGGATGCATACCGCAGGAAAGGGATACCCCACACTGAGGAAGAAGGAACTCTCCTCTGGGAGTGTACCACTATCAGAGACAACGGCAAAAGCATTCATCTGAAGACAATTATAGTCATGGAAACCTAGAGGCTCATGAGCGATGACACGCTTATCGAGCTTAAAGCCTGAAGCCTCTAAGCGCTTACGAGAGCGGGGATGACAGGAGTATAAGATAGGCATATCATACCTCTTAGCCATTTCGTTGATAGCAGTAAAGAGACTGAGGAAGTTCTTATCACTGTCGATGTTTTCCTCACGATGTGCGCTCAAGAGAATGTACTTACCTTTCTGTAGTCCTAGTCGCTGATGTATGTCGGAAGACTCTATTTCTGCCAAGTTAGCTCGCAGCACCTCTGCCATAGGAGAGCCAGTAACATAGGTACGCTCCTTAGGCAGTCCACACTCATGGAGATAAGTACGAGCCTGCTCACTATAGGCTAGATTAACGTCGGAGATAATATCAACGATACGTCTGTTAGTTTCCTCAGGGAGATTCTCATCCTTACACCGATTCCCTGCTTCCATGTGAAAAATCGGTATATGAAGTCTCTTGGCTGGGATGACACTCAGACAGCTATTCGTATCTCCTAGTACTAAGACCGCATCAGGTTGAGTAGCTACCATAACCTTGTAGGAAGCCTCTATAATGTTACCAATAGTGGCTCCTAAGTCATCCCCTACTGCCTCCATATAGATCTCTGGTTCACCGAGCTTGAGATCCTTAAAGAAGATCCCATTTAAGTTGTAGTCGTAGTTTTGTCCCGTGTGCGCTAGTAGCACGTCAAAGTATTGCCTACACTTGGAGATGACCGCTGACAGCCGAATTATCTCGGGACGGGTACCAACGATAATGAGAAGCTTAAGTCGCCCATTATTAGCAAACTGTATGTCTGTATAGTCTCTTTTCATATTCACTTTGCGTTATCCTGCTCTACTCTTTCTGCAAAAGTATCTGGTAGATTGGGGTTAAAGAGCTCATTAGCCCACATTATGGTCACAAGCTCTTCGGACTCTGATAGGTTGATAATGTTGTGCGTATAGCCAGGGAGCATATAAACTGCTTGTATACGATCCCCGCTTACTTCAAACTCTATCACCTCATCAGAGCCAATCTTACGCTCCTGAATGAGGGCATGCCCCTTGACAACAATAAAGAGTTCCCACTTGGAGTGATGCCAATGCTCACCCTTTGTAATACCAGGCTTGCTGATATTGACGCTCACTTGTCCACAGGACATCGTGTGTAGCAACTCCGTGAAGCTACCTCGATGATCCTCATTCATCTTGAGATCGTAGATTGTCTTCTCCTTTGGGAGATAACTTAGGTAGGTACTAAAAAGCTTCTTGGCAAAAGATCCTTTAGGAAGTTCAGGTACCATCAATGTCTTGGGGAGCTTAACAAACTCATCTAGCAGATCGACGATTTCACCTAGTGTGACACGATGCGTGATAGGACAGTAGCAATACGCACCATCGCTCGCAGGCTGGGGATCGATACCACTATAGTCGCAGTGATGTGCTCTACCGACCATAGCTTCGATCATCTCTGCTACAAGGTCGTCAATATAGAGCATCTCCAGCTCCGTAGAGCGATCGTTGACCTGTATAGGTAGATCATGAGCCGTGTTGTAGCAAAAAGTCGCTACGACCGAATTGTAGTTCGGACGACACCACTTGCCAAAGAGATTGGGAAATCGATAGACTAGTACCTCCACCCCATGCTCTCGTCCATAGGAGAAGAAAAGCTCCTCTCCAGCTTGCTTGGATTTACCATACTCACTATTAGCATACCGACCAGCGAGTGACGCTTGGATAGAGCTACTGAGCATGACAGGGCAACGATTACCATATCGCTGTAATAAGTCAAGCAGTGTGGAGGCAAAGCCAAAGTTACCCTCCATAAACTCTCGCTCATCCTTGGGTCTATTGACACCAGCGAGGTTAAAGACAAAGTCGGCCTGCTCACAGTAGTACTCTAGTTCCTCCTGAGTCGAGTCAATATCATACTCATATACCGTATCTACAGCAAGCTCTCCATAGTGTCTAGCCTTGCCATCTCGGATGTTCTTTAGCTCCTCACAGAGGTTACGCCCTACGAAGCCCTTGGCTCCTGTTACTAATATTTTCATGTTGTCAGATTTTCAAGCGATAGTTCTCTACTCACTAATTATTTCGCTACCACGCTCCGTTGCTTCCAGTCCTAGATCCTCTCTGATGAAGCGCAATCTGAGGAGAAGCTTTTTCATTCCCTCTACATCTAGTCGTGCCGTATTGTGAGAGTGATAGTCCTCTATACGAGAGACATCCTCACTTCCCTCGACGAAAAACTTGTCGTAGTTCAGATCTCGATTATCACAGGGTATGCGGAAGTAGTCGCCCATGTCTACAGACTTGACCATCTCCTCTCGCGTTACTAGTGTCTCGTAGAGCTTCTCGCCATGTCTTGTCCCGATGATCTTGACCTCCGTATCCGTCTTGTATAGCTCCTTAAGTGCTTGTGCCAGCACACTAAGCGTAGCTGCTGGAGCCTTCTGTACGAAAAGATCTCCATTATCTCCATGCTCGAAAGCAAAGAGGACTAAGTCGACCGCATCATCAAGCGTCATCATAAAGCGTGTCATATTGGGATCCGTGATGGTAATAGGCTGATTAGATTTAATTTGATCAACCCATAGCGGAATCACCGATCCACGAGATGCCATCACGTTACCATAGCGCGTGCAGCAAATGGTTGTCGTCGCATCAGCTCCTAAGGAGCGCCCCTTAGCAATTGCCACCTTTTCCATCATCGCCTTGGAGATCCCCATAGCATTGATAGGATAGGCAGCCTTGTCAGTAGATAGCACGACGACCTTCTTGACACCATACTGGATCGCCGACTCCAGTACATTTTCAGTGCCCAAGACGTTAGTGCGTACCGCCTCCATTGGGAAGAACTCACAGCTGGGGACCTGCTTTAGCGCAGCAGCACTAAAGACGTAGTCCACCCCACGCATAGCATTATCATATCGTCTTGCTTCTTCTCATCACGGCTGAAGATACGTATCTCCTTGATATCTGTATCTAAAAACCGACGCAACACAGCATTCCCAAAGGAACCTGTTCCTCCTGTGATTAGCAGGATCTTATCTCTAAATATGCTCATATTATTCCAATAGAAGATTCAGTAGTTTTTGAATATCGTTGTGAATTATCTGTTCTGTTTTTGGGAGGTTTTCTCTATGAGATCGAAGAATAGCACTAGTAATATCTTCCTCTCTCAAAGGATCAAAAGTAAGGCTTGGAGTACAAACTTGATATGTGTATGGTCTATCAGCTCCTATAACCTTGCAGCCACACTCTATCGCTTCAACTAGTCCTAATCCAAAGCTTTCCTCTAGAGAAGGAAAAATCAAGTATTCCGAATCGTTATATTCCTTTACTAGAGTCTTCCTATCAACAAAACCTATGTTTCTGATAGGATATCCAGCATCTTTTTTCTTTTGTATCAAAGCTTCTAGGCATGGACTAGATCCTAATGCGATCGTAAGAGTGAGCTGTCCGAACTGTAAGATGTCATATGCGGAGCAAAAAGCCTCTATAAGTCGGATGTGGTTTTTATGTGGAGACCCTCCACTGACATAGATATAATTTCCTGCTGTATGATTTCCCTCATCGTGTAAGTCTTTATCAGGGTAAAAAGGAAGAACGACTGTTTTTCCTACTGAGTAATTGAACTTACACTCACACAATCTAGCCATGTTAGGTGACTGCACAAGAACTTTATCTGTGTTTTGTAAGAGCTGACCGAACAGAAACGCCTTCAAACGAAATTGAAATCTATCCTTAAAGTTGAACGTCTTAGGGATATTAAGAAAGAGAAGCTGATGAAAGTAAGTATACACCTTCCCTTTAAGATGCCGAGTAGGGGCTAAATTACCAAAGCACAATACTCGTTCAAACTCTGCTCCCTTACGTCTATAAAACCGATCTCTCTTGCGTAAAGAAGCTTTCAAATATAGCTTTCTACCGCTAGGAACATGCTTATAGGATTCAAGGCATCGGTCGTCAAATAGAAAAAAGACATTGTCATACGGCATTAGCCTATCGACTAGATAGTCAAGTAATATCTTTCCCCCGCTATTGTTAATGTATAGGGCGTCTATTAGTATCATTGTAGTAGCTTATAGAGTTGAGCTTGAAAGTCTTGATCAAGTTTTTCCAAAACAGTTTCCCTACTTCTTTGTGCGAGCTGATCTTTTGCACGTAACACTGCTTTAGCAACACCTTTTGGAGAGAGTTCGTCTATAAAAACTATATGATCAGCAACAAATGACTTTGAGATACAGTCAATACGACTACACACAGGTATAAGTCCATCTATTAAGTACACGAGTCCCTTAGAAGAAAAGGTCTAAGTCAAACACACATTAGACAACTTTAGTGGGCGTGTTTAGATCCCAATCCATGAGCGTAAAATAACCTCGTCTTTAAAACATGCTTGTATACACTTATCTCATTTCCAATTCTATAAGATGGAACTTCTCCTATAGCATCCTCTCTACCATAGGCTATATATGCTTCTCCTCCTTGATCTATCACCATCTGACTAAAGCTTTCAGCAATTCGCCCTGTAGAACCTTTCCCTTTGGTGACATTAACTTGTAGTACTTTCATGAGAGTGTTTTATTAACTTGAGGTATTAGCCCTTAATATGACTAGATAAAAAATACTTTATGTGGCTAGTAGGCCAAAATGCTTCTATATGCCTCCGATTGAAAACTTGCCTATCGCCAAAAGAGTGATAATGTTTACAATTGTCCGCACTGAAGATTGTGCTGTGATACTGCTTTGTAATCGAAATTGCGGGCTGTGGAAAGTCTCTAAGATTTCCGTATGTCCAAGCAAAGTAGTCACAAGGAGCATGAAGATGCTCTTCTAGTAACCGTTTGTTTTCTTTTAGCTGATATTCGTACTCTTCTTTTGAGAGATTTGAAACTCGCACATGATCTAAGGTATGTGCCCCGATAACGTGCCCTCCCTGATGCATCTCAACTACTTGCGCCCAGGTTAAAGGGGACTTAACATTCATAACTACTCGTTTATTGAATTCTTTTTGATACTCTATGGAAGAACTGATATAATTGGCGTTCAAGAAAAAAGCAGCGTTGGTTCCATACTTTTCCAATAAAGGGGCTATCGTTGTGTAACACTCGGCATAACCATCATCATAAGTAAATGAGACGTAACACTTATCTGTGGGTATCTGATTCGAAGAGATCAATCGTATAGCATCCTCTATCCGCAAAAACTCCGACATATTCGAAAGAGTTGCCAAGAAGTCGTCCATAATCCTCCAATCACGATTTAGATCTGGTTTATAGGGAGTTACATAATGCCCATTAAGTATATGGATTCCTGGAGATGGCTTGCTAAATGATCCCGCCATCCTTAAGTATACATCTCTGGCAATGGGTCGAATATATCGTCCGTAAATATTCATAGCCATATTAATTACTGACTTAGTAAGTGTGAGCCATTATAGCTTGATAATCAATCTTATTCGGGCATATATTCTCTTTTTCTGCTAGAAGTTTATAGCATTCGTGTCCTCTATTAGGAACAGATAAAAACAAGTTTCGTTTCAATGAGGGAATTAAAGAACAGTGCGCTGAAGTAGGAACACCAACTAAGTCGAAAGGAATTTCTTTACGAAATGCTTTTAACAATCTCCGCCAAGAAATATGTTGCTTCTGACGTTGAGGAAGAACCACCAAAATTTGCAACTCCGTTAAATGCCCCCGTTTACCTACTCTTGCTACAGAATACACCTCTTCACTATTGATGATAACATAGTGTCCCACTGGATAAGATAAGAATCGCCAGGTTAAGTATTCAGGAGTTACTCTCTGCACTAGACTCTTTTGAAGAATTTGCTCTTTACAATTTACAAAAGCATCTTGATCTAACTGATGTAAGTTTGATGGCAAAGGAACAAAGGACTGCTTTATATCAGTTATATATCTCAAGCAACGTAAGAGATTGTGTGCTTTTAGATAATACTTCGGTCCTACCATTTGACTCCAGCCCATACGTAAAAAGCCAGGTAGACTATTGTTGTTCGGAAAGTTCAGTAGAAGTTCAATTCCTTTTTTCTTAGCTTCCTCCTCTGCATACGCAATCAGTTTTTTAAAGAGCCCGTGTCCTTGAAACTCAGGGTTAACAAAAGTCTCATAAGATATAGCCCCCTTGACAAGGACTCCATCTTGATAAAAATCCTGTATTCCCAACCCTACACACCCTGCTATAACATCTTGAACCTTTGCACAAGCCAATAAAGTCTCTCCATAGGGACTTTGAGCAAATTTCCAGTGAAACCATTTCCGATCCTTTATCGGATCTCCGTGTGCTTTTGAGGCTGCTTCTAGGAACGAATCAATAAGATGTTCGTCCCGATTAAATTGAAAGATGAAAAGTTCCATACGTTTTTATTTGATTTGGATTTGATTCGGTATAGTATTTAGAAAGAAAGAGCATGAAAAGCAAGCTCATTCTAAAGTTAAAGAACACAGTTGATGAAATACCCCATAATAAAATTACAAGGTAAAAGGACAACGAAATATATCGTCTCCGTAGGAGTTTGATAACGACAGCAATATAAATCAAAAGCCCTATTACTCCAAAGCAAAATAAAGCTTCTCCCCATTCACTGTCAAGCAAAGACGTACCTTCAAACACTTGTCCAACATTTGACGACGTAAAAGAGCCAAAAAGCAAGTGCCAAAAATCTATTTGCAAAACGACATTTAAGAGCCACTTCCATTTTACTTCTAAGCTATTTTGAAGCCCGCTAGACAAATCAAACGACCTTATATCTAGGGCATTCAAAGTTACATAAATTATAGGTATGATAATTAAACCAACTGCTCCCAATAGTCGAATTGCGGTGCTTTGAATCCCTTTTACTCTGTTCTTTCTTAGGCTAAAAAGAAAGAAAAATAAGATGACCAAGAGTGTTCCCAGAGCAGTTCGACTACCTGTCAATAACGTAGACAACGTCACAATTGCAACTATTAATACAAGCCGAAAAGTCGGAGCTTTTTGATTTTCTATCAAGTAAACTACAAGCCATAAGTCTAAGAAGCGACCATACTGATTAGCATTACCATATATACCTCCATACCGCATTCCTAGTATAGACGATAAGTCTCCTGCTGCATCTTGATATCGTTCGTATGAAATACCAGCAATATCCTCATTTGAAAAATACACAGAATTAACTAGGTTAACTACCGGTGTGTAGTCGATTACATATGCCAGTTGCGATATAACTATCACAGAGAGTACTATATAGAGAGTTAAATTAAGAATCTCGGCTTTATCAACAAAAGGGAATAGACCAATCAATAGGAGGTACTGAGCCAGCCGGAAAAGATCCTTTTCACCTAATTCTGTAACGGGGAGAAACACGTTGAATATAAAAACGCCCAATATATATACGAGAATTAGAATTGAAAAAGAACTTCTGTCTTTGCTCCACTTTGTAAAGAAAGATAAAACGATAGGGAGCAATGCATGAATAGCCATCAACCCAAAACTAGTATGAGGCAATATGAAAGCAAGAAGAATTGACAAGTTGAAAACAATCAAACCAAGCCTCTCCTTAGGTTTTTCAGATCTAATCGCTAGACTTTCAGTTCTCATAGTTTTGTATTCCTTTTGGGTAGGAGATTCAAGATCTCAAAGAGAGTTTTGTTACGTGTCAACAACATAAACCCTAAGTAAAGTATTGTTGTAATAACAACGTAAGTAAGTAGCCTGCATATTTCAATAGAATTTGTTAGTGTGGGAATTCTTCCCAGCAAAGCAATCACAAGTCCACACAAACTAGATGCCACTAAGGGCTGAAAAGCATCTTGAAACATCTCCTTCAAGTTGTAACATAGAAGACGGCATGAGAATGCAATATATAAACCTCCCGTAATTAAGGTGGTAATCATTACTCCCCACATAACAGCAAAAACTGAAATCTGAATTGTGATAAACACAACAACAACTTTCAGTCCTTGTTTAAGTAAGCTGAGACGCATATACAACTTTGTTTGATCAAGGATCAAAAAGGAATTGATGAAGAGAGAATAAACAGATAGAGCTAGGCCACTGATTGACCATAATGCTAAATAAGGCGCTGCGCCTGCCCACTGAGATCCAAAAAGAACAACCATTACTTCCCTAGCACTAAAGAACAGCATTGTATAGATTGGAAAAAGGAAAAAGCAAGCCCAAGTGAACACTTTTCTAAAGCCAGCCTTTAATTCTTCTGAACTATCCGACAATTTAGAAAGGAGAGGATAGGTAACGCGCTGTAAGACACTCGAAGATGTTGCAGACACGTAGGTGTTCAACTTGCCAGACTGTGAGTAGTAGCCTAAACTTTCTTTTGTGTAGTATTTGCCTATAAGTAAAGACTCTAAGTTTGTCACAATTCGATCCACTAGTCCTTGAACTAAAAGATGCTTGCCAAACTGAAAATGACGTTTGATAGAATTTAATTTAATCCAACCTCTCGGCTTCCAAGGGTTTTGCAGACAAAGTAGCGTTGATTTTAAGAACGAGAACACAACAAGGTTACATACCAAAGACCAAATGCCTAATCCCATATAAGCCAAGGCTACGGCCAAGGCTCCAGCTACAATCATACTAATCAAGGCAGAGTAAGCAGGTGCCTTAAAGTTGATGTCCTGATTAAAAAGAGCATTTGGAATCAACCCAATGGAATTAAATATAATCGTAAGGAACGTAACTCGTGAAAGCGAAACTAACTCTGGAGTCTTATAAAAAGACGCTATTGCAGGAGCTAGCGCAAACAAGACAATATAAAGCCCCAAAGCAATTAAAATGTTCACATAGAAAATGGACGTCAGAGTTTCTTGGCTCGTGGTACGCTCCTTGATAATCGATTGACTAAATCCACTATCCACAATAACATCCGAAATGAGAGAAAAGACGATGAGAATAGCTAAAACACCAAAGTCTTGAGGTGTCAACATTCGAGCTAGTATCATTGTCACCAATAGATTGACAAGCCCAGAACCTACAGTCCCAATAGAATTCCAAAAAAAGCCCTTAACCCCTAACGATTTCAGTCCCATAGGAAAAACATCTTATTCACCAAGTATATCGCCGACGATGAGCTCGAAACGGTCGGGATAGGTAGCTAGAAGCGGTAAGATGTTGGCGGGCTTGCCCGTCGCAAAATTGTCGAGACAGCGGACGGTGTGTCCTTCACGGAGGAAGTGCTCGCAGAGGTTGGAGCCTATAAAGCCTGCTCCGCCAGTGATTAGTAGTTTCATACTCATACGTTCTAATGTCGACTCTCTAGGGGGTATCTAAATGGTTTCTTCGAGAGTTCTAGATTGGCGCAAGATTTCCAGCCCTAGCTTCTTGCATTCTATGACTGATTTTTTGACTGAAGCTGTGCGCAAGTCTGGTCCAGACACCCTGCTTAGGACTATCCGACCTCTTGTTTTTCCTGCCGTAACTTGAACCTTCTGCGTTCTTAATACTTTGAAGGTGGATAGGATTTGCTCATAGGCATGCTCTATTTCTTTGCCCTTGAGCTCTATGAGGTAGGTGCGCTGATCCTCCTCTACATATAGCAAGTAGTCCACACAGGGGTACTTATTCTGAAAATAAGGTCTCTGGTCTAAATCGTGATACTCGTGAACCAACTTACCATTAGGATTCTGAGCAACGTATTTCCTCCCATTGGCTTGCAATGAGGTAATAGGTTTACGCATACTTACATCAGGCTGTATGTTCAGTGGCTTAAGTAGATTCATCGGTTCACCTCTCTTTGTACTAAGTCATCCCAAGTGCTTCCGATCTCTTTCGATACGGCATCAAGGTCTTTGATGTCGATACCGAGAGTATAGTCGTCTGATAGGATGTTGGTTGCTGTGCCATCTTTTAGTAAGTAAGCAGAGACAGACTCTTGAGGAATCATCAATTCGAGAGGCACTATATCAGACACCTCTATCCCCACCTTATGCTGTAGCTCGTACGCATAGATGTAGTTGCTCAAGAAAGCTAAGATATAAGGGCTATGAGTCGTAATAGTTAGAGCATTTGATGCTACCTCATTAATCTCCTTGATAATTCCCTCGAAAAGCTTATGTTGTAGCTTTGGAAAAAGGTTAAGCTCAGGCTCTTCTATAAAGAAGCTAGTTCCTTTTATAGAAAGGAGATTTTCAGAGGGTAAAGCAGAACTCTCGACATCAGCCCAATTTCTTTGATCTAAAATAGAGATGAGTTCCTTCGGTTGATTCGGCTTGCCAAAGTACCCTAAGAGCAGAGAGAGTGGGACAGAGGTCTGTATGCCACTAGCCACTTCTCCTAGAGCCATTGCTTTGTTCTGACAAAAAGATATGATGTCTTTTGACCCATCTTGCGAGGTGTAGTACTTAGCTCCAAAGAGAGGCAGAGGTAACGGATTCTGACTCGTATAGTACTTTCTAGCCTCTTCCCAAGCACTTAGGTAGCCTCTCAAGTTATTCTGAGGTAGCTTGATATCAAACCAATTAGGAATGACCGCTACTACGTTTCTTTCTGCTGGTATGTAGAGTGTCTTTAGCCTCTTGAAGTCGCATAGATCTCCCTTCAAAGTGTAGGTGAATGAGGGCTTTGGATTAGCATTCTGAAAGACGAAAGACACATAACTGCCCTCATACGCTATCCGTGTATCAGGGTGCAGGTAACTCTCCAAGTGGTGATACGCTATCAAGTTAGCGACATAGGACCTTCCATCATCTTGAACCCCTTCAGGTCTTTTACCCCCAGATACAACTAGTTCCTTCTCCACCCACTCGGCATTGCAGATAACTTTCGCTAGGGTAGATTTGCCCGTAGCGGAACTGCCTATGAGGATATTGTATTTCCTTATAGGCATTGTCAACTCCTTGATTGATCCGAAGTTATGTATTGTTATCTGACGCATATTCTCACGAGGTTGGAGCCTATGAAGCCTGCTCCGCCAGTGATTAGTAGTTTCATGTTTGTGTGTGAAAACGGGGGCCTAGAGAGAACTCTTTGACATTCAGGTGCAAATGTACATATTCTTGCGCAAAGGAGCAACACAAAAAGCGACCAATAGCTAACAGCTAATGGGCAACAGCTAATAGCCAACAGCTTACGGGAGGAGGTCGGCATCTCGTAGCTCGCAGTAGAGGCGTTGCACGGGGAGACCCATAACGTTGTAGAAGGAACCCTCGATGTGCGAGACGCCGATGTAGCCGATCCACTCCTGTATGCCGTAGGCGCCCGCTTTGTCGAGCGGACGGTAGTGCGCCACGTAGTGATCTATCTCGCTGTCCGTGAGCGATGCGAAGGTGACCCGTGTATGGCTGGCGAAGGAGCGTTGCCACTCGGTCGTGGTGAGCGAAACGCCCGAGACTACCTCATGCTGGCGACCGCTCAAGAGGCGCAGCATACGACGGGCGTCGTCTAGGTCGTGTGGCTTGCCGAGAATCTCTCCATCGAGGAGGACGACCGTGTCGGCCGTGATGAGCAGTTCGTCGGCTTGTAGTGTGGAGCGTAGTTGCTCCGCTTTGAGCTGGGAGAGGTAGCGTGGCACATCTTCGAGCGATAGCGTCTCCGGGTATGCCTCGCTGTGTCCCTCGATGGTACGTATCTCAAAGGGGTGACCGAGGGTGGCGAGGAGCTCTTTGCGTCGTGGCGATTGGGAGCCTAAGATCCAGCGGTAAGGTTTCATAGTGGGTAGTCGTCTAGGATAGCTTCGGTGAATAGGTTGTAGAGTTTTGACACCTCTTGTAGCTCCTCGGGTCGCTGCTCGAGGAGTGCCCGGTGGCGAGCGATGGTCTCTAGGTCGTGCCGCCGTGCGGGCCCCGTCTGCGCTGTGTAAGGGTCGATCGTGGTAGCCTTGGAGGCGGTGCGTAGGATCAGTCCATCGAGCAGGTCTGTGGGTAGATCGGCCTGTGTCAGCAGACGGTGCGAGAGCGTGTAGAGGCGGTTGGTACAGTTGGAGGCCAGCACGCCTGCGAGGTGTAGCCAAAGGCGTTGGTCGAGTGTCGATGGGATCGCCTCGACCTGCAGCAGGTCATTCCACTGCTGGAGAGTGGTCAAACCCTCTTCAGAAGCTAGTTGGTAAAGTACCTTTTGTCCTTCGAAGGGAACGATGACCTCCTTGGCAAAGCTATTGAACGGGTACCAGACGCCATAAGCACGCTGCCCGCTGAAGCATTCGATCGGTGTCACGGCAGAGGTGTGTACGACCAAGCCGTCAAGCGGTGGAAGTGCCTTGGCGACCTCTGCGATCGCATGGTCGCTGACAGCGATGATGTAAAGGTCGGCTGCGGGGAGCTGCTGCAGACTATCTGTGACGGGGCAAGCGAGTGCAAAGCGCTCACGGAGCGACTCGGCATGCGCCTGCTGACGGCTGTAGATACCGCAGAGCGATGCGGGAGCGTGACTGGCTAGTGCAGCCGCTAGGGAGGTAGCTACGCCTCCAGAGCCTATGAGAACGATCCGCATAAAGATAGAGATTAGAAGTTAGATATTAGAGGTTAGAGACCGCAGTCGCAAGATTGTGGTCTCATTTTATATGTAATAAGATGACCGACAGGTTGTGCGTACATATATATATAGATAGGAGTAGCAACGCGAGGTCCATATATCGGTAGGCCTGCTTAGGCAGCACATGGTAGAGCCAGCCTAGCGCCATAGGGACTAGGAAGACCCAGTGTCCTCCGAAGATAACCGCTTCGTCTAGCCCATACCCACCAATGAGATGCACCGCCACATCTACCGCTAGGTAGAGCGGTATGGCCCAGGCCAACGGGTCGCGTCGTCCGACCCAGATCATCGAGAGAAGCAATAGCACCACCCCCCACGGGAGCAGTTGCATAGCCCAGCAGGCATAGGGCGTGGGTCTCAGCACCGTCTCGCCATGCAGCTCACGCATCTCTAGATCGCTGATGAGGAGCGGGTGACCGAAGAAGTCTGGTACGAGATCGGCCGACCTCATCTGAAAACGTAGCAGATCGTTGACCTGAGCCGTGAGCATCGGCTCCTCAGCTTCTTGACTCGCCCCTCTCTGCTGGTAAAAGCACCCCACCGCCACAACGAGTGCCAGCAGGAGGAGGGTCGGGAGTAGCACTTTGCGCACTCGCTGCCAGAGCGACACTTCTTTGCTCAGGAGGAGTAGCGAGAGTGGCTTGGCAAAGTTTGTCAGCGTCACGCCACCCAGCAGGAGGCTCCACAGCGAGACTTGCCAGCCCGACAAGCACCCCTGCTGCTTCAGCTGACTACTCAGACAGAAGAGAGAGAGAACCAGTAGCGCCATCGATAGCGGATAGCTCTCTACCGTAAAGGAGAGCGTCATCACCGTAAAGGTTGACAGGAGCAGGCCCGAGAGAAGCAGACTGCGTCCCGTATCGAGCTGCACCACACGCCGCAGATAACCGCAGCAACCCGCCACGGCAATAGCCATCAGGAGTGCTGAGGCGAGGAGTATGCCGATGAGTGCGCCCCCCTCGCCCAGAAGCGGTACCAATAGCACCCTATTAATAAGGTATAGCGGCGTGATCAGCGGGTGGCTCACGTCCCACGCACCGCCCCGTGTCGTAAAGCGGTAGTAGTTGTCGTATCCGAGGTAAGCACCGATAGCATCGCCATGTGGCATCAGCAGCCCAGTGCTATAGATATAGAGTGCTAGGACGGAGAGTAGCGCCCACACACCCAGTGCGCAGAGTAGCTCCACCCGCCACCGCCGTAGTAATTGCTTATTCAAAAGTCCCATAGTAATGCTTCGTACATAGTGCCAGAAAGTCTCGATCACTCGCGCTGTCGCCATAGCCATAGGTCGTAACCATTCGCCACTCAGGGAGAGCTAAGTCCAGGCGGCGTACCTTTTCGGCTCCCTTACAGTTGGGCGTGGCAAAGCGTCCCGTATAGACACCCTCCACCAGCTCCAGCTCCGTGGCTAGCACCAGGTCAAAGCCTCGACGCTTAGCCCACGACGAGACCGCCAGATCTGTCGAAGCGGTCAGCAAGACCGTCCGATGTCCGTCACGCTGATGCTGCTCCAGCCGACGTATAGCCTCGGGGCGGAGCATCTGGTCTATCTGATCTGCAAAA
>QWBY01001350.1_pt1 | contig 15138 bp, 14 predicted proteins | sample 1972471 | NCBI WGS metagenome assembly QWBY01 (sample SAMN09866722, study PRJNA288562) | Human gut metagenome isolate term6_stool, whole genome shotgun sequencing... | reverse complement strand
AAAACGCTACGGCTGATTATTAAGTACTTAGCAAACCTGAAACCCTCAAAACACACTGAAAATTTATGAAAAATAATTATGCCCGTTAAACTTGGGATAGCAAATGCTATTGAAAAGGGTTGCAAAAAAATATTGATTGGTATTGGAGGCAGTGCAACCAACGATTGTGGAATGGGCATGTTGGCAGCTTTGGGAGGAAAGATTGAAACAAAAAAAGAACGGTTGAGCTACCCCAAAGGGCAAGATTGCAAGGATATAACGACCATAGATTTATCAAATATTTCACTGCAAGGGATTGAAATCAACGCTATATGCGATGTAACCAATCCGCTATTTGGCAAAGAAGGTGCTGCTTATGTTTATGGAAAGCAGAAAGGTGCAAGTGAAAAAGAAATCGAAATACTTGACAAGGGCTTACAGAATGTGGCAAATATCTGTGGCAGTAATCCCAACTATCCAGGGAGTGGCGCAGCTGGCGGATTTGGATATGGGCTTGCGCTCATCGGAGCAACGCTCAAAAAAGGGGTTGATGTCATCATCGAAGCAGCGAAATTGGAAGAACATCTAAAAGGTGCAGATATGGTTATCACGGGTGAAGGCAAGGTAGACAACCAAACACTCAACAACAAATTGCCATTTGGTGTTATGAAAGTCGCCCAAAAGCACCATATTCCAACGATTGCTTTAGCGGGAAAAGTTGCCAACAGAGAGGAATTGCTCGCTGCTGGTTTCCATGCTATTCATTGCATCAATGAAGACGATATGCCTTTAACGGAATGTATGAACTCTACCATAGCAAAAAAGCATTTGACAGAAACCACGAAAAAACTTTGTAGAAATCTGAAAAACTAACTTTTTACCATTCTATCACCGCATCATCTTGTGGAATTACGGGCAACGCATTCTCTGTATCAACGAAGAGAACGCTATAAACAAAGCGATGAGTTAGGGGAATATATTTCAATTCAAACTGAATAACGCCCCCCGCTACGCTGAAAGCGATAACGTAAGGTTCAATAGACAATTGCTGTTTCAAATCATCAGTACCCATTGGTGGATAATAATAATTATCGAAAACAGGACTTCCACACTTCGAACGATAGAAATTAGTCAGAATTTTGAAACTTAGCACAGGGTTGTTTACATCGTTCAAATAAACCTTCAATGTATCAACTTTATGTGTAACGCTCTGCCCCACATCAACCGTACAAGCTATATTTTCAAATCGTCCTTGCAAATAAACATGGTCAAGAAGCGGTGAAACATCTTTCACACTATCCACTTTTACAAACGATTTCGCAAGCAGTGAATCTGTAAAATCTTCCAAACGATTATTCATTGACACTCCACAAAAAGACAAATGTGGACGGACATAATCTTTTCTCTCCTGCGCTGCAACACATAAACAAACAAAACTTAGAATAATCACCAAAAAATGTTTCATATCAGTAATAACGTTCTTCCTTTACAAAATATTGCAATGGGGTCGCTACAATCTTCATCGCCACAGGACAAACTATTCAGAAAAAAATAAAAGCTATTGTTTTGAACTTGATTATAGCCTATTTTAAATCACAAAACAATAGGTTTGCGCAAATGAAACAATTGCCTTATACAACCATATCGCCACTCGCTATTGCCAACTATCAAGAATAACTCTTCCTAAACAAAAGGTTTCTTAATGATTCGAACGCAGCTCTTATAGAAATGACAAGCCAAAACCCAATGATTTACAAGCGTGTCCCCACAGGGAAACTATCACAGAATAAGGTAAAACGGCAGTACTTCCACAGGAGTACTCCAGTACTTTCATAAGCGTACCCCAGTACTTCCATGAACGTACTCCCGTAATCCTGTAAGAGTACTGTCATGAAACACCTTTAATCGCTTTGGAAGGTAGCCGTTAAATAGAAAAGCCCACCAGAATATATCTGATGGGCTTTTCTATTATAGGGTATTTTATTTTAAACTGCTGCTGCAATCCATTCGTAAACGTAGCTGCAAACTCCGAAGAGGACGATGCCTGTTGTGCAAACGGCTAATGCAAACTTTGTGTTGCAATCGCTCTTGAAAGTAGGCAATGGGTTATCGCAATGGTTAATATACATGGCTTTCACTATCTTGAGATAGTAGTAAAGTGAAATCACTGTATTTATCAAAGCAATAAAGAGTACGAAGTAAATCCAAGCACCCTCGGTTGTGGTAATATCTGCTCCCTTAACACCTGACATGAAGACAAAGAATTTAGAGAACATACCTGCAAATGGAGGAATACCACCAAGAGAGAACATGGCGAGTGTCATGAGGAAAGACAAACGTGGATTGGTCTTATAAAAGCCATCGTAGTCTGAAATGTTTGTCTTACCATTGTTGTTTTGTTCAACCACAGAAATAATGGTGAACACAGCCATGTTAGCAACTACATAAATGAGAACGTAATAGCTCAACGATGCAATAGAGGTGTTCCAGTCGTTGCCCAAAGCTGCCAACATAATGTAGCCTGCTTGTGAGATAGAACTAAATGCCATGAAACGCTTTAATTCGTTTTGACGAACGGCAAAAAGGTTAGCAATGGTGATTGATAAAGCAATGACAATCATCATTAACACATGCCAATATTGTATCATTCCACCAAATACATGGAAAAGAATGCTCAACAAAGTGAATGCTGCTGCACCTTTAGAGATAACGCTCAAGTAACCAGTAACAGTAGTTGGCGCACCCTGATAGGTATCGGCTGTCCAAAAGTGGAAAGGAACCAAAGAAATTTTGAAACCAAGACCACTAAAGAAGAATACCAAACCCATAATAGTGAGCGGAGTAGCCTCCATATTAGCAGCAATATCGTCGAAATACATTGTGCCGAAAGCTGCATAAATAAAGCTGATACCATAAAGCATTACACCACTTGAGAAAGTAGCAGTAATGATAAACTTAGCCGCAGCTTCAGCAGAATTGTTACGATACTTGTCGAAAGCTATCGCACAAGCCATAGGCACAGATGCCATTTCCAAGCCAAGGAAGAACATAAGGAAGTTGCCTGCACTCATCATCATATTCATACCCAATAGGGTTGAAACGATAAGCATATAAAACTCGCCTTCTTTTTCGCTCTTTGCTGCCCATACACGGCTTTGCAAGACAACGATGAAAGTACCCAAAGAAAGGATAGCCTTCATAACGTCTACTGCTGTTGAAGTAACATACATGCCACCGAAAGCCTGTTGTGGTTCCATTGGAAGCAAACAGATAACAGTGTTAACAAGCATCAGTACACAAGCCAGCGGATTGAACCACTTGCGCTCTTCAGTCTTTGCTGAAATAAAATCAGCAATGAATAGGATTATCAGAACGGCAACAAGACTTGCCTCTGGAATCATTTTAAAGAAATCACTATAATTCATTTCGCTACTTTATTAAAGGTTACCCAAATTTGGAACATACGCAATGATGTGGTCGAAGATAGGACCAACAGCATCTAAAATTATATTCTCGAAGAAGAGAGGTGCAAGACCAAGACCTGCAACACAGAAGATAAGTCCTGCAATTGCAAAACGCTCGTCCCAAGTTGCATCGTGTAACTCGTAGAATTTCTTGTTAGGTATGGTTTGGAACAAAATCTTACCAACCACACGGAGAATATAAACCGCTGTTACAACGATTGATGTACAAGCGATGAGTGTACAAACACGGTGGAAAGTACCAGCATTCTCGAACGAACCTACAAAGATGGTCATTTCGGCAACGAAGCCAGAGAAACCTGGTAAACCAAGGTTTGCCAAACCTGCTACAACATATGACACAGCGAGGAAAGGAATCACCTTCATCAAACCACCAAGATAACGAACATCACGAGTTCCTGCACGGTGGTAAATCATACCGATACATGCGAAGAATAAGGCTGTCATCAAACCGTGTGAAAGCATCTGAAGGATAGCACCTGTAATGGCTGTTTGTGTTGTCATGACCAAAGCAAAAAGTACCATACCACAGTGAGACACTGAAGAGTAAGCGTTAATGTACTTCAAGTCGGTTTGAACACAAGCAGAAAGTGCACCGTAAACAACTGAAATAGTGGTAAGCACGAGGAATACTGGTGCCCACATTTCAAGAGCGTCAGGCATAATGAACATGGCAATGCGCAAGCAACCATAACCTCCCAACTTCATCAATACACCTGCGTGGAGCATTGAAACGGCGGTTGGGGCTGAAGCATGACCGTCAGGCGACCATGTATGGAATGGGAACAACGCACCAAGAATACCGAAACCGACAAACACGAATGGGAAGAAGATGTTTTGAACCTCCTTAGACATGGCGTGCATTTTTGCCAATTCGATAACGTCCATTGTAGAAGCACCACTGAAATAGTAGATGCCAAGGAAACCGAAAATCAACAAACCTGAACCTCCCATCAACATGAGGGTAAGTTTCATTGCTGAATATTCCTTAGCTCCTGTTCCCCATACACCAATGAGAAGGTACATAGGAATCAAAGCTACTTCGTAGAACATAAACATGGTGAACATATCGGTTGAAATAAAGAAACCGAACACACCAGAAGAGAGCAATACAAACCAAAGGAAATATTCTTTCTTCATTGGTTCAAGTTGCCAGCTGGCAAATGTACCCGTAAAGACGATGATTGCAGAAAGCAAAATCATAACTACAGAGATACCATCGACACCTACTGCAAAGGCAATGTTCAAAGGTTTGAACCACATCATAGAATTAGCCAACAGCATGGTGTCAGTATTTCCTGCTGCGCGCTGCTGAACAAAATAAATGGTGAGCCAAATAGCACCAGCCAACAAAGCTGTAGAACCTGCTACCATTACACCGCGTACTTGATTATCGTTCTTGGCTACCCAAAGACCAAAAAGCATTAGTACGGGGATTATTACAAATATCGTTAAAATCCAACTCATTTCTTTATATCAAGCAAAGTAAAACTAAAGTTAAAGCCACAGTTCCTGTAATGAACCATATTGCATAATGACGAACATCGCCACTCTGCCAAGGACGAATGCTCTCGCCTGCTTCTTGTGTTCCCCAAGCAAGGAAATTGAACGTGCCATCAATAACTTGACGGTCGAACCATGCAATAGGAATAGAGAAGAAACGGAACACAACCTTGTGGGTAAAGAACTGCCAAGCATTGTCAATATAGAATCTGTTGAGAGCAGCCTTATGCAATCCAGGCATACGCTTAGCAAGCAAATCAGCGGCAGGATTGTTCTTAGGCATATACATCCAAGTTGCAAGACTAATACCAATAGCAGCTGCTAAAAGGCTAAACCAAGCTACACTTGAGAAGTGGAAATGTTGCAAATGAATATCAGCACTCTGACCTGTTGCTGAAACGAAATGTCCAAATGGAATCCAACCTGCAAAGATTGAGATAATAGCAAGGAATACTAATGGACCCCACATTACAAAAGGAACTTCCTTTGGTTTGCGACGGTTCTCTGGGTCTTCTTCATAATAAGATTTGCCCCAGAAGATAACGTAATACAAACGGAACATATAGAAAGCTGTCATACCTGAAACCAAAGTCATGAACCAACCTAAAGCTGGAGAGAATTGGAAACAAGCACTTACAATTTCGTCCTTAGAGAAGAAACCTGCAAATGGCCAAACTCCACTTATGGCAATACAACCAATTAAGAAGCAAGCATTTGTGATTGGCATATACTTGTGCAAGCCGCCCATGTATTCCTTAAAGTTGCTACCAATGATAACAATAATAGCACCTGAACAAAGGAACAACAACGCTTTGAACATAGCGTGTGTAAAGAGGTGAAACATAGAAGCCATATAGCCAAGACCACCTTCTTCATTCTCAATAGCATAGCAAACACCGAGTGCTACGAGCATATAAGCAATCTGAGAAATTGTTGAGAAAGCCAAACCACGCTTAATATCACGTTGGCAACAAGCTACAGCAGCAGCATAGAAAGCTGTAAACGCTGCAATGTAAGCAATCCAATGGAGTTGTTCAATAGCACCGAACTTAATATAGATTGGGAACATACTTGCCACTTGGAATACGCCAGCAACAACCATGGTAGCAGCGTGAATCAACGCAGAAACAGGTGTTGGCCCCTCCATAGCATCTGGCAACCAAATGTGAAGTGGGAACATTGCTGACTTACCAGCACCACCAATAAACATTAAGAACAATGCGGTTGGTATAGCCCAAGCAGTAGCTGGATTAGAAGCAACACCAGCCAATTTATCAGCTAATGATGCATCGGCAGATAAATCAAAGTTGAATGTTCCAACATAGAAGCTGAAGAACAAAATACCAATGAGGAAGAACAAGTCGGCAAAGCGTGTAACAATAAACGCCTTCTTACTTGCGTGAACTGCAGTATGCTTTGGATAATAGAATCCAATGAGCAAATAAGAACAAACACCCACCAACTCCCAAAAGAGATACATTTGGAAAACGTTTGTTGCAACAACAAGACCTAACATAGACATGGTAAACAAAGAAAGATAAGCATAGAAGCGTTGGAAACCATGTTCGTATTCTTCAAACTTATAATCCTTATCACGTTCAGCCATGTAACCGAACGAATAGATATGAACCATGAAACTTACAGTGGTAATGACAACAAGCATCATTACACTGATTGGGCTCAATCTGAAACCAATATTAAAAGTCAAAAACTCTGAGAACTTCAACCAAGTAATGTTGAAGACTGTTACTGTTGGGTAAACACCGCTTGACAATCTACCGTCTACAACGTTGAATGTCTGCCCCATGGCAGTATATTCGCCAGTGTAAAAGAAATAATGGTAAGCAGTGTAAAGGCTTAATGCAAAGAGCACGCCCAACATACATGTACCGATGATACCTGCTACAGGTTTCGGCATCTTCATACCAGCCAATCCTAAAACGAGTGCGCTCAGGAATGGTAGAAGAAGTATTAAAAATGCGTAATCAAACATAGCTTTTTTATAATTTCATATTTTCAATACTGTTCACCTGGTCGCTGTGGAGATGTCGGTAAACATTTATAATAATAGCTAAAGCAACTGCTGATTCAGCTGCGCTCACACCGATAGAGAAGATGGTGAAGAACATGCCTTCGTAACCTTCTGGGTAGAGCAAACGATTGAATGCAGCAAAGTTAAGGTCTACGCTATTAAGAACTAACTCTACGGAGATAAGCATTGCAACAAGATTGCGACGAGTTACAAAGCCAAAGACTCCAATAAAAAATAACAATCCACTAAGGACGAAAAAATATTCTACTGGTATCATTTTTCTACCTCCTCTTTATTACGATTATTCAAAATAACCAAACCACCAATGATACAAGCCAACAAGAATACAGAGATAAACTCGAATGGTAAAACATAACCATACTTATCGGCACTCATTAAATTCTTACCAATTACTTGCATTGGAACTTCGGTACTTGTAGCGTTTATTGAAACTAACTCTGCAAAAACCTTATTCTTCACAAACACACCCAATACGGTTCCAGCACCAATTAAGGCGATAATACCAGCCAAAAGGGTACGCTTGCCAAGCCATCTTTCAGAAAGACCTTGCAAAGTTCTTTTACTAACCAATTGAATAGCGAAAATATACATGACCGTGATACCACCAGCATAAATACTAATTTGGGCAGCTCCAAGGAATGTATAATCAAGCAAGAAATAAAGTCCTGATACGCCAAAAAGTACAAACAACAAGGCTGTTGCTGCACGCATAATACGTTTTGTTGATACGCAGAATACTGCTGAACCGAGTATCACTACTGCCAAAATCGCAAATATTATTAATTTTGCCATATTATATCTCCTTATTTGGTTTTAGTGTTAAACTTTCCAACTTCCCAATCTGCTCCACCATCAATAATATTTGGCAAAGAACCACCTTGATAAACCTCTTCATTAAGATGTAGTACAAGTTTTGAACGGTCGAAAACAGCATTTTCAAAATCGTTGGTAAACTTAATTGCATCAAAGTTACAAGCGTTTACACAAAGTTGGCAGAACATACAATCACCCATATCATATTGATAATCCAAAAGCACGCGCTTCTTCTTACCAGTTTCTGGGTTTTCACGCATTTCGCTTTTAATACGAATAGTGCCATTAGGGCAAGCTTTTTCGCACATCAAGCAAGCAACGCATTTATAATTTTCGCTTTCATCACGTTTAAATACCAAGCGTCCACGATGACGCTCAGCAACGTGCAGCGTTGTTTTACGGTTTTCAGGATACTGCTCTGTAGACTTTGGTGTGAAGTATTCCTTCATGGTTGTTTTCAAACCAGTAGCCAATGTCTTAAAAGCATTTCCTATTTCACCGAAATATGATTCTTTATTTTCCATTAGAATTATAATTTCTTAAATCCTATATTTCCTAATTATGCAGCAGTAAATGTCCAACCGAACGCTACACAAACTGTCATAAGTACCAAAATGATAAGACTCAATGGCATCAAATATTTCCATTCGAGTTTCAAGATTTGGTCTACACGGAGACGTGGGAATGTCCAACGAATCCACATGAGAAGGAATACTACTACAAAGGCCTTACCAAGGAACCAAACGATGCCTGGAATCATATCCATCAAAGCGTCGAATCCTTCAATACCTATATTAATAGGTGCCCAACCACCAAGGAAGATAGCTGTTGCAAGACCAGAGATAACAAAGAGATTAAGGTATTCAGCCAAATAATAGAAACCGAAACCCATACCACTATATTCAGTGTGATAACCTGCTGTCAATTCGCTTTCAGCCTCAGCCAAGTCGAAAGGACCACGGTTAGCTTCAGCATTACCAGCAATACAGAATACCAAGAATGCAAGAATTGCAGGAATATGACCTTGGAAAATTAACCATTGCCAAGGACCTGTTTGTGCTTCTACAATTCCTGAAATCTGCATTGTACCTGTAAGGATAACTGCTGAAATCAAACAAATTCCCAATGAGAGTTCATAAGAAATCATTTGCACGGCAGCACGCATCGCAGACAGCACAGAGTACTTATTGTTACTTGCCCAACCAGCAATAAAGATTCCAAGAACACCAATAGAACTAATAGCGGTTACAAGGAAAATACCTACATTAAAATCCAATACGGCAGCACCCTTGTTCCATGGAAGGAACGAGAAAGTACCGATTGAGGCAGCGATAACAAGGAAAGGTGCAAGATAGTAAAGCAATTTATCGGCTTTATCTACTGTGAAAATTTCCTTTATCAACATCTTTAAAACGTCGGCAAATACTTGTAACGTACCCCACCAACCCACACGAACAGGGCCGATACGGCATTGGAAATAAGCACAAACCTTACGTTCCATAAAAATGAGTATGATAGCAAGAACGGCATAGCCAACAATAATAGCCAAGCCAACTATCACACACTCGATAAGAATGGTTGCGAAATCACCAAGTCCCAAGGTTACCCTTAGAAGCTCGTCGAACCATCTTGTTACAATACTAAAATCGAACATGTATTTGATAAATTTCTTAATTCATTACTAAAATCATAACTCACTTAACGGTCGATGTCTGGAATTACAAAGTCGAGTGCAGCACCTGTTGTTACCAAGTCGGCAATCTTTTGACCTTTCAACATCTTATCCATAGCACCTACCAAAGTTAATCCCATAGGACGGAACTTCAAGCGATAAGGACTCTTATCCCCACGTGAATCGAGATAAGCACCAAATTCACCGCTTGCGCCTTCAACAGAGAAATACCATTGTCCTTCTGGAACTTTGATGATTGGCTTTTGTTTGATATAGAAATCGCCTTCAGGAATATTATCAATCAACTGCTCGATAATATCAAGACTTTGATACATTTCCTTAATATGGCAATAATATCTATCCATTGAATCGCCGTTGCTCATCACAACTTCTTCAAAGTTCACCTTATTATATACAGCGTATGGGTGATATTTACGAACATCGTTTCTCCAACCACTTGCACGACCAGCAGGACCTGTTACAGCATAGCTGATACAATCCTCTTGATTCATCGTACCGATGTTTTCAAAACGTTGGTGAGTGATAATATTATCGCCAAAGACGTCAAGATATTCTTGTATCATTGGACGAAGATATTTACACAATGCCTTTGTATTTGCAACAAAGTTAGGGTCAATATCGTCTTGTAAACCACCTATTCTATAATAGTTTTGAATCAAACGACCACCTGTTGTTTCTTCCATTACGTTCAAAACGTGTTCGCGGTCGCGCATACCATAAAGCATACCCGTAAGCGCACCCAAGTCTTGCGCACAACATGAAGTATAAAGCAAGTGATTATCAATACGTTGCAATTCGTCCATTATGGTACGAATGTATTGAATGCGGTCGGTCAATTCTATGCCCATTGCCTCTTCAATAACGCCTACCAACGCGTGGCGGTGCATCATCGCAGACAAATAGTTCATACGGTCGGTAAGTGCCAACGTTTGTGGATAGGTGTAAGATTCACACATCTTTTCTATTCCACGATGAATATAGCCTAAGTGTGGGTAAATACGTTTTACTTTTTCACCGTCCAAGATGGTTTGCAAGCGCAATACACCGTGAGTAGAAGGGTGTTGAGGGCCAATGTTTACCACAAACTCGTCATCTGTAAAGAGTTTATGAGTGGTTGAAACCAACTTACCATCAGAATCTAAATTCCATTCTGTGGTTGTATCCACCTCAATGTCGTCCTCTGTTGTGTACATATTCTTCGCTGGATCCATGTCGTAATCCTTGCGAAGTGGATAGCCCACAAAGTCGTTTCTTAAATAAAGACGACGCATATCAGGGTGTCCGAGGAATTTAATTCCGTAGAAATCGTAAACCTCACGCTCTAACAAATCAGCATCAGCCCAAAGTTTGAATACAGAAGGGATAACATATTCATCGCCCACTTGCTTTGCCATTTGTTTCACTGAACAACGGGCGTGCGTTTCTGTATTTTCGAGTATGTAAATACAACCAAGACCTTCTTCTTTGCCAAAATCCTCGCCAACAATTGTAACAAGGTAGTCGAAATGCTGTCCTTTTCTAAGCTTTGCCATTTCGTTGGCAAAATGCTCAAAACCAAATTCTTTGTTTTCTAATTTCATTTTTCCGTACCTTATTATTTATTATTAGCTGCATTTTCTGTAGATTGTTGCGTTTGCTCATTGAGTTTGTCCAACTCTTTGCCCAACTTCTCTACTTCTTCTTTTGTTACAGGCTTGTCTACAACTATTGTTTCTTTCTTCGGAGCTGCTGCTGGTTTAGCTGCCGCAACTGGTCTAACTGGCTTTGGAGCTGGCTTCTTGCTTTCTGCCCATGCTGCTTCACGCTTTTCTTTGATTTCTTCAGCAGCAATACCGAGTTTCTCTTCAAAGATAAGTGCCGAGTTACTCTTTCCAAATTCGCTTTCTGCTTCCGTTTGCTTATGGTTCGCTCCACCAAAGAATTTTTCAATTTTCACTTTGCGTTGCAATTGCATCATACCATATATGATAGCTTCTGGACGTGGAGGACACCCTGGAATGTAAACATCAACAGGAATAATTTCGTCGATACCACGCATGACATGGTAGCTATCCTTAAATGGACCTCCCGAAATAGCACAACCGCCAACGGCAATGACATATTTAGGTTCTGCCATTTGGTCGTACAAACGTTTCAAAGCTGGTGCCATTTTGTTGGTAATCGTACCAGCACACATAATCAAGTCAGCCTGACGTGGCGAGTTACGCGTTACCTCAAAACCGAAACGTGAGAAATCGTAACGTGCGCAACCTACTGCCATAAACTCAATACCACAACATGATGTAGCAAAGGTCAATGACCAAAGCGAGTTACTACGTCCCCAATTTATCAATTGGTCAAGATTACCCAAAACGAGGTTTGTACCGCCATCGTTAAGGTCGTTTGCCATTTGCTCGAGTGTATCATTATCTTTCCACTCATTATAAGGCATAGCCTTGATTTTTGGTTTTCTTATTTCCATTCAAGTGCTCCTTTCCGCCAAGCGTATGCCAAGCCAAAAACTAACGCCAACATAAAGAATCCAATTGTTGCCAACGCCAATGTACCGTAGGTGTTTACCACTACCGCCCAAGGGTAGAGGAACACGGTTTCAACGTCGAACATCAAGAAAAGGATAGCAAACAAGTAGTAACCAACGTGCATTGGTAACCAAGAGGTTCCGTAAGTTGGGATACCACACTCGTATGGCTCGCCTTTTGTCGGATTGTAAGAACGGGGGCCTAATAATTTAGCAGTAACGTATGCCGCTACAACCAAAAAGGCTGCCGTTATAAAGACGGTGATAAAAAGTGTAAAATACATAAAATTTTTATATAGCTATAATAATATTATTTCTCAAAGTACTGCTTGTTTTAAAACGCTTGCAAAGATACAAAATAAAATATTAAAGTTGCAAGGAAAATTCAAAAAATGTCGCTTTTTGCAAACTCAAGGTTACAAAAACGGAATGATAATCGGTTTTCAACGATTGCCTTTTTACTTATTTTTGGGGATTTTTGTGGAATAATTACGGTTTCTACAAAGTTTAACAACCAACTTCATCGTGTTTCTAATAATTTTCTTACTTTTATATCATGAAAGAAAAAACATCGAAACGCTGTATTATAATAGGTGCATCGTCAGGAATTGGCTATGAAGTAGCAAAGTTATTGTTGCAAGACGGGTGGTACATCGGAGTGGCTGCACGCCGAATGGAACGCTTAGAATCATTACGTTCTATGGCACCTGAAAGGGTTTTTGCAAGAAAAATTGATGTTTGCAGCGACACGGCAACAGCCGATTTCAATGCGTTAATCACCGCTTTAGGAGGCGTAGACCTATTGTTTTACGCAGCTGGAATAGGTTGGCAAAATAAAAATCTTGAGGAGGAAAAGGAATTGCGCACAATGGAAACAAACGCTTTGGCATTTACAAAGATGATAGGTACTGCTTTCCGATACTTTGAAAAGAAGGGCGGAGGACACATTGCGCATATTTCTTCCATAGCAGGAACGAAGGGATTAGCCCCAGCCCCAGCCTATTCTGCCTCAAAAGCATTGCAAAATACTTATATTCAAGCGTTAGAACAATTGGCTAATTCACGCAAGTTGAATATTCATTTTACTGATATTCGCCCAGGATTTGTGGACACAGAGTTGTTGAGCGGAACACATTTTCCGTTGCTGATGAATCCGAAAGAGGTAGCAAAAAAGATTATCAAAGCCATCTATTCCCAAAAGCACATCATTGTTATCGATTGGAAATGGCGCATTATCACAGCAGCATGGCGAATGATTCCGAATGTATTATGGCGTAGAATAAAATTATGAACTTCGTTAGAATCTTTTATGGTGCAGAATAAAACTAAAAACTGCGATGATAATCCAACATTCGCATGATAGGCGACTTCTCAACATGCTCAACTTCATAACCATACTTATGGGCTGACGCTATGAAATAATCTTTAAAGTGGAAGGCAATGCTGCCAACAGCACTCACTTTCTTTATATCAAATTCATTGTAATGCGTGATATTTTTTTCAAAGAACAAATCAAAATTCTCACGCACCAATGTTTGTAATTCTGGCGTTTCTAGATGACGGAAAATAAATTTAGAGGTAGAAGCCAAGAATCTATTAGCCAATGGCTTTCTATAAACTTTTTCTATGATGTCCTTATAGCTTATTTTCTCTTCTTCTAAATATTGTTTCTGAATTTCAATAGGCAAACTTTCTTTAAAGATTCCATTCATAAAAAGTTTCCCTAACGCTGCCCCACTCCCTTCATCGCCAAGTATATAGCCCAATGGTGGAACATTTTTCACGATATTTTTGCCGTCATAATAACAACTATTTGAACCTGTTCCCAAGATACAAGCAATGCCTTTCTCCTTACCACACAAGGCGCGTGCAGCTGCCAAGAGGTCGCCATTGACCGATACTTCAGCACTATTAAAAATAAACGATAGGCAATTTTTCATTTTCGGTTGCACACTTTCCACGCAACCAGCACCATAGAAATGTACTTGCGCTATGGTTTCAACACCTTCAAACAAATGATTTGCATTCAATTTAGGTAACAATTCGCTTACCAAAATTGAATTGATTTCCTCATCGGTCTGATGAAAAGGATTAATTCCTTGTGTTGTTATAACAACTTTTGTGTCAGACTTTAAATCTGCTATCACCCAATCTGTCTTTGTACTTCCACTATCGGCTATCAGTATCATATTGTGCTTTTTGTTTGCAAAAATACAAAAATTATTGTGAACCCTTGCGTTTACCCTCTCGTTAAATTATTTCTGACCAACGAAATAAATGACTCGTTTTCTTATTTTTGTGATTTTCTTCGGTTCATTACCATTATAGATATGAGGAAGTAACAAAACAAAGTAGACATAAATTTTATTCAAATAAGACTCAATTGTAGGCAGAAATAACCAACAAACATATCCTCAAAAACGCATATTTAATGTTAAAATAATGACAGGTTGCGCATAACCAAAAATTTGAACTATATTAAAAATCAGAAAACAGGCTGTTTGGTGATTCAAAACCTATTGTTTTGAAATATGAAACAATAGGTTTTGAATCACAAGGAAATAAGACTACTATATCTAATTTATTATCAGCAAATTACAAAAATAATAGGTTTTGCAAAAAAAATGAATAGCATGGCGATAAAAGCGTATATTTATAAGAAGAATAGCCTGAGTAATGTTTGGAAAGTAAACCAAAAACACAATTAAAAATTGTTAGATACAAAAAGAAAATCATTTTGTTTGTAATTTCACCTTATTATATTTACCTTTGCAATGAAAAGGGCTTTGTTCAAATAAGGTCAATACTCACAAGAATATCTATTTTTGAAATATAAAAAATGAACAATAAGAATGTCTACATAGCAGGTCCATGTGTCATTGAGAGCCAAGAATTGCTCAACATGGTAGCCGAAGAATTAGTTAGACTGAATGAGAAATATGGCATTGACATCATTTTCAAAGCCAGTTTCGACAAGGCTAACCGCACTAGTCTAAAATCTTTTCGTGGTCCAGGCATGGAAAAAGGACTTGAAATGTTGCAAAATATCAAAGAAAACTATCACTTGCGCTTACTCACTGATATTCATGAGAGTGGG
>QWBY01002594.1_pt1 | contig 15165 bp, 12 predicted proteins | sample 1972471 | NCBI WGS metagenome assembly QWBY01 (sample SAMN09866722, study PRJNA288562) | Human gut metagenome isolate term6_stool, whole genome shotgun sequencing... | reverse complement strand
CAGGAAAAACAGCAAAATCTATTCTTATATCATGCGGAGCAAGACTTGCTCCCTTTGATATTGGGGAGCTAAGAAATTTAATGGAATATGATGAAATGGGCCTAGATACCATAGGAGATAAAAAGACAGCACTTTTTATCATCATATCAGACACTGATGATACCTTTAACTTTGTGGTGGCAATGATGTATACCCAGCTTTTCAATTTGCTTTGTGATAAAGCAGATGACGAATATGGAGGAAGATTACCCGTTCATGTAAGATGTTTACTTGATGAATTTAGCAACATCGGGCAGATACCAAAATTTGAAAAACTCATTGCAACCATTCGTTCTAGAGAAATATCCGCAAGTATTATCCTTCAAGCTAAATCACAACTTAAAGCCATTTACAAAGACCATGCTGAAACGATTCAGGGGAATTGTGATAGTGAGTTATTTTTAGGTGGAAAAGAAGGAACAACAATAAAGGAGCTGTCGGAGAACTTGGGAAAAGAAACCATAGACCTTTACAATACATCAGAAACAAGGTCTAATCAAAAATCTTTTGGACTAAACTATCAAAAACTCGGCAAAGAACTGATGAGTAGAGATGAACTTAAAATAATGGATGGTGGAAAGTGTATCTTGGAAATAAGAGGGGCAAGACCTTTTTATTCTGATAAATTTGACATTACCAAGCACAAGAATTATAGACTTTTATCCGACTACAATGATAAAAATATCTTTGATATAGAAAGATACTTAAAGAGAAAAGATGAAGTAAATTTAAAAGAAAATATGGTGGTAACAGTGTTGGAAGCTGATGTGTAAATCTTCTTAGTGACTTTTGTTCAAAATGAGCAGAAGTTATTTTTAGTTTATTACAAAAAAGGAGTCCTTGAAATATGAGAAATTTCAAAAAGAGTAGAAGTCCTCCAATTGTTATGTATAGATTGGAGGTAAAAGATGTAATTTTATAGTGATGATGCCAACAATATGGCATTGTAAAAATAGAAAAGGGGTGGTGCAAAGTAAGAGAAATAACACTTGGAAGTTTATTTGATGGAATAGGAGTATTTCCTTTAGCAGCAGAAAATGTAGGGATAAAAACAGTATGGGCAAGTGAAATTGATAAAAATGCAATATCTATATCTAAAAGACACTTTCCTGATGTAGAGCATTTAGGAGATATAACAAAATTAAAGGCAAGAGATATAGAGTCGGTGGATATAATAACCTTTGGTTCTCCCTGTCAAAATTTTTCAACAGTTGGGGATTTAACAGGACTTAGTGGAGAGAAATCATCTCTTTTCTATCAAGCGATACGCTTGATAAGAGAAATGAGGTGTGTAACAAATGGGAGTTATCTAACTTTCGCTATTTGGGAGAACGTCATGGGAGCTTTTGTATCAGGAGATCGGTTGGATTTTAGAGCCGTCCTTGAATCCTTCAGTAGCACCAAAATTCCAATGCCTACACTTAAATGGGCAAATGCAGGAATGGTGCGAGGGAGAGAATTTGAGCATAGCCTACGAGTCTTGGACGCCCAATATTTCGGAGAGCCTAAGCTCCTTCAAAGAAGAAAGAGAATATTTATTGTCTGTGATTTTGGAGGATTTCGTTCCCATAAAATACTATATAAGCCCGAAAACTTGCTCAAAGATATTAAAACTATCGGAAATATCGAAGATAAGGATACCAAGTCCAATCGAAGAAATTCTGATAAAACAGGGAGGGAAATACCAAACATCAGACCCTTTCAAGATAGAAAAATGCGAGGAGGTGCAAAAGGAAGAAATGAAACTCTTTTTAGAAACAGCTTCGGAAAGCCAAATGAACCTTTTCCAACTCTATTAGCATCCAATCCAACGATGTTTGCGTATTGGATAGACGGAAAAGAAGAAGAGGGATTTATTAGATATTTAACACCGATAGAGTGTGAAAGGCTGATGGGACTGCCGGATAACTACACAAAATATGGAGAAGACGGAAAAATTATATTAGACAGTGCGAGGTATAAAGCACTTGGAAATGCGATTGCCTTACCTTGTGTAGAGTATATTATGGCAGGGATAAAAGAAGAACTTCTAACTTTTGCCCAAAATGAACAGAAGTTAGAATAAATAAAAGACAAAATTTAAAATGAGAAAAATATAGATAAGACCATGACAATATAGAAAAGTTGTGGTCTTTTTTTGTTAAATTAAAAGAAATGAAAATGGAGGATTTATATGCAAAAAGAAATGCTTAATATCAATGGAAATTTAATTAATGAAGTAGAGATGAAAACCATTCAGGGAAAAGACAAAGAAGTAACAGTTGCAAACTTTACGCTCTTTAGAAAAATGGGCAAGGAAGGAGAAAAAAAGAAAGAATATATCAATTGTAATGTTTACGGAGAAAAGACGGAACTTACAAAGGAATTTGAAAAAGGAGATTTTATCCATGTATACGGATATTACAAAGAAGTTCAAAAAGAGGATAAAACCTACAAAAACTTTATTGTAAGGCATGTCAATAAAATCGACAAAGAAATGGAAAAGAAAAAAGAACGGCAATCGGAGCAGGACTTGGTGCATGGGGAGTTATCAACTTACTCGAAGGATATGGATCGGATAATCCCGGGGCAAAATCGCAAGGCATCAAGCAATTGATGAGCGGTGGAGGAATTGTTTTGATAGGGCTAAAACTCATTCCACTACTTGCTAACGTCTTGAAATAATGTTTGACTTATTTGGAAAGATAGAAGAGTTTTTCAAGGATATTATGATTGATATTATTAAAGATAATCTTTCTGAAATGCTTGTGGATATTAATGACAAAGTAGGAACAGTTGCAGGAGAAGTAGGAAAGACTCCGGGTTCTTGGAACTCGGAGGTCTTTACCTTCATCAAATCAATCAACACAAATGTTGTTTTGCCCATAGCAGCCATAATTCTAGCCGCAATACTTTGTATAGAGCTGATTCAAGTGGTGCTGAGAAAAAATTCTATGCAAGATACGGATACCTTTGAATTTTTTAAGTATATCATCAAGATGTGGATAGCTATATGGTTTGTTTCTCACGCTTTTGATTTTTCAATGGCAGTCTTTGATGTTGCACAGTCCATGATAGGAAAGGCGGCAGGTGTTGTGGGAACAAGTGCCAACATCACACCTGGTAATTTTGATGCTATGGTTGATGCCCTAAAAACAAAGGAACTTGGAACACTCATTGGAATTGCACTGGAGACGGGATTAGTTAAATTTTCTTTAACTGTTATTTCTATTTTAATCACTGTAATTCTATATGGAAGAATGATTGAAATATATATTTACTGTTCTGTTTGTGCAATACCATTTTCTACAATGGGAAATAAGGAATGGTCAAATATTGGAACAAACTATATTAAATCTTTATTTGCACTTGGACTTCAAGGACTCTTTATCCTAATCTTTTTTGGAATTTATGCAGTTCTGGTCAAAACGGTAAACTTTACGGATATTCACGCAAGTATTTTACAGGTATTGGCATATGGAGTGATTCTTGGAGTCATGATGATGAAATCGGGAAGTATCGCAAAGGCGATTTTAAATAGCCACTAAATAACTTCAGTTCAAAATGAGCAAAAGTGAATAAGATAGTTAAAAAATATAATTATTGGAGGTAATAAATGAAAAAAGTGAATAAGAAAATAGGAATATTGATAGGAACAGGTTTGATTCTTTCTATGGGGACAATGATGAAAGTACTAATAGAAAATAGAGCGAAAAAGTTATCCGATTTTGAAGAAGATGATTTTTACTTTGATTTTGATGAGACAGAAAAAGAGTCTTGTATTATGGATGAATTTGATACAGAAAATACAAAAGATAATGTAAAAAAAGAAGAGAGAGGCTCTTTAGAGGATGAGTATTTAGAATATGAATTAAAGACAGAAGAAGAAAAACAAGATGAACTTAGAGGTTTATCAGTAGAGGTAATGAATCTTGTTTTAAAAGAAGTGATTTTAATGAGTGAAAACGTGAATGCAGTAAAAAAAGATATTGACAGAATAGGTGAAGCTAAAGCATTGGTTAAAGAATTAGAAAATTGTAAAGAAGAAATTATTGCACTTTGGGAGCATATAGAAGCACTTTCAAATATCAAAGAAAAAGTAGATAGAGGGTAGGCTATGGCATATGTAAAAGTACCAAAGGATTTGACGAAAGTAAAAACTAAAGTCGCTCTTAATCTTACTAAAAGACAGCTTATAGGCTTTAGTATAGCAGGACTTATCGGATTTCCTGTGTATATGCTTTGTAAAAAATTTTTCAGTGTAGATATATCAATGATAGTTATGAGTATAGCGGTGCTTCCGGTTCTTTTTGCAACACTATATGAAAAAGATAATTTGCCTTTTGAAAAACATTTGGCATATATCTTAAGATTTCACAAGAGCAAAAAAATCAGGCTATACAAGGCGAAAAGTATCTACCATACGGATAAGAAAAAACAGCATATAGGAAGTAAAAACAAAACAAATGGAAGGAGGAAAAAGAGTGAACAAAAACAATCGAAAAAAGCAAGAGCAACGACTAAGAAAAGATGAGATAGAGCTAAAGAAAAATAAAAAAGAGTTATCTGAACTTAAAAAATCAGGGAAGAAAAAAACAAAGTCAAAAACAAATGGGAAATCATCAAAGAAAGATAGGTGGTTTCCTTTTTTGATGAAACAAGAAAAGAAAGAAACGGTACAAGATACAATTCCCTACAAACGAATGCTAAAAGACGGAATTTGTCAAATTGATAAGAATAGTTATAACAAAACCATTCGATTTTTGGACATTAACTATAGACTTATGGAAGAAGCAGACCAAGAGGGAATATTTTCGGAGTTTTCTTCTTTTCTAAATTTCTTTGATTCCTCTGTGGAAGTAGAATTTAGTTATATCAATAGTATCGGTGAAAATGAGGAAATCAGTAGACTGATTGATATTAAAGAAAATATGGATGATTTTAATGAAATTAGAAATGAATATAGACAAATGCTCTTAAGTCAAAGTTCCAAAGGAAACAATGGGCTTTCTAAAAGTATGTATCTTACCTTTACCATAGAGGCGGAGGATTTAAAGCAGGCAAAGAGTAGGTTAGAGAGAATGGAGATGGATGTGCTAAATAATTTTAAGCAGATGGGAGTAAAAGCCTATGTACTTGACGGTGAGGAAAGACTTAAAACAATTCATGATATTTTAAATCCGAATGACAAACTGGTCTTTTCCTTTGAAGATTTAAAATATAGCGGACTGACAACCAAAGAGTACATTGTTCCTCCATCTTTTAATTTTTCCAAGCCAACCTATTTTAAAACCGGAGAGGTCTTTGCTGAAGTAAATTTCTTACAACTTTTGGCATCGGATATTAAAGATGAGATGTTATCCGAGTTTTTAGAGATGGAAGAGAATATGATTGTAACATTTCATATTAAGGCGATTGATCAGATGGAAGCTATTAAAAATGTGAAAAGAAAAATTACGGATTTAGACAAGATGAAATTAGAAGAAAATAAGAAAGCAATTCGTAGTGGCTATGATATCGACATCTTACCAAGCGACCTTGTAACTTATGGGGCAGAAGCAAAGAATCTCTTATCGGAACTACAAAATCATGATGAAAAGATGTTTTTGGTAACTATACTTTTTATGAACACCAACAAAAGTAAGGGGAAACTAGATAATACGGTATTTGCATTAAAGTCAATTGCAAATAGACATAATTGCAGTTTGAAAAATCTAAATTACAGACAGGAACAGGGACTTGTTGCAAGTTTACCTCTTGGGATAAATGAAGTGGAAATCGAAAGAGGACTTACCACAAGTGCAGCAGCTATATTTATTCCATTTACAACGGAAGAACTCTTTATCAAGGGAGAGAGCTTATATTACGGACTAAATGCACTGAGCAGAAATATCATTATGGCAGATCGAAAGAAACTAAAAAATCCAAATGGTCTAATTTTAGGAACACCGGGTTCTGGTAAATCTTTTGCAGCCAAAAGGGAAATCACCAATGCCTTTTTAATTACGGATGATGACATTATCATAGCAGACCCGGAAGCTGAATATGCACCACTCGTAGAGGCTCTAAAAGGACAGGTTATTAAAATATCTCCGATTTCAAAAGACTATGTCAATCCGCTGGACATCAATATTGACTATGCGGATGAAGATAATCCTTTGTCCTTAAAATCAGACTTCATACTATCTCTATTTGAACTCGTTGTAGGAGAAAAAAAGTTAAGTGCGGAAGAAATCTCCGTTATTGACCGTTGTTTGCCAATTTTATATAAAGCCTACTTTGAAAATCCAATTCCTGAAAATATGCCGATATTGGAAGATTTATATAATCTTCTTCAAAAACAGGAAGAAACCGTAGGAAAGAAACTTGCAGTAGAGATGGAGATTTATGTAAAGGGAAGTTTAAATGTCTTTAATCATAGAACGAATGTAGATACAAGTAACAGAGTGGTTTGTTATGACATCAAAGAGCTTGGAAAACAGCTTAAAAAGATAGGGATGCTCGTGGTGCAGGATCAGGTATGGAACAGAGTAACCATAAACAGAGCAAGCAAAAAAGCGACAAGATACTATGTTGATGAATTTCATCTTTTGTTGAAAGAACCGCAAACAGCCAATTATTCCATTGAAATTTGGAAGCGTTTTAGAAAATGGGGCGGTATGCCGACAGGCTTAACTCAAAATATAAAGGACTTACTTGCAAGTCCTGAAATTGAAAATATATTTGACAATACCGACTTTATTTTGATGCTTAACCAAGCAGGAACGGATAGAGATATTCTAGCTAAAAAACTCAACATCTCCAAACATCAGCTTTCCTATGTAACCAATTCGGGTGAAGGAGAGGGACTTATCTTTTATGGAAATACGATTGTTCCTTTTATAGACCAGTTTCCGAAAAATACAAAACTCTATTCACTAATCACAACGAAACCTGAAGAAGTAAAAAAGGCAGGTGAATAGGGATGAGTGTAGACAGGAGTAAAGAAGCATTCATAAAAGAAAATACAAATGAAATTATTTGTGGGAATGCACTTGAAACTTTAAGAAAATTTCCAGATGAAAGTATACATTGTGTGATTACCTCCCCGCCCTACTATGGACTGAGAGATTACCACAAGGAAGATCAAATCGGAAAAGAAACTACGGTAGAAGAATATCTTGACAAATTGGTAGCAGTATTTCATGAGGTGAGAAGAGTATTAAAAAAAGACGGCACCTGCTTTGTCGTGATTGGGGATTCTTATGCCGGTTCAGGAGGTGGAAAGGGAAAATATATTGATCCTAAATATCCAAAAGGAAGAAATGGACAAAATCCATCAATTACACAAAAGGTTTCAGGATATAAGTCAAAGGATTTAATGGGTATACCTTGGAGATTGGCTTTTGCTTTAAGAGAGGATGGGTGGTATTTACGTTCTGATATTATTTGGCATAAGGAAAATGCCATGCCTGAGTCTTGTAAGGACAGACCTACTCGTTCTTATGAGCATATTTTTTTACTTTCTAAATCACCAAAATATTATTATGATTATGAACAAATGGCAGAGCCGATGAAAGAAGTTAGCAAAAAAAGATATATGAGAGGAAGAAAGGCAGATAATAAATATTTAAAAGAAAATTCCGGAGCAAAGATACAAAAAATCAATAAAGCAAGAAGATATGGAGAGTATATGGGAGATAATATTCCTCAGTTTCGTAATAAAAGAGATATTTGGACTATAAATACCGTATCTTTTAGAGGGGAACATTATGCTACTTTTCCACCCAAGTTAGCTGAAATTTGTATGATAGCGGGTTGCCCTAAAGGTGGAATAATCCTTGATCCTTTTATTGGAAGTGGAACAGTCGGATTTGTGGCACTTATGCAAGATAGAAAATATATCGGTATAGAATTAAATGAAGAGTATTGCAGGCTTGCAAGGGAAAGAATCGAAAGGGAGGTGAATTCTTTGAATGAAAAAGCAAATGAGATACAAAAAGAGTAGAGAAAAGAATTTTAAAAAGAATACTTCTTTTGATTCAAGTCATCAAAATGTTAGTAGATATGACAATAATCTGTCAGATAATAATTCTATGGTAGATATACAAGAAAATTCCACATTAAAATCTAATGGCATAAGTAGTAAAAAGATGCATAAAAATTTTTACAGTCAAGAAGATAATTCCATGAAAGAAAGTATGAATTTGAGTAAAGATAAGCTGGTATCTAAGAATCAATCAAAGCATTTTATGAGTGGACAATACGAAAAAAATATACGAAACGATGAATTATACCCATTAAGTGATAACGGAGAAAAAGGTCAAACTTTTTCAAGAAAAGAAAATCAGAAGAAAAAAATGCGAAAGCAGATAGATAAGTTTCATAAAGAAAAAGAGGTTTATGATCCATTATCTAAAGACATGGACAACGATGGAGTAATAGATAGGTATGATGTGGATTTTAGGGATAGTAAAGTATCATATCGAACTCTTGCAGATGATGAAAAGTATGATAATAGGCAAAATGATAAGGAAAAAAATTATGATGAATATGTAAAAAATCCAAAATCCAAGAATAAGATATACAAACATTATGCAAAAGATACCTTTTCCAAAGAAAGTCCAAAATCGGAAAATCAAAAGAAATATTTTAAAAGTAATTTTGACAATCAGGAGTTTACAAGAGATAAAGATACGAAAAAGAAGTCATTTCAAGATGTAAAGAATGAGGGAAAAACCAGTGATAAAAGCACATCACAAAAAAGAAAAGGGAAATTTGAAAATAAGGAAAAGAAAATTTCCAAGTTACAGCAAAAAAAGCAAAGACAAGAGCAGAAACTAAAAAATAAGGGAATTGATGGCAAAAGTCAAAGTGCAAAAAGTGCTGTAATGGCAACGGGAATGGTAAAGAGGTATTTGGAAAGCGGAAAAGAAGATAATGCTGGAGTTGAGGGAACGCATAAGGCTGTAGAGAAGATGGAAACCATTTCAAGACATGCTTATCATCGTGGAAAGAAGAAGGTATTAAAGAGACAAAAGAAGATAAATAAACTTGACAAGAGTATTCATAAACAGGAAAAGAAACTCTTCTTTCAAAAAAATATGGAAGAACTAAAAAAGAGTAGTGAGTATCAGAATACTTCAAGATTAAAACAGTTTTTTAAAAGAAGGCAGTATAAAAGGCAGATTCAAAAGAAGTATAAAGATAGCGTAAAAAACAGAATAAAAAAATCCTTTATCGAGAGTAGTAAAAGATTTGCTGAGTTTATAAGAGCCAGAGGTAAAAAGATGGGATTCCTATTACTTATTGTTATAGGAATATTTTTTATGCTTTTTCAATCGGGAACTATGTTGATGAACATGGGAACAGGTATGGTAGGAAATACAATCTCGACTACGTATCTATCATCAGAAGATACACTAAAAGAAATTAATCAGGAATTTTCTTCCTTAGAACAGGAATTACAGGAAGAAATGGATAGTGTCCATGAAAATCATCCGGGTTATGATGAATATATTATAAATGGAAAAGAGAATATTGGTCATAATGTTCATGAACTCTTATCCTACATCACTGCCCGCTTTGGAGTGGTAAAAGAAGTATCCGAAGTAGAAAGCGAACTTCAAAGTTTGTTTCATCAGATGTATACCTTAACCTACAAAGAAGAAATTGAAATCAGATATAGAACTGTTACATCTGAGGACGGTGAAAGTCATGAAGAAGCATATGAGTATAAAAAGCTCATTGTAACCTTGGAAAAAAGAGAGATGGATATAATTATCCGAGAAGTGTTCCACTCTTATCCTGACAATTTATCCCACTATGAAACGCTCCTTGCAAGTAAAGGAAATATGGAACTTGCCTTTGGAAGTGGCAATGGGGATTTATCAGAGATTATCAATAATCCCGATTTTTCAAATCCCGGACTTGAATTTAATGGAGAAAGTGTAAAAGCTATTGTGCATGAGGCGGAAAAACATATCGGAAAAAGATATGTGTTTGGAGCTAATGGACCTAGTAACTTTGACTGTTCAAGTTTTGTATGTTGGACCTATACCCATTCAGGGATAAAAAATATGCCTCGTACTACTGCTTGGAGAATTTATACAGACTATTGCAATCCCGTTTCACCAAGTGAAGCAAAGGCGGGAGATATTATTTTCTTTAAGGGAACATATAATTCAGGATCACCAATTTCTCATGTAGGCATCTATGTAGGTGGGGGTTATATGATTCATGCAGGAGATCCGATTCAGTATGCAAGGATTGATACACCGTACTGGAAACAGCATTTTTACGGATTTGGTAGACCTAAATAGGAGGGAGTACATTGAATAACAAGTATAGAAAAAATATTGAAAAACAAAAAGAAATTGATGAAAAGATAGAAGAATTAAAGTTAAAAAAAGAGATATTAAAAGAAGAGCAGGAAGAAATGGAAAGTGCTTGTATATTAAAAGAATATCGAAGTATTGATATTTCCATTGATGAATTTTTGGAAATGATAAAAAGTTACAAGAAAGATGAATTGAAGGAAAAAAGGAGTATGCAAAAAGCAGAAAATATAGAATATATGGAGGAAAATGATGAAAACCAAATTTAAGATGAATAAGAAATCCAAAGCTACCTTATTTGGAATAATTGTTGTTATTGTCATGTTAATCGGAACTATGATTTTTAATAAACAGATTGTATTTGCACAGGGGAATTTGTTTCCAACATTGATTAGTCCAGTGGAAGATATTAAAAAAGATGAGGTAGAAGTTAAGGTAAAATATATATTTCAAGATGATAGTCTTTACAAAGAAGAAAGCATTAAAGCAAAGGAAGGACAGATTCTTGACAGTGGAGACATTCCTATCTTGCCTGATGATATGAAATTTATAGATGAATTTTTGTTCTATAAAGTAAAGGGAGACGGGACAGACGAAATTATTCGTAAAGTGGAAAAAGTTACTGTTAAGGATAAAAAAACGCAGACAGAGGAAAATAATGAAAAAGAAGATCCTAAAAATGAACAAAGTACACAAACGGAAAATCCAAAAACAGAAGATAAAAAAGTTCAAACAGACATAGATAAAGAAAGCATATCTAAGATGGAAAAGGAATCGAAAGAGCTGAAAGAAAAATTAGATAAATTAAGTGAACAAGTCAAGGATAAGGACAAGTTAAATGATAAGCAAAAGGATAAAATCAAAGACTTGGAAGATGAAATAGAATCCTTGGAGAAAAGGCTGAAAAAGGAAAAAGAAAAGATGAATTCTTCTAAAGAAAACACAGAAATCAAAAAATCTGTGGAAGAACTGGAGAAGAAAATTAAAGAATTGCAGGAAAAATCAAATCAGATCAATAAACAAGACTATCCAAAGGCTATAACAAATCCATTGCCACAAGCATTACCACAAAATCCATCTTCATTTGTAAAAGGTAATGCACCATCTGCTTCAGTAGGTAGTGGAGATAGTGTAAAGAAAGAAAAGGGTGCCTTAAAATCATCTGCACCGGATACCTCTAAAAATACAAAAAGTGATGAGAATAAAGAAAGTAAAGAGAATAAAGAAAATAAAGAAAATAAAGAAAAAGAGGTTCGTTATCCTAATAAATTGACACCCAAACAGGCAGCAAGTAATAACAGTCAAAATTCGACTACGGATAGCGGAGAAAAGAATGTCAATACCAATAAAGGAGTAGCCTCAGCACCGTCAAAGGCTAGAGCTTCTGTTACTGAGAATAAGGATAATGCTAACAAGGATTATAGGGTTCATCATAATGATGGTAAAGACAATAAAGAAACTGACAAATATTCTGCTGATGCAAGACAATTTGTAACCTTCCAGACAAAATCAGGTAAGACATTTCATTTAATTATCAACCATGATGAGCAAAGTGAAAATGTAATGCTTTTAACGGAAGTGTCTGAAGATGATCTTCTTAATATGGTAGAGGGTAAGGAAAAGTCAAAAGAAGAAATTAAAAAAATTGAAGATAAAGAGCCTAAACCTGAAGTTAAAAAAGAAGACCCTAAAGCTGAAAATAAAGGAAACGGTCTTTATATATTTTTAGGTTTAATCATTGTCGCTGTAATAGGTGGAGGATACTATTTCAAGATTTATAAGAAAAATCAGGAAGATGATGAGGAAGATGAAGAAGAGTATGATGAGTTTGAAGATTCCTATGAAAGAAAAGATGATGAAAGTGAAGTGCCAGACGAAGAAGAAAAACAAGAGATAGAAGATTTGGCAATTGATGCTTATGATGATGAAGATGAGGACTAAAATTAGATATAAATGAAATTATCCACTCGATTTGTTGTGTTTACACTTAAAAAATAGCATAAAATAAGTGTAGACACAACAATGAGGAAGTAAATTGTTGACATAAAAATTATGTATGATTAGTAAGGATAGAATTGTACTTACAGTGAATTTATGGTATAATTTTGGCAATAAAAACTTGAATGTGGTAAGCCCAAGCCCGATTGTGGCTGGGCTATTTTTATCAAAGAAATAAAATTATAGACGATAAATATCTGTAATAGGTAATAATATTACATTATGGTATAAGGGAGGTGTAGAGAAAATGGATTTGTCAAAATATATTGGAGAATCCACTTCCTATGATAAAAAAGAAAAACTTGAAATAAATAAACCAAAGAGCTGGTTAAAAAGTATTAGTGCATTTGCAAATGATCAGTGAAATAATTAAGGCTAAGATGGATCCGGTTCCAAAAATAAAACTTGAAAACCATACTGAAAATGGTAAGTATTTTATTGTTCTTCATATAAAAGCAGGAAGTGAGACTCCATATTATGTTATTGATGGAGGAAATAGGTCTTCTTATATAAGGATTGGAAATCAGAGTGTTGCCGCTACAAGTATTGACCTTAAAAATTTAGTTTTGAAAGGAATGAATAAAACATTTGATACTATACAAACGGATATTCAGACAAAAGATGCTACCTTTAATAAATTGCGAATTGAATATGAAAAAAGGACAAATAAAAAATTTGAAGAAAAAGATTTGTTATCGTTCGGTTTAACAACAAAAGATAATCTTTTAACTTATGCAGGAGCCTTGTTTGCAGACGGATATTTAGTATATCAATCAAGGATATTTTGCACAAGATGGAATGGACTTACAAAGGCTAGTGGCTTGATGGAAGCACTGGATGATAATGAATTTGAGGGAAATATCTTGTTTTTGCTTGAAAATGCACTGAATTTTACAAAGGTAAACACAAAGAAAATGTGGAGAAAAGGACCACTCTATCGTGAAGAATATCCTGAATATCCTGAAAGAGCGGTTCAAGAAGCAATTGTCAATGCTTTGATTCATAGAGATTATAGCGTCATTGGAAGTGAAGTACATTTGGATATTTATGATGATAGAATGGAAATTTACTCTCCAGGTGGAATGTATGACGGAACCTTAATTCAAGATGTAGACCCATATACTATTTCGTCAAGTAGAAGAAATCCAATTCTTGCAGATATTTTTGGAAGAATGGACTTAATGGAAAGACGGGGAAGTGGACTGAAAAAAATTATAGAGAGTTATGAATTTGAGAAGAACTACAATGAACACTTAAAACCGGAATTTAGATCTACAAGAAGTTCATTTTTTACTATTTTAAAGAATTTAAACTATAATGTTAGTGGTGAACCCCAAAATGAACCCCAAAATGAACCCCAAAATGAACCCCAAAATGAACCCCAAAAAATGACGAAACAAGATAGATTGAATAAAATAATTGATATTATTTCAGACAAACCAAATATTACGAGATTAGAATTATCAAAGATGTTAAATGTTGCAGAATCTACCATCAGAAGAGATATTTTAAAATTGAAAGATGAAGGAAAGATAGAGTATGTAGGTAGTTCTAAAACAGGAAAATGGATTAAAAAATAGACAATTAAATATATGAAATTTTAATAGGCAATTGGAGAAAATTGAAACTCTGATTGCCTTTTTTAGTACAAAAATAAGGAGGAATTTATGAAACATAATTTGGTGATAGCAGAGAAACCAAGTGTTGCAATCTCTATTGCAAAAGTGATTGGAGCAACAAAGAAGAAAGATGGATATTATGAAGGAAACGGATACAAGGTAAGCTGGTGTGTTGGACATTTAATTCAAATGGCAAATCCTGATAGTTATGATGAAAAATATGCGAAGTGGAATATGGCTGATTTGCCGATTATTCCAAAGGAATATAAGTATGAGATTGCAAAGTCTACAAAGAAACAATTTATGATTCTTAAAAAGCTGATGAACGATAAGGACATAGATATTGTGATAAATGCTTGTGATGCAGGGCGTGAGGGAGAAGCAATCTTCAGGCTTGTCTACAATCAGGCAAATTGCAAAAAGAAGATGAAACGCCTTTGGATTTCATCAATGGAAGATAGTGCAATTAAAGATGGCTTTGATAACCTAAAAGATGGAAGTTCTTACGATAATCTATTTGAATCATCACAAGCAAGGGCAATAGCAGATTGGCTTGTGGGAATGAATTTAAGCAGACTGTATTCGTGCCTATATAAACAGAGTTATTCTGTTGGGAGGGTACAAACACCAACTCTTGCAATGATTGTAAATAGAGATGATGAGATAGCAAATTTCAAGAAAGAAAAATATTTTACAGTCGAACTTTCTATGAATGGTTTTACACTATCAACAGATAGAATTGATGATGAGGTTATTGCTGAACAGCTAATCAATTTAGTTGGCAATAAGATAGGAATTACCGATGTTATTCAAAAGGAAAAGATAACAAAACCTGATTTGCCTTTTGACCTTACAACACTTCAAAGAGAGTGCAATAAATATTTTGGATATAGTGCCAAGCAAACACTTGATTATGCTCAAAGTCTGTATGAGAAAAAACTGATTACCTATCCGAGAACAGACAGCAGATGCTTAACGGAAGATATGATTACAAGTACCATCAATCATATCTTAGGAAAGAATGACTTTGATACGGGGCGTATTAAGACGGTATTTAACTCTAAAAAGGTTACAGATCATCATGCTATTATCCCGACAGCAAGCAGTATGAATGGGGACTTAACTTCTCTTCCGGAAAGTGAATTGAAGGTATATGAACTTATTTTAAATAAGCTACATGCAAGTGTAGGCTATCCTTTAATTGAGAATACAAC
>QWBY01002127.1_pt1 | contig 15192 bp, 6 predicted proteins | sample 1972471 | NCBI WGS metagenome assembly QWBY01 (sample SAMN09866722, study PRJNA288562) | Human gut metagenome isolate term6_stool, whole genome shotgun sequencing... | reverse complement strand
GCAGGAATGTTTTGCCTGGATGGAACAGGCTCTATTTCACATCTATCTGTTCAAAATCATCCCGACTTTCACAACACACCTTATACCTATGCTGCCATTCACGTCAAAGGAGTGAAGCATGGGACAAAGGTGCTGGAGGGCCAAGTTCCTTTTTGGAAAGTTTTTGGACCTACACAGAGTGGTATGGGACAAGGAGATAAGACATACGGCTTGCCAAGGTTTCAACACGCATCCTTTCAAGCAAAATTTCCTTTCTCTACCATCCAATTGAAAGACAATGAAATACCTCTTGCTGTCAAGATTACAGGCTGGAGTCCTTTCATCCCAACAGATGAAGACAACTCAAGTTTACCGCTGGGATTGATAGAATATAAATTTACCAACACATCTACCAATATATTAGAAACAACATTTTCGTATAACGCAAAAAATTTTATTGATTCCAAAGGTAACATCAAAGCAACAAAAGGAGGCTTTAAGTTAGTCCCCCGAGACATCAACGAAGATCATGGAATGGCCATCTATGTAGATGATGCGAATGCACAAGTTGACTATTGCTGGTTCAGAGGCGATTGGTTTGACGCACAGTCGATTGCATGGGACAGAGTTTCTTCTGACCACATCACAACGAACATGCCTATTGAAGGAGTATCTCCAGGTGCATCCATTTTTGTTCCCATGACGCTTCAACCAGGAGAAACAAGAACCATCAGCCTCAACTTTTGCTGGTACTTTCCCAACTCTAACCTGACACGAGGCGTCGCAACTGTTACTGGCGAGGCTTTTGTAAAAGGGCCTTCTCAGGGTACCGAACCCTATCAGAACGACGTGACAGGTTTTATGGGCCGACAACTGCTCAACTCTTTCCGTGGCGGCGGTGATGCTGTTGTTGGAGAACTCGTATCAGACGAATTCAAAATCAACAGACGCTTTCTGAAATTTCTGGTCGGAGGTGGAAATCAACCCGAAAAGACATCCGTCAACTTGATTATTGATGGAAAGACGATTGAAACAGCGGCGGGTATCAACTCTGAAGCTATGTCTGAGAGGACATGGGATTTGCAGGCTTATCAAGGAAAGACGGCAAAAATCAAGATCGTTGACTTGAGTGCCTACCCATGGGGACACATCATGGTCGATCAATTTGTCTTGACAGACAATAAAGATGAAAACCTTTCGTCACCCTCAAGTCAAGCGTTCGTCTTAGAAAATTTTGAAAAACCAACTTTAGAGGGTTGGACCTTTCAAAAGCCAAACAAACCTATTGAAGACTCTGGAATAACGGATGGTATCTACGCTTACCGGCCATGGTACGCCAGCAAATTCAAGGATTTACAGGCTGTTATCCATTACTGGAATCAACACAAAGAACAGCTAAGGACTTCGACCGAACTTTTCCGTGATGCCTTCTTCGATTCCACCCTACCCGCTGAGGTTCTCGAAGCTATATCGAGTAACCTGTCTATCCTCAAGTCTACTACTGTGTTGAGACAGCACGACGGACGCTTCTGGGCCTGGGAAGGATCTGAAGATGAGATAGGATCATGTCACGGCAGCTGTACACATGTATGGAATTATGCACAAGCACTGCCCCACTTGTTCCCTGCAATGGAACGAACCATGCGCGAAACCGAATTCCTGGTCAACCAGAATGCGGAGGGACACCAGAACTTCAGAACGAACATGCCTATTTCACGTCCGTCACACGACTTCCATGCAGCTGCTGACGGTCAACTGGGAGGTATCATGAAAGTATATCGTGATTGGCGCATCTCTGGCAATGATGAATGGCTCAAGAGTTTGTACCCAGCTGTAAAAGCCAGTTTAGACTATTGCATTCGGACATGGGATCCTCATGAAAAGGGAAGCCTCACTGAACCTCATCACAATACTTACGACATAGAGTTCTGGGGAGCTGACGGCATGTGCACCAGTTTTTATACAGGAGCTTGTCTCTCTGACGGCATCATCGGCATGTGGATGGCATCGGTATGCGGATTGCCAGAACCGCTGGACCAAACACATGTGAAAAGCCATTTGAACGCCGTATACCAATACAACCTGCGCAAAAACATGTACAACCACTATAATACTCAACGACCCTCTTATGCCATGGGAGGTGACGGAGGCTTGCTACTCTGCACATGGCCCAAGGGCGCAAAACCTACATTACCTTTCGTATACAGCAACGAAGTGTGGACGGGTATTGAATATCAGGTTGCTTCACATCTGATCATGAAAGGTGAAGTGGAAAAAGGACTCGAAATAGTCAGGCTGTGCCGCAACAGATACGATGGCAGACGTCGCAACCCATTTGATGAAATAGAATGTGGACACTGGTATGCACGCGCCATGTCGAGCTACAGCATACTTCAAGCCTTAACAGGTGTAAGGTACGATGCGGTTACTAAGACCATGTACATAAACTCACAAATTGGTGATTTCAAATCATTTATTAGTACTGATACTGGTTTTGGAACCATAGAACTGAAAAACAACCAACCCTTATTACATGTAGTTTACGGACAAATAGATGTGAAAAACTATCAGATAGAACATAACAACAACCACTAATAAAATAAAATGAACCAACCTAATCAAAAAAAAGAAAAAGTATTGGGAAAAGGGATACTCTTTCCCTATATACTACTGACCACGCTCTTTTTCGCATGGGCCATTCCTAACAACTTGACAGATACCATGCTTGCAGCTTTTAAACGCATCATGAGTCTTTCTGATTCTAAAACTGCGTGGATTCAAGTAGTTTGTTATTTACTTGGCTATGGCTGTTGCGCACTTCCTGGCGCATTATTCATCAAGAGATTTACTTACAAGTCTGGCGTATTACTTGGACTGGGACTGTATGCATTTGGTGCACTAATGTTCTACCCTGCTAAAATTACCTCCGTTGTCAACATGGAGTTTAGCTTCTACATGTACCTACTTGCCATTTTTGTATTATTTGCTGGTCTTTCGATACTGGAAACATCTACCAACTCGTACGTCTTGGCACTTGGTCCAGAAAGTACGGCCACACGAAGGCTCAACCTTTCACAGTCGTTCAATCCCTTTGGTGCAATTACGGGCGTAGTTCTTAGTCAGATATTCATTTTGTCTCAACTGAATGGACTCACTGCCTCAGAACGTGCTCAGCTACCAGCAGAAAGCCTTCAAGCTATTCAAGATAGTGAGCTGAACGCTGTAACTATGGCATACGTTGTTCTTGGTTTCGTCATGATTGCTTTTTTCTTGGCTATTTACTTCACAAAAATGCCCCAACTATCTGAAGGCAACGGAAAGGTTGATCTTAAAGCAACCCTTAAACGGTTGTCTCACAACAAAAATTATGTGTGGGGTGTCGTTGCACAATTTTTTGATATTGGTGCCCAAATCGCTGTGTGGTCTTTCATTATTAGATATGCCATGCAGCAGCTCGATTTTGATGGTGTAATTGCAGCATTAGGTAATAATCCTTCTGCTGATATGGTTTGTCAAGCATTGCGCGAATTAGAACCTATTGCTGCAGGCTTCTACAATATTTGTGAAACAATTGGACTTGACGGATTGTTGATTGGTGGATCTGGCATGGTGATGTCTATCGCAGGTGCTGCCATACTAACGCAGATTCAAGGCATTATCTCTGACGGAACAGGAAGCATTATGACTGCCTATATTGTACCAGCTGTAGCTTTTTCCGTAATAGCTTATTATAGTTTCTTTATTGCACGCAAACAAGAAATATCACAAAGATGATGGAAAACAAAAAATATCAATATGTACTAGGTATCGACTTTGGTACCGACTCATGCAGGGCACTCGTGGTAGATGCCAGCAATGGAAAGGAAATAGCTGTAGGCGTAGCAGAATATCCCAGATGGAAGCAGGGATTATACTGTCAGCCTAAACTCAACCAATACAGACAGCACCCACTCGATTATATTGAATCCTTAGAAACTGCTGTTCATGAAGCCACGGCAGGATTGTCAGAGACTGAACGTCAGGCTATCGTTGGTATCACCGTCGACACTACTGGCAGTACGCCTGCCATTACCGATGAGCAAGGACAACCACTGGCACTATCAAAACAGTATGCCAAGAATCCTGATGCAATGTTTATTCTATGGAAAGACCACACTGCTGTCAAGGAAGCGGAACAAATTAATGAACTAATTGCTAAGCTGAATCTAAACTTCAATCAATACTCTGGTGGTACCTATTCATCTGAATGGGTATGGGCAAAGGTTCTACATATTTTAAAAAAAGAAACGCCACTTTGCCAGGACGCCTACTCATGGGTGGAACATTGTGATTGGATATCGGGACTGCTTGCTGGTCACATAAAACCAGAAACGATGCTTAGAAGCCGATGTGCAGCGGGGCACAAAGCCATGTGGCATGAAGATTGGGGACTACCGTCGAAAGAATATCTAAAGAAGTTACATCCTCAATTAGGTGAGATGCGTGAACATCTTTATCAGAACACCTTCACTTGTGCGCAAATAGCAGGTAAACTAACAGAAGAATGGGCTACCCGCTTAGGGCTAACTCCTGGTATTGCAATTGGTGTAGGTGCTATTGATGCACACATGGGAGCAGTTGGAGCTTCAGTTGCACCAGGAGTGCTTGTGAGCATCATTGGCACTTCCACATGCGACATTATGGTATCACCGAAAGAATCACTTAAAAATCCCTACATTCAAGGCATCAGCGGTCAGGTAGACGGTTCCGTGCTACCAGGATATATAGGTATTGAAGCGGGACAAGCAGCTTTCGGTGACATATTTGCTTGGTTCAAGTCGATAATGTCGTGGACACTCTCAGCCGCATCTAATAAGAATGAAGCCGAAAGCATGAAAAGACAGATTCTGACTCGGTTGACCCAGGAAACAGCTAAGATAAAACCACATGCTGCAGGACTAGTGGCACTCGACTGGATGAATGGACGCCGTACACCTAACGCAGACCAAAATCTCAAAGGTGCTATAGCAAACATTACCTTAGGAACATCGGCTCCTGAAATCTATCGCGCATTGGTAGAATCTACTGCTTTTGGTCTGAAACGTATCATAGAACACATGCGCGAGCAAGGACTTGATATCAAATCCATGAATGCTGTCGGGGGTATCAGTAAGAAGTCACCATTTGTCATGCAAATCCTCTCCGATGTCACAGAAATGCCCATCAAGATTATTAAGTCAGAAAATGCCTGTGCCCTTGGCTCTGCCATGTTTGCAGCTGTCGTATCTGGCATTTACCCAACGATTGAAGAGGCAGAGAAACACATGAGGTCTGAGGTTGAGAATGAGTATACTCCGAATCCCAAGTTGAAACCAATCTATGACCAGCTCTACCAAAAATACTTAGAATTAGGTCATACAGCAGAACAATTAATTTAGAATTATATTATCAATAATAAAAGACCAAATCAAAATGAAAACCAACATCACAAGAACAAAAGCATTGCTTTTCACTTTACTTTTTTGTATAAGTGCTGGTGCACAAGATTTTAATGGCCTCAACATGGGAATGGGCAATCTCTTCCGTATGTCGAAGGCAAAAACTCGCTCATTGAGTCCTGAGAACTTTAATGGCGCAAAGGGTGCTGGTGGCATGGCTGATCCCGTTAAAGACAGAGATGTACGCAACAAGGCTGTTAGTGCCCATGCCGCATCAACATTGGGAAAAGGATGGAAGGTAAACCCATGCATTGACATTGATGCTGGTGAGACCATGGTTATTGCCGATATCGACGGTCCCGGAGCTATCCAACAGATATGGATGACACCCACTGGTGAATGGCGTAAAACCATTATCCGTATGTATTGGGATGGTGAGAACAACCCTTCTGTAGAGGTGCCAGTTGGTGATTTCTTCTGTGCTGGCTGGGGAGTGTATGCGCCACTATCTTCTATGGCTGTTTGCGTCAATCCAGGCAGTGCTTTCAACTGTTATTGGCAGATGCCATTCAGAAAGCATTGCAAGATAACAATGGAGAATCGGGATAAGAAGCCAATGCGCCTTTACTATCAAATCAATTACACGCTGACAGAGGTGCCTGAAGATGCGGCTTACTTCCATGCACAGTATCGTCTGTCTGACCCAACAGTTAAAGCAGAGCATACAATCCTCGATGGCGTCAAAGGGCGTGGACAATATGTAGGTACCTACATGGCCATACAGCCCACTAACAACGGCTGGTGGGGAGAAGGAGAAATCAAGTTCTTCATGGACGGGGACAAGACCTACCCCACCATTTGCGGAACCGGAACAGAAGACTATTTCTGCGGCTCGTACAACTTCGAGAACCAGAAGACGCACCAGTTTGAAGAGTTCTGCACACCCTACGCGGGCATGCATCAGGTGATTCGTCCCAACGGCGTGTACATCTCGCAACAACGCTACGGCTTGTACCGATGGCACATCCTTGACCCCATACGTTTTGAGAAAGACCTAAAGGTAACCATCCAAGACCTGGGATGGAGAAACGATGGCACCTATCTCGATCAGAAGTCGTTCATATCGACCGTGGCCTTCTGGTACCAAGCTGAACCTCATGCTAAGTTTCCAACGCTTCCCGCAACTAGCCGTCTCGAAATTGCAGGACCACTATAATCGGAAGCTCCTATCAACAAGCAATTACAAATGCCAACATTAACGCTCCACAGCTAAGAGAAAGTGGAGATAATAATCTATTTATAATAAATTAAACAGTCATATGCGACATTTAAATCTAAATCATTATTGCAAGCGGCTGTCCGTGTTACTCCTTGGCTTCTTCATGGTGCAAGGAATAGCGTTAGCACAGAAGCCACGACTTGTCAGTGGCCGAGTCCTTGATACAAAAGGAGAGACTCTCATTGGTGTCACTGTAGCAGAAGAAGGAAATACAACCAACTCTGTCGTGACCGATGTCACAGGTACTTACCGTATCAGCCTCACCACAGCAAAACCTATATTGAAATTCAACTACATTGGCTTCAAGGAGAAGACCGTCAATGTAGGAGCAGACAACGTCATTGATGTTGCCTTGGAAGAAGACATTTCCTCTTTGGAAGAAGTAGTCGTAGTAGGCTATGGTACCCAGAAGAAAGCGTCTGTTGTCGGTTCCATTGCCAACATTCAGCCCGAGAAACTAAACATGATGCCCAGCCGTTCACTCAGCAACAGTCTGGCCGGCTTAAGTCCTGGCGTAATAGCAGTACAGCGCAGCGGTGACCCTTGGTACAATAACTCAGATTTCTGGATTAGAGGTATCAGTAGTTTTGCTGGCAACACGCGTCCTCTTGTTCTGATTGATGGTATCGAACGCTCACTCAATGACATTGATCCTGATGAAGTAGCGTCGTTCTCCATTTTGAAAGACGCTGCAGCCAGTGCTGTTTACGGTGTACGTGGTGCCAATGGTGTGATCATGATTGAAACCAAACGCGGTGAGATAGGCAAACCGCAAGTTAACTTACGATTTGAACACTCATTCACACAGCCCGTCAAACTACCAGAATATGTAGGGAGCGTGAAATACCTCGAACTAATGAACGAGATGTATCGAGATGAAGGAAAGGCTCCAATGGTATCCGAAGCTGTTTTGGAAAACTACAGAAATCGCACGGACCCAGAGTTGTATCCAGACGTTAATTGGTGGGATACCATTGCAAAAGACTACGCAGACAACACACGTGCCACATTGAATATTTCGGGCGGATCCAAACTTTTACGCTATGCATTGGTTGCAGGCTACTTCAATGAAAACGGTATTCTGGAGCGTGACAAGAGACAGGCCTGGGACTCTTCTTTGAAAGTAAACCGATACACCGTCCGCTCAAATGTCGACATTAACGTCACGAACACAACAGTGGTACGGGTCAACATCGGTGGATTCCTACAAACTCGTAATGCACCTCCCGGAGACATCACTGATTTTGAGATGTTCTATCAAGCCATGCGCATTCCACCGTATGTACACCCTGCCATCTATGCTGACGGACGCATTCCACGTGTACAATACAAGCAGAATCCCTGGGCCTGGGCCACACAAAGAGGATTCGCAAAACTAAACCATAGTAAAATTGAAGCACTCACCTCAGTTGAACAGGATTTGAAAGCTATCACCCCAGGATTGAGTGCAAGATTGACCTTCTCTTTCGACAAATTCGCAAGCAACTCTGTGGACAGATCAAAGAACCCCGACTACTACAATCCTGCTTCCAGTAGAGATTATAATGGAAACATCGTGACAAGCATCTTATCAAATGGCGAGCAATTCTTAGGCTATTCAAAAAAGGCCGACTGGGGCAACCAAAGTACATACTTGGAAGGCATGCTTAATTATAACAGAACATTCAACAATAAACACGCTGTCAACCTCATGGCTCTGTACAACCAAAAAAATTACGATGATGGTTCTTTTTTACCATTCAGGACACAGGGTTTTGCAGGACGAGCTTCTTATACATTCGAAGATCGCTATATTGCAGAATTCAACTTTGGATACAACGGCTCTGAGAACTTCGCCCCCGGCAAGCGATTCGGATTCTTCCCAGCATTCGCAACTGGCTGGATTGTCTCACAGGAACCCTGGATGGAATCTCTTTCCAAGACGATATCCCTCTTGAAATTAAGAGCCAGTTGGGGTAAGGCTGGAAATAGCGATATCAGCGGCCGACGTTTTGCTTACATCTCAACAATAGAAAACACAGGCTATTACTATTATGGAACGGATGGTCAGTTCCATCGTTTGGGAAGAGCTGAAGGTGATATTGGTGTGCCGGATTTGACTTGGGAAAAAGTGACAAAAACCAATCTTGGTCTAGACCTCGGTCTTTTCAACAACAGCATATCTTTAAGCTTCGACGTGTTCAAGGAATGGCGCAAGGATATCTTCATGAAACGAAAGAACATCCCCGCATCTGCTGGATTCAACCGTGCGGTGTGGGCAAACTTTGGTAAGGTAGAAAACAGTGGTATTGATTGTTCCCTGAACATTAACCACCGGTTCAACAGAGACTTTCAACTGACGGCGTTGGCTAACTTCACCTATGCACACAACAAAATTACCGAATATGACGAGCCAGAGGCCATGAAAGGTACTTACCGTGCCAGGACAGGAAAACCTGTTGGCCAATTGTTCGGTCTTGTGGCAGAACGTCTGTTTGAAGAAAGCGATTTTGATGAGAACGGAAAGCTGAAAGAAGGTATTCCTACACAGAAATTCAGTGCCGAGAGTTCGCTCGGACCTGGAGACATCAAATATGTAGACCAGAACGGTGATGGTGAGATTACTGCCATTGATCAGACTGCGATTGGCGGAACCATTGACCCACAAATCGTATACGGTTTTGGAGCTACACTCAGATATAAACAATTCGATTTCGGATGCTTCTTTTCTGGTGTTGGTAAACAATATCGTATTTTGGGGGGAGAGACCTGGTTACCGGCTTCTTCCATCGGTGCGGGCAACATCTGGTCAAATATAGATGACAGATGGACCAAGAGTAATCCCAAACAGGATGTATTCTGGCCGCGCATGAACGAGTTGACCATAGACAACAACAAGCAAGCATCAACATGGTGGTTGAAAAATATGAGTTTTCTCCGCCTAAAGAATGTTGAATTGGGTTATACTCTCCCACGCCATTGGAGTGAAAAGATTGCCATGAAGGATTGCCGCATCTTCTTAAGAGGAAGCAACCTTCTTACCTTCTCTAGTTTTAAGATGTGGGATCCAGAAGTAGGAACCACCGACGGTTTGAAGTATCCAATGATGAAAGCCGTATCTGTGGGCATCACCTTTAACTTTAACAATTAATCAAACAGAATAGTTACTATGAATATAAAGAAATATATTTTCAAGGCTTCTGTTGTTTTAGTTTGTCTGTTGGCAACGTCAAGCTGTGATTATCTTGACAAACAACCTGACGATCAATTAACAATGGATATGATTTTCTCGGACAAGATCCGCACAGAAGATTGGCTGGCCAGTGTTTACTCATCGATACCAAGCCCTATATGGGGGTACATGAAAGATCAAGGCTACAACATCATGGGCGATGACATTGTGATTCCTAATGAATGGACTCCCTATGGATGGGCCAATGTGTATGCGTTTACAACAGGAAACTGGAGTCCTACTTCAGGTTGGAATGCCAATTATTGGGTAGAACTGCCAAAACGTATCAGAACAGCTTTGCAGTTCCTGGAAAATGTACGTGTCATCCCCTCAGATGGATTGACAGAGAACTATGTCAACCAATTGAAGTACGAGGCGCGTTTTCTCATTGCCTATTACTACTCGTTAATGGTTGAGACCTATGGTGCTGTCCCTTTCAATCCAGACAAACTCTATTCTATATACTCACCTTCTGAGGAAATGATGACCGAACAAACCCCAGCTGACGTCATTGTAGATTGGATAGACAAAGAACTTTTAGAGGTTTCTAAACATCTGCCCGCCGTTTACGAAAGTGACCAAGATTGGGGACGCGCCACGTCTGTGATGGCTCTGGCCATGCGCGCCAAGACTTTACTGTTTGCAGCTAGTCCTCTTTTCAATGGAAATACAGACTATGCTGACTGGAAAAATAAGAGTGGTGAGAATTTAATTAACCAAACTTACTCTTCCGAAAAATGGCAGCGTGCGGCTCAGGCTTTCAAAGAAATGATTGACTTAGCAGAAGCAAGCGGATATGGCTTGTATTACGAATACAACGCCGGTGGCTCTATTGATCCTTTCATGTCATACTACAATATGTCACTCAAACGATTCTCGGACGGTAACAAAGAGATTGTATTTGGGCGCCCAGAGAATAAAGACCTCAATAGTTGGCAGGCTCACCATCTGCCCAAAGGCGTTCGAGGCAATGCTGCCATGAATATTACTCAAGAGCTGGTCGATGCTTTCTTCATGGCGAATGGAGAAAAACCAATCCTAGGTTACCACGAGGACGGATCTCCCATTATTAACGAGAAATCAGGATATACAGAAAGGGGCTTCTCGGCTAAAGATGAGATGCGCCGTACCAAATGGCCAGGTGGAGGGCCGGTAAACAAGTTCAAGGCTGATACAGGCGAAAGTCCTGTGACCTTGGTTGGTACTTACAATATGTACTGCAACCGCGAACCTCGATTCTATGTATCCGTCATTTTCAACCACGAATGGATGGGAGTGATCAACCGTCAGGTAAACAACTTGATGGGCGCAGGTCAGGATGCAGCAAATAGTTTCGATTCTCCTTGGACAGGATATAATATCAGGAAACAAATTCCTTTGGATATTTACCCAAAAGAAAACAAGCACAGATACCAGCCAGGAATTCTCTATCGTATGGCTGATGCTTATCTCAGCTACGCTGAATGCCTAAACGAAACCCAAGGCAAACCTTCGGCAGAAGTATACAAGTATGTTAATCTCATCAGAGAACGGGCTGGTTTGCCAGGCTTGAAAGAAGGACTTTCTAAGGAGCAGATGCGAGAGGCTATCCAGCACGAGCGCCGCATAGAGTTCAACTGTGAAGGCGTACGCATTGAAGACTTGCGTCGATGGAAATTAGCGGAAAAATATTTGAATGCACCGGTTTACGGAATGAACCGAACGGGATCTGTAGCAAGTGACGACCCCAACAATCCCAAGGCATACTATAAACGCTGGTATTGGAAACCACGTATCTTCACCAAGAAGATGTACATGATGCCTGTTCCACAGACACAAATGGACATCAATACTAACTTAGTTCAAGCCCCTGGTTATTAATCTTTTAGAAGAACAGTTATGAGACATTTATATTATCATTTGACAACAATCTGTTTGCTATTGATAGCAGTCTTCAGCTCTTGCTCTGACAGCGAGGACGTAAGGCCAAATGTAGACAGATTTCTCCGACTGCAACACACATCGATAACGATCAATGTCGGAGAGGAATATTTGCTCAAAGCATCCGTAGATACATTAGCAGGAAAAAACTATCAACTCGTATGGTCTGTGGGCAACAGCAGTTTGGCGTCGATAGAAAAAAGCGACCAGCAAATGGGTCTGATCAAAGGCCTTCAGCCTGGAACGACAACCATCAAGGTGGAAACTGACGATCACAAATTGATGTATTTTGCAGATTTGACAGTCTTGGAAGGTGCACCCTCCTTAAAACTTTTGACCATTGGAAGTGGCCTTGCCAATCAATCTGCAAACGAAGCCTTGGTACAGATGGCTAAAGCAGCAGGCCATCCTATGGTGGTATGCAATATCTTTGAAGACAAAGCATCCTTATCCAAACACTTGAGAAACATTGCCAACAATGCCAATGCGTACGACTACAAACGTATTGACGAAAGGCTCAATGCCAACAATCAACGCAATCAATCACTAAGAGATGTTGTAAACAATGAAAATTGGGATTACATTGCCATTGAAGAAAGTGCCGATTCAGCAGGATTTCAAAAAGGCTACAAGGAGGTTTTGCCAGAGTTGATCAAGCAACTCAAGGAGTGGTCAACAAATCCAAATTTGAAGATTCTCATTCATCAACCTTGGGCTTACAGCTCTACGGCCACTACTCCGGGATTCAAACAGTTTGATAATGACCAATTGAAGATGTTTAACAGCATTGTTACAGCAACCCAATCTGCAACCAATCAAGTCACTCGGATTGTTCCTGTGGGAACTGCTATCCAGAACGCAAGAACTACCTATCTGGGAGAAAGTGTGATTAATGGCGACATTGAGTTAAATGCTACCTCTGGACAATACATTGCGGCCATGACATGGATAGAAGCGTTATTTGGCATTGACGTGAGTGCATCTCCTTTGATGATTCCCCAAATGTCTGAATATGTCAATAACCTGTACAAGTTATCGGCTCACAATGCTATCATTCACAGCAAGCAGGTGATAGACATGGTAGACTTCAAGTCGGCAAACCCATTCATCTTGGATCATCCTATCTATATTGACTTTGGTGATAAAGCTACTCCATTACCATTCAATAGTTTTATTGATCCGGAAAAGCCAGTGAGCAACTTGATTGATAAAGCAGGAAATAGCACCTATTTTAACATCGAAGCGACAAGCGCTTTCGGAAAGCTAAACAGAAGAGAAATCTCTAACACGCTGGGATTCCCTGAAAGTGTATGTCAGGACATGTTCTTCCGTGACGGCAGAAAACCAGGACAGGGAATAGGTTCGTTCAAAGTAAGCAACATGAATACCACCAAGAAGTATACCTTTGTTTTCTATGGTGCCATCAATGATAAGAACACAGGTACTCGCTTCAAAGTGAGAGGCGTCAATGAAGGTCAGATGGACTTGTCTAACGACTACAATAAGGATAAACTGGCCATCATTGAGAACATCCAGCCCAGACAAGATGGTACGGTAGACATCGAACTGACCATGGCACCATTCAATACGCAGTGGGGCGGATTCTTCGGTGTTAATGCTATGATTATTGTTCCAGAAGGCTATTCAGGCTCCTACTAAATCTTCATTGATTGGATAGGATTGGTTGCACCGTCGGCAATATTTTGCCACTGATTACGTTCTTGTAACAGCGACAAGCTTATATATGTCGACGGTGTTTTTATTTTCCAAAATAACATTATTGATTTATAATTTCAAAACATGACTAAATTATTCAAACTATTCAGCCTTGCGTGGCTATTGTTCGCTCCATTGACTGTCTTCTCACAGGAAAAATATCGCTGGGCGGACGAACTATCCTTGTTAAAAAGCATTGACAAGCTACCGCAATATCGCACAGGATCTTACGTTGAATCCTTCTCCAGCTACGACCGTACCCACGGAAACGATGATGGGTTTGCAGGAACCTATTCGTTTCTTCGCAAAGAGGGCGACAAGCTGGTTATTGCAGAGATGAAAGGACCGGGAGTCATTGACCGCATTTGGACTCCTACGCCCAATGAGACCATGCTTTATTTCTATTTTGACGGCAACAAGAAACCTGGACTTCAAATAAAATTCTCAGATCTCTTCTCTGGCAAGGTTTATCCATTTGTCAAACCTGTCTGCGGAAATGAGGTGGGTGGATATTATTGCTACGTACCCATCACATACAAAAAATCGTGCAAGATAGTATACGACGGGCCCAAGCTGGAGTTCATTCAGATAGGCTACCGCAACCTGACAACCAAGAAGGTGGAAACCTATAACGGTCAGTTTACACAGCAGGACAAACAGCTCTTGCAAGAGGTTTGCGACCTATGGAATGCCAATGAATACAAAATGAGTCTTTTCACACAAGGTAAATCGTCTGACATCAAGACCATGGAGAAAGAAATTACTCTCCAGCCAGGCGAAACAGTCAATTGTTTCTCCCTTGACACGCCGGGCCGCATCGTCGGCATGGAGATTGATGGCGGAACAGCCTTAGAGGGTGATAACAAAGATGTCATCCTCTCAGCTTCATGGGATGGCGAATCTATCGAGGCCATCTACTCCCCCTTGCAAGATTTCTTTGGTTACGCCTTTGGACGAGGTGCCATGCGCAGCTTACTCATGGGTAAGCAAGGCAACAACAACTATTGTTTCCTGCCCATGCCCTTTGACCGTTCGGCTAAGGTGAACTTGATATACAAGAAACGCAACGAGTACCAACCTACCATCATCGCAAAGGTCAAAATTCATTACAACCAACAAGGCAGAGCCAAGGATGAAGGAAAATTCTACAGTGTTTGGAGCCGCCAAAAGACACCGATTGGAACCTATCACACTTTCTTGCATACAAAGGCTAAGGGACATTATGTAGGTACCATCTTGCAGTCACAAGGACTCAGACCTGGCATGACCCTCTTCTTCGAAGGTGACGACAGCACCCATGTAGATGGTAAGATGCGCTTGCACGGAACAGGTTCTGAAGACTATTTCAACGGTGGCTGGTATGCACTGCTCGACAGGTGGGACCGTGGCATCAGCCTTCCAATTCACGGTTCGCTCGACTATTCGCTGCCCATGGCTCGAACAGGAGGATACCGTTTCCACATCAGCGACAAGATGTCGTTCGAGAAAGAAATCTATCATGGCATGGAGCATGGTGGACAGAATAACGATTTTCCAGTAGACTATATATCGGTGGCCATGTTCTACGCGGACCGTCCGCTCACCACGAAGCAAGAGCCGCAAGGTGAACTGCTGAAGGTATATAAACCTACCACTCACATCTATTTCCCGCAGCTCTTCGAGATGACCAT
>QWBY01001341.1_pt1 | contig 15205 bp, 13 predicted proteins | sample 1972471 | NCBI WGS metagenome assembly QWBY01 (sample SAMN09866722, study PRJNA288562) | Human gut metagenome isolate term6_stool, whole genome shotgun sequencing... | reverse complement strand
AAAATATTCCGGAGCGCGCGCTCCGGAATATTTTTTCATTATGCTTCGCTCCCCGTCCGCTTATTGGCGAAAATCACGCCCAAAGTAATCAGCACGGCACCAAGGATGCTCATGAGGGAAATTTTTTCACCCAGCAGCAGCCAACCTACCACCACGGTGACAAAGGGGGTGGCGTACAGATAGTTGTTGGTAATGACCACGCCCAGGTTTTTAAAAGCGATATTCCACAGAGCAAAACACACGGCATTGCCGAACACACCCAAAAACAGCCAACTCAGCAGGATGCCCGGCTGGGTAAACAGCGGGGTCAGGCTGGGCATACCGTCGGTGATGAGCATCAGCGGCACCGCCGTCAAAAACGCCCACAGGAACACTCGGCGGGTCACCAGGAAATTATCATACCGCTCGGTATACTTCTTAATGAGGATGGAGTATATCGCCCACATCAGGGCCGCCGCCAAGGCCAACAGGTCTCCCAAAGGACTCAAATGGAAGGTCAGTGTGCCGTTCAGCACCACCATGATAACGCCGGCGATGGCCACCACTGCGCCCATATACACCCACTTGCCCAGCTTCTCCCCCCGACGGGAGAAAAACTGCGCCAGGATCACCGTGATGATGGGGGACATGGACACGAGAATGCTCACATTGGCGGCAGAGGTGTGGGCCGCAGCGGTGTTTTGCAGGAAAAAGTAGACGCTGCCGCCGGTGATGCCGATGAGAATGAACATCAGCTCATCCTTCCAGGGGAGCTTCAGCGTCTTAGGACGCAGCGCCCACAAAGCCAGATAGGCAAGACCCATACGCAAGGGGATGATCTGGATGGGGGTAAAGGCATTGAGCATCACCTTGGTCAGCACAAAGCAGCTGCCCCATACCAAGGTGGTGAACAGGGCAAACAGGTGCCCCGTGATCTTTTGGTTTCTGGTCGCTCCGATTTCCGGCATAGTCTTTCTCTCTCTTCCTCATAGAGCAGCATTGCCCGCCTGTATCTGCGGGCAATGCTGCTTGATTTATTTCTTTGTCTTACTCTGCGGGCAGAACAATCTCCTCGCCGTTCATCACCTGGTCGATAACCTCGCGAATACGGTTCACGGAGTCATAATCCGGCGGCATCACATACAGCAGCTCGCCATAGGCGGAGTAGCAGGGCTGCATGGTATCGCCGGAGCCCTGGGTGGCGGACATGGTCTGAATATTCCAGGACGCACCGTTCTTCTGCATCATCTGCACCAAGGAGGAGATCTGGTCGTAGGAAATGTTGGTAATGAAGTTGTCGGACACTGCCTTCAGCAGGTCCTGATAATTGGCCAAAACGCTGGGGGAAGTGGCCTTTTCGATAATGGCCTGGATGACCTTCATCTGGTTCTTGCCCCGCTGGTTGTCACCGTCGGAGAAGGAGTACCGCTCCCGGCTGAAGGTCAGGGCCTCGATGCCGTTCATATGGTTCCAGCCTTCCGTGTAGCTGTATTCATTGTAGCCGTAACCGCGCACATCTCCTGCATCCGTGGTAAAGGCGAAGTCCGAATAGACATCGATGCCACCCAAGGCGTCCACGATGTCGATAAGGCCCCAGAAATTGATACGGCCATAATAGGAGGTCTTGGTTCCGTAGAGATTATCCAGCACAGCCATGCTCTCCTGCACGCCATACATACCGGCATGGGTCAGCTTATCCAACTCGCCGTTGAAGGCCAGAGGCAGATAGTAATCCCGCGGGGTGTTGACAAGCAGGATCTGACGGGTCTTGGGGTTCACCACCGCCAGAATATTCACATCGCTGCGGCTCTTGGCGTTGATGTCGGAGTCCCGCTCGTCGCTGCCGCTGCAATAGATCACAAAGGGCTGCTTAGTGATGGAGCCGGAGGGCTTGATAGATGTAATCTCGTGTTTGGTTACATACTCGTAAATAATCTTGGTTCGGTCGGAGAAGTCACTGTAATCCTCCTGCTCCGTCAGTAGGGAAATGTAGCCCTCGTTGAGAATCATAGCCTGGATCTCGTCGTCGTACAGGGCATCTGCCATGGCTGCTGGCGTCTCGTATTCCCTCGTGTCGATCTGCCCCATGCTCTCCTGCATGGCACCGAGGAGCTTTTGGGTGTTCTCCTGGTCTCGGTTAGTCAGGATACCGAATTTATAGCCTTGGGTATCGCCCAGCTCGGTGGCGTCGTCCTCTTTCATGACGATCACCGCCGTCACCTGCTTTTCCACCATGATGCCGGAGATCTTATTCAGGGCGGACTGCACCGCCCCGGCGGCCACGGTGCCGTAGATCATTGCCACGGACAACACCACAGCCAAAACGCCGCAGATCAGCTTGCCCAGCTTATTGCGCCGCAAGGGCAGCTGCACGAAAATGTGCAGTCCGTTCACCACCAGCAGCGCTACCATAATCAGCACCATATTGGTGGTTGTAAGCATTTTAGTGGCCATAAGTCGGGCAAAAATGGCCAGGCTGCACACCAGCAGCACAAACATCATAATAATGCCAAACCAGTCGACCTTGGTACGGCAGATGCGTCTGGCTCGGGAGCTTTCCCTTTGTTTATCCATATTATATCTCCTTTGGTTCTTGCTCTCACCCACATGCTTGCTCTTTAGAACACTTTTTACTTCTCAAACCGACCGGTAAAGTCCGTGCTGGCCACATGGGAAAGGGGCAGCTTTACGGGCTTGCCGGTGGCGGCAGACTGATAGATGGCCAGGATCATCTCCAGGGCATTGCGGCCGGCCACGGCATCCACATAGGGCTTACGGTCATGCTCGATGGCGTCCATCATGTCGGCAAAGAGGCTGGTATGGCCGTTGCCGTAGACATTGCTGGTGGCCTCCTGAAGTCCCTTATTCTTCTGGTCGTCCTCGGTCTCATCGGCAAAGTTCCACACATCAATGTTATTGGTGGAGGTGCCGCCGATCTTCACGGTGCCGGTCTCGCCGAAGAGGTAGAGCGTCTCCTCCAGGTTCTTGGGGTAGACATTGGTGGTGCCCTCGATGGTGCCCACAGCGCCGTTCTTGAACTTCACCACGGCCATGCCGATGTCCTCGCACTCCAGATAATCATGGAACTGCTGCTTGGTGACGCCGTAGACCTCTTCTACCTCGTCGCCCATCATCCAGCGCAGCAGGTCGATGCCGTGGATGCACTGATTCATCAGGCAGCCGCCGTCCTGGGCCCAGGTGCCCCGCCAGGAGGCCTGGTCATAGTAGCTGTGGTCCCGGTTCCAGCGGACATGGATGGAGCCGTGGGAAATCTTGCCAAAGCGGCCGGACTCCAGGGCCTTACGCATCTGCTGAATGGCCACATTGAAGCGGTTCTGGTGGCAGGCGGCCACCTTCACGCCCTTCTCCTCGCTGCGGCGGACGATCTCCTCAGCGTCGTCCATGTTCATGGCCATGGGCTTTTCGATGATGACATTGACACCGTGGTCGATGCAGTAGAGGGCGATCTCGGCGTGGATGCCGCTCTCGGTGGCGATGGAGGCCAGGGTAATGTCGTTTTCCGCCAGCATCTGCTTATAGTCGGTGTAGCGCTTGATGGAGGTGTCGTTTTGCAGGTCGTATTTGGCCAGCAGCGCCTCCATTTTCTCCGGGAGGACATCACACACGGCGACGATCTCCAGCTTGTTGTTGATGGCGGCCTTCATGTGGTTCACGGCAATGCGGCCGCAGCCGATGAGTGCGTATTTCATAATCATTTCCTCACCCTTGTATAGATTTTATGCACTTAAAGGGAAATAAACAGCTTCGCTTAAAGTCTCCAGAACCGCATTCCCGAGGCCTTCAGCTCGTCCATGCGATACAGGCTCTTTACATCGATGAGCACTTTTTCACTGTCGAGCAGGTCCTTCTTAAACAGCTCCTTCAGCTGCATCATGGACAGGGAGCGGAACTTGCTGTGCCCCACGGCTACAATGACGCAGTCGGCCTTGGGCAGCTGGTCAAAATCCGTAAGCTCTACGCCATACTCATGTCTGGCAACCTCTGCATCCGCCCAGGGATCCGTCACTACGGGCTGAATGTCAAATTCCTTCAGACGATTGATAACATCCACCACTTTACTATTGCGGGTGTCTGGGCAATCCTCCTTGAAAGTAATACCCAAAACAACGACTGCAGCGTTTTTTGGGGCCATGCCCGCCTCGATCATCTGCTTGATGGCGGCGTCGGCTACAAAGCCACCCATGCTGTCGTTGACCTTGCGGCCGTTGAGAATGATCTGGCTGTGATAGCCCAGGGCCTCGGCGGCATTGGTCAGATAGTAGGGGTCCACACCGATGCAGTGGCCGCCTACGAGACCGGGCTTGAAGCCCAGGGCGTTCCACTTGGTGTTCATGCCCGCCAGGACCTCGTCGGTATCGATGCCCATACGGTCGCAGATCATAGCCACCTCGTTCATAAAGGCGATGTTGATATCCCGCTGGCTGTTCTCCACCACCTTCACGGCCTCGGCGGTCTTGATGGTGGACACAGGGAAGGTGCCCGCCTGAATGACGATGTCGTACACCTTCTTGATCTCCCGGGCCGACTCCTCATCCATGCCGGAGACGATCTTGCGGATGTTGGTGAGGGTGTGCACCCGGTCGCTGGGGTTGATGCGCTCGGGGCTGTAACCGATCTTCCAGTCCACACCGCACTTGAGGCCGGACTCCTTCTCAATAATGGGAACGCAGATGTCTTCGGTGACGCCGGGGTACACCGTGGACTCAAAGACCACGATGGTGCCGGGGGTCAGATTTTGGCCCACGGTGCGGGAGGCCCCCTCCACCGGGCGCAGGTCCGGGGTGGTATCAGGGTTTACCGGCGTAGGCACAGCCACCACGATGAACTTAGCCTCCTTCAGCCGGGTGGGGTCGGAGGTGAAGTCCACGGTGGTGTTTTTGATGGCCTCGCCCACCTCGTTGGTGGCGTCGATGCCGCTGGCGTACTCGTTTACACGCTTTTCATTGATATCAAAGCCAATAACGGAAATGTGCTTGGCAAACTCCACGGCAATGGGCATACCCACATAGCCCAGGCCCACCAGGGCCAGCTTCTCCGTACCCTTGATAAGACCGTCGTAAATGGTATCGAATTTCATTTTATTTGCACTCCTCTACTTTATTTTCTGCTTTCATCTCATAGCTTCTGCCGCAGTCGGCGCAGGTAGCCTTGCCACCATCAAAGTGCAGCAGTGCGCCGCACTCGCAGGCCCAGCCTCGAATTTTCGCCGGCACACCCAGCATCAGGGCGTGGTCGGGCACATTACTGGCCACCACGGCTCCGGCCCCGATGAGGGCCCAGCGGCCTACAGTGTGGCCGCAGACGATGGTGGCATTGGCACCGATGGACGCGCCCTCTTTAATGAGGGTCTTATGATACCCAGCGCTGCCCTTGGGGTACTTGGCCCGAGGGGTCAGGTCGTTGGTAAATACGCAGGAGGGGCCACAGAACACATAGTCCTCCAGCTCCACACCCTCGTACAAAGAGACATTGTTTTGCAGCTTGCAGCCGTCGCCTACCTTTACATGGTTACTGACATTCACATTCTGCCCCAGGGAGCAATGCTTTCCGATGCGGGCGCCCTTTTGAATGTGGCAGAAATACCAGATCTTGGTACCCTCACCAATCTCTACATCGTCATCCACGAAGCTGGAGGGATGTACAAAATATTTCTCCTCCATCACAGCGCCTCCAAAACCGCGTCAATGACCTGCTGCTGCTCCGCCGCGTCCATATACGGGTGCATGGGCAGCGACAGGGTCCGGGCGCAATAGTCATTGGCGTTTGCATAGGCCTCGCCGTAGTGAGGCTCGGCCTTGAACACCGGCAGGGCGTGCTGGGGGGTAGGATAGTAAACCATATTGGGAATATTCTTTTCCTTCAGATGAGCGATAACCTTGTCCCGGGTCTGGGTATCCTTAGCCAAAATGGCATACTGGGCCCAGGCAGACACGCAGCCCTCCGCCACGAACGGCACGGTAAAATTCTTGCTGAACGCAGCGTTATACCGCCCAGCCACCTCCTGGCGGCGGTCAATTTCATAGTCTTTCAGTGCCTTCAGCTTGGGCAGCAGCACCGCCGCCTGGACGGTGTCCAGCCGGGAGTTCATGCCCACGCGGATATTGTCGTACTTGCCGCCGGGGCCCTTGCCGTGGACGCACAGAGAACGGATGATGTCCGCCGCAGTATCATCATCAGTGAAGATGGCACCGCCGTCGCCGTAACAGCCCAGGGGCTTGGCCGGGAAAAACGAGGTGGTGGCGATGTAGCCGAAGGAGCAGCACTTGCGGCCCTTATTGGACGCGCCGAAGGCCTGGGCGGCGTCCTCGATGAGAATGAGGCCGTACTTCTCGCAGAGGGGGGCGATGGTGTCGTAGTCACAGGGGTTACCCAAAATATCCACGGCCACCACGGCCTTGGGCGTGAGCTTGCCTTCAGCCAGGACGGCCTTTATCTGCTTTTCCAGGCTCTCCGGGCAGAGGGTATAGGTATCCTTGGTAATGTCACAAAACACGGAAGTAGCACCGAACATCTTGGCCGGCTCCGTGGAGGAGATGAAGGTCATGTCCGGGCAGAACACGGCATCCCCCTCTCCTACGCCCGCCACCATGTAGGCGATCTGCAAAGCGTCGGTGCCGTTGGCGCAGGTGATGCAGTGCTTGCGGCCCACGAAGTCCGCCAGCTCCTTCTCCAGCTGCTTTACCTGGGGCCCGCCGATGAACTGGGCAGAATCCAGCACCGCTTGAATATTTGCATTGATCTCGTCCTTCAGGGCCGCATACTGGGCTTTCAGGTCAATAAATTGCATTCGACTTCATCCTTCTTTCTTTTTTAGTGGTCTTGCAGGGTTGCCCACAACGGTTTCCCCTGCGGGAACATTTTTTACGATCACAGCGCCCAGCCCTGCCAAGGCATCTTCCTCCACCACGCACTGGTTTCTCACGATAGCACCCGCCAAATAGGCGTTCTCCTTCAAATGCACGCTGCCGCACAAACGGCACCCCGCCACCAACACCGTATTCTTTTCAAGAACACAGTTGTGTGACACCTGCGTCAGGGCATCGATCCGCACGCCGTCTCCGATTATGGTGTCGTCTATAGTGCCCCGGCAAATCACGCTGTTTTCTCCAATGAGAACATCTCTGCCAATGTGAACGCCGCCAAAGTGCTTCACATTCAGCTTGTTGTGCTGCTCATCCTCGGTGTAGCTGATGCTGTCGTCATGCCCGATCACAGCACCCGATCGGATCTCCGTGCCGGGGCCAATGCTCACCCGATTTACTATGGTGACATGGTGACCGATGACCACTCCGTCCGCAATCGAAATATCTCCGTCCAGCGTACAGCCATGGCCGATGTGTACATCCCTCCCCATCTTCACGGAGGGAGATATATAGGTGAACTGCCCGATTCCTGCTGCTTTTTTCTCCCCGCCGTAAAAATGCTCCATACAGGCGAAGAAGGCACGCTTGGACTCCGGCGTTCGAATTATGTTCGGAAACCCGCCACATACATTCTCGGGGCAGAACACCAGCGATACGGATGTCTGCTCTAGCTCAGATGGAATATTTTCCCGCTTTTTCACCCAAGTGAATGTGCCTTTTTTGTAGTGCGAGAGGGAGGAAAATCGTTCCACTTCATTGCTTTCATTTCCGCAGAAAGAAAATGGGATATTTTCACTGCGCAAATATTCCAGAATTTCCGAAATCTTCATTTTAAATGTTTTCCTCTTTTATAATGGAATCTATGTCCGTGATGTTTTCTGCCATTTGTTGGTATCTCTCGTGCTGAGCAGAACGGATAAACGCCCCCACCGACTCAGCAATGGACTTCTCCTCGTCGTGATACCAAAACGGGTGGGTCAAAATGTGCAACCTATCGTGTTCCCCGGTGCATATGATGCTCTCCACCGGCTCTCTCCAGTGGTGATGACTGTCAGAGAGATATTTAAAGTCACGAAAAAATTCTTCTCCATAAGAGTTCACCATGTCGGGAATCTGCCAGTCTGCTTCCAGCGTCGTTTTTGAAGGTCGATGCATGGATACTGTTGTCACTTGTGTGTCCAGGAGTGCCGACAGTATATCTTTTTCCCGTAGAATTCGGTGGATCATATTCTCACCGCTCCCACCATCATAGGCCATTTCATCGAAATGCAGGCCGATCTCATGCCCCAGCTCCAAAATGCGGTGCAGCATTTTCTGTGCCGAGGCGGAGGCTACATTGTAAAAGTCCGTGCGAAGCAGCACAAAGAATGTGCTCTGCACGCTGATTTCTTTTTCAAGTTCTGCCAGGCGTACCGCCTGAGACAGGCTGTTGTCCACATCGTGTCGCATGATGACACAGCGATTATGTTCCGTGAAATTATGATAGTTTGCAAAAGTATAACCGTTATTCCGCAGAAGGGCTATCAACTTTCGATAGTCGTTATAAGTAAAGTTCATCCTTTTGCAGTCCCCTCGATAACATTCATCAATGTATCCGTCAGCTTTTTGAAGTCAAACTCCTTCGCCGCCGCAGACGCGCCGACGCAATAGCCTTGGTATCCGGCTTCATCCATTTGGGCAAACGCATCGATCTGCGCCGCCAAATCCGTTGCCGTGAGAGATTGCAGACATATCCCGGCGTGATAGGTCTTTACCGGGTTATACCGCTCTCTAGCCTGCACCAATATCGGTTTTCCCGCCGCAAAATATTCAAAGAGCTTGTTAGAGCTGATGCCATATTTGGAAACACTGTCAGAAAACGGGTCTATATAGTTCACATCCGCCCGGCTGACGATGGAGGGCACGAACTTCTTCTCCACCCAGCCCTTGAACACCACATTACCGATGTTTTCATCTTTTACACGCTGCTCCAGCATGGGCCGCTCATCCCCGTCGCCCCAGATGAGAAAGCGCACCCGGGGATCCTTGACAGCCTTGGCTGCATCCAGCAGCAGGCCCAAATTATTCACCTGACGGATGGATCCTGTATAGACCACCTTGAAAATATCAGGGTCGTCCAGGTCCTTGTCCTCTACCCGGAAATGCTCCTTGTTATAATCAAACAGCTCCAAGTCTACACCATTATTTATATAAAATACTTTACTCTGGGGAACTTCCTTTTCCCAGTGCTGTTCTTTGATATAGTCATAAGAGCCCTCTGCCGTAAACACCACGGCATCAGCCTTGGTATATATCCATTTTTCCAGACGGCGCAGCCACAGGACCGCCGGATTGCGGGGCCCGGCGATACCATAGGCAATCAAGCTCTCCGGCCATAGATCACGCACTTCGCAAACACACTTGACGCCGAACTGTTTTGCCAGTTTGATCCCAGCTACCAGCGTCAGCGGATGAACAGAGGAGGCATAAATCACATCCGGCGCGCCATGCTGTGCCGCATACTGCTTTGCACTCTTTTTTATATTGCGGTAAAAGTCAATCATATTTAAAATCCGCTGCTTGCCGTTGCCCATATAAGTGCGGGCCCGAACAAACACATAGGGTACAGAAATGCTTGGTTCGACCTTCTCCGTCCATAGCGAATCCGTATTCCAATAGCGCTCCGGCGCACCATGCTGAGAGTTGGCACAGAAAATAATGGGGGAATAGCCTGTGAGACAAAGATACTTTGCAAGCCAGTAATGCCGCCCTCCCTGATCGAAAAAAGTCTCGCCGGCATAGTGGTTCATGATCCAGATGTTTTTTTTCATGGGTTATCTCACTTTCTCACCTTTGTAGCCTTCGCCCGGAAATTTGTTAAATCTTGTCATTCTCCCGAATCACACAGGCCGGATTCCCATAGCAAATCACACCATCGGGAATATCCTTTGTTACAACTGATCCGGCTCCCACCAGCGAGTTTTTCCCCACTCTATGCCCCAGCGTCACAATAACGCCATCATCCAGCAAAGTATTCTCTCCAATAGTAACGCCGCCGGACAAAATTACGCCGGATGCTATATAAACATGATTTTCCACAACATTGTCGTGGTTGACCTGCGAGCCTGTGTTCACTACCACATTATCTCCGATAACAGGGCTGGGAGTAATGAGACACCCGCTTTCAATGAGTACGCCTTTTCCGATCTTGGCCGTTGGAGACACCACCGCATTCGGATGGATAATATTCACAGCCTCCCACCCCTGAGAAACCATGAAATCATAGGCGGCTTTTCGATACTTCATGGCGCCGAAGGCAATGAAAAACCGGTTTGTCTTATACTTTTTCCGTATCTTTTGAAGCGTTTCTGCGTCATATGTCCCCAAAACAGGCTTCCCGTGAACCTCCGTGCCGACCTTCGCCGGATTAGAATCCAATACCCCGACAGCGTTATATTTGCCTTGTTCCTTCATATTATAAAGCACCACACCACTGTGCTGGCCTCCGCCAATGAGAATAATATCTTCCGCCATAGAAACAGCCCCTTTGCTTCGTATAAACATTTTAACTGTCACCGTTGCCTGTAAAATCAGGCATAGTGGCGTCATCCGCACTGTTGATCCCCTCTCTCCGTAAGACAGCCGAAACCGTTTGCAGTATGATACGGCAGTCGTTGAGAAAGGAAATTTCGTTTACATATTTTACATCCCAGTTAAATTTTTCATCCCATGAAATACTGTTGCGTCCATGCACCTGTGCCCATCCCGTCAGACCTGGACGCACATCGTGCCTGTGGCGCTGCCTTTCGTTATAAAGCGGCAAATACTGCACAAGCAGAGGTCTTGGCCCCACAATGGACATATCTCCCTTGAAGATATTCCACAACTCCGGCAATTCATCCAGGCTGGTAGCGCGTAGGGCCTTTCCGAATTTCGTGAGTCGCACATCATCCGGCAGCAGCTCACCCTTTTCATCCCGCGCATCCGTCATGGATCGGAATTTATACATCTTAAATATTTTCTCATTTCTGCCTGGACGCATCTGGCAGAAAATCACCGGGCTTCCCAGCTTCACGCGCACTAAAACGGCCACCACCAACAAAACAGGGGACAGCACGATCAACGCTAGTCCGGAAAGTAAAATGTCCAGCATTCGTTTTATACAGCGGGCATAGATGCCCCGTTTTTTATTTCTCATGCAAAGCAAGCCTTTACTATCTCAATGATTTGGCCCTGCTGGGCTGGGGTCAGCTTGTTGTCGCTGGGCAGACAAAGCCCTCTTTGGAAAATATCTGCCCCCACATCCACCGTCTTACCGGCAATATATGCGTTGGTCTGCGCCCTCCCGCTGCCATAGCGCGTAACAAAGCCGTTCATGCGGTAGATGGGCTGCAGATGCATAGGCTTCCAGATGGGCCGTCCCTCGGCGTTATACTGCGCCAAAGTCTCAAGAATCTCCGTAGGGCAACTCTTGCCGCTCTGGCTTCGGTACAGGGCCTCCTGCTCGCCGCGCACTTGGGGGCACATGGCCTCCTCGTCAATGAGCAGGCAAGAGAGCCAGAAGTTCGGCTCCGCCTTGTCCACTTCATAGGGATTCATGGTCACGGGCAAGCCGCGCAGGCCCTCCCGGTAGCGCTCATAAATAGCCCGCTTTTGGGCCATATGCTCCTCCAGATACGGCAGCTGGCCCCGGACCACCCCCGCCACCACATTGCTCATGCGGTAGTTGTAGCCCAGTTCCTCGTGCTGGTACCAGGCGGCGTCCTCCCTTGCCTGGGTGGACCACTTGCGTGCCCGGTCGGCGGCCTCCTTGCTATTGGTCAGCAGGGCGCCGCCGCAGGAGCCGGTGATGATTTTATTACCGTTGAAGCTGATGGCCGCTATGTCGCCGAAGGTGCCGGTCTGTCGGCCCTCATAGGTGGCGCCCAAAGACTCCGCCGCATCCTCAATGACCACTGCGCCGTGGCGGTGGGCAATCTCACACAGCTCCGTCATCTTGCCGGGGGTGCCGTAGAGGTTGGCAATGACCACAACCTTCACCGCAGGATACAGCTCAAAGGCTCTTTCCAAGGCCGCCGGATCCATGTTCCAGGTATCACGCTCGGTGTCGATAAAGACCTGCTCACCACCCTCATAGGCAATAGGATTGGTAGTTGCAGAAAAAGTCATGTCGCTGGAAAATACCTTATCGCCGGGCTTCACTCCTGCCAGCTTCACCGCCAGATGCAGCGCCGCTGTACCGGAGGACAGAGCCACTACATAGCCGCAACCGATCTTTTCAGCAATCTGCCGCTCCACCTCATTGATATTCTCGCCCACGGTGCTCATCCAGTTACTCTCGAAGGCCTCCGTCATATATTGCAGCTCCGGGCCGTGCATGGTAGGGGATGATAGCCAGGCCCGTTTTTCCAGAGGCTTCAGTCCGTTTTGTTTGCAAAAAGCCATATAATATTCCTCTTTCCCGACCACATACCTCAAATAGGCATAGTTAGGTATGTTATTAAATATACAAAATTATAGCACTCTACCCCATTCAAATCAAGACTTTTTTGTGAACAACCACGGCCCCGGCCCCGGTGTGACATTTTTGTTCTGCGGGAGAAAGTGTGGTAATCTGCGCTGAAATGTGATATAATGAATACCCGACGGAGAAAAGCCGAATACGATTCGTAATATTTCGACTCGATTATACGAATTATTATCACATTTTGATAGGAGATGCCTGCTTATGTCATTTTTTTCTTCCTTTTTGCTGGGCCTGATCCAGGGTCTTGCCGAGTTTTTGCCCATTTCCAGCAGCGGTCATTTGGCCATTGCCCAGAACCTACTGGGTATGCAGGATGCCGGTGTGGTGCCGGAGTTTTTCGATGTGCTGCTGCATCTGGGTACCCTGGTGGCCGTATTCGTGGCCTACTGGGGGGAGATCAAGGATATGCTCCGGGAGCTGGTCTGCGGTGTGCGGGATCTTGCCCATCACACCACCCCCACCCCGGTGCCCCCGGCTCGCCGGCTGATTTTGCTGATCATTGTGGCCACCCTGCCCCTGTTCGCGGTGCTGCCTGTGAAGGATAAGGTCCAGAGTCTCAGCAGCAACATGCTCTTTATCGGGGCAGCCCTCATCGTTACGGGCTTCTTGCTCTTTGCCAGTGACCGGGTGCCGAAGGGCCGCAAGACCGAGTCCAGCGCCAGCGTCCTCTCCGCCCTGATCGTGGGTGTGGGCCAGGCCATCGCTACCATGCCCGGTATTTCCCGCTCCGGCATGACCATTACCACCGGCTGTTTTGTGGGCTATGAGCGGCGGTTCGCTGTTCGCTTTTCCTTCCTGATGAGCATTCCCGCCATCCTGGGCGCCAACATCCTGTCCCTGAAGGACGCCATCGATGCGGGCATTGACCTTAGCCAGGTGCCGGTGTATCTGGTAGGCGTCGTCACCGCCGCCGTGGTGGGCTACCTGTGCATTCGCCTGCTGAAAATGATCGCCGCCAAGGGCAAGTTCGGCTTTTTCGCCTACTATTGCTGGGCGGTGGGCCTGCTGACTCTGATCCTGACCCTTATTAAATAAGAATCCGAATCCTTTACATCTGTGTGCCGCCGCGGCGGCAGAATGGGAGATACCATGGCTCAAACCACCAAAAAGAAAACCACACAACAAAGCGGCAGGCGCTCTGCCTCCCCGTCCGCCCCGACGCCCCAGGCCCCCAATCCGGCCGTGCGCACGGCGGGCGGTGTGCTGTGCCTGCTGCTGGCGCTATGCGTGGCCGTGAGCTATTTTAACGCCCAGGCGGTGCTGCTGGGCCTGCTACGCAGCGCCCTCACGGGCCTGTTTGGCTATGGCTACTGGCTGTGGGCGGCGATGCTTCTGGTAAGCGGCCTGTTTCTGCTGCTGCACCGGGAGCGCAAGGCCACAGCTCCAGCCCTCTGCGCCTTGCTGACACCAGCTCTGTGCGGCAGCCTGCTGCACCTTATTTTTGCCGCGCCGGTAAAATCCCTCACCCTTTCCGCCCTGTGGGCAGAGGGGCAGGCCCTTCACGGCGGCGGCGTGATCTGCGGCGGCCTGGCAGAGCTGGGCAAGGCGTACATCAGTGAGGCCGTGTTTGCCATCCTGGCCGCAGTGGGACTGGTGGCATGCGTATTCGTGATGCTGCACACCACCCCGTCTCAGGTGGCGGAAAAAGCCCGTCAGAGGGCCGCCCAACGGGCGGAGGAGGCGGGGAGCGACTCCTCGGAGCCGGAGCAGCCCCCCCAGCCTGCGCAAAAAGCCCCCTCCCGCCGCCGTAAGGCGCAGATCGACATTCCCCTGGACGACCCCGCCGCCCCGGCAGAGGACAGGCCCCTCCAGCCCGGCAAGAAGTCCTTCTTTGCCGGTCGTCAGACTCCCACCCCGGACGAGGTGCTGAGCCCACCCCAGCCGGAGCCCGCCCCGGAGCCGGAGCAGCCCCCTCAGCCCACAGCACCCGAGCCTGTCACGCCTCCCCAGCCTGCCGCGCCTGTGCCGAAGGCCGAGCCCGTGGACCTGGAAAAGGCGGCCCGGGAGGTGAGCCGTCAAATCGAACAGGAGCTATCCGAGCCCGAGGAGCAGTACCAGTATCCCCCCATCACCCTGCTGGAGCAGGGCGGCCCCGGCAACTTTACCGCCGCCGGGGCGGAGATGCGCAGCAATTCCAAGCGCCTGGCGGACACCCTGCGCAGCTTTGGCGTGGATGCTCAGCCCGGCGAGGTGGTCCGGGGTCCCAGCGTCACCCGCTATGAGTTTGCCCAGCCCCAAGGGGTGAAGCTCTCCAAAATCACCAACCTGGCCGATGACATTGCCCTGGCCCTGGGCGTAAGCAGCGTCCGGGTGGCCCCGGTGCCGGGTAAGATTTCCGCAGTGGGCATTGAGGTGCCCAACCGGGCCGTGACCCCGGTGCGCATCCGGGAGGTCATCGAGTCCCGGGAGTTCACCGGCCACAAGTCCGCCGTGGCCTTCGCCGTGGGCAAGGATATCGGCGGCAACCGCATTATCGGCGACATTGCGAAGCTCCCCCATGTACTTATCGCCGGCACCACCGGCTCCGGTAAGTCCGTGTGCACCAACTCCCTCATTGTGAGTCTGCTCTATAAGTCCACCCCGGAGGAGGTCCGCTTCATCATGGTGGACCCGAAAATGGTGGAGCTGGCCCCCTATAACGGCATCCCGCACCTGCTCATCCCCGTGGTTACAGACCCCAAAAAGGCCGCCGGAGCCCTGCAATGGGCGGTATTTGAAATGATGAAGCGCTATAAGCTCTTCTCGGAAAACGGCGTGAAGGATCTGGCCTCTTACAACGCCCTGGCCGCCCAGTCCCAGCCGGACGAAGCCGGCGAGCCCCTGAAAAAGCTGCCCT
>QWBY01001336.1_pt1 | contig 15229 bp, 17 predicted proteins | sample 1972471 | NCBI WGS metagenome assembly QWBY01 (sample SAMN09866722, study PRJNA288562) | Human gut metagenome isolate term6_stool, whole genome shotgun sequencing... | reverse complement strand
GAAAGCTCAAGTAATAATTCATCAAGCTTATCCATTTCATTTAAAATAACAACTAATAAATTCATAATATCCCTCCAAATTTTAATTATATCACTAATAAATGTAGAATTCAATACTTTAAAAGCTATTTATCAACATTAGATCCCGTCATCCAAAGAATTGAGTTCTTAGGTTTAGAAAGCTTCTCATATGCAAGCAAGGCTGCCGCACTTGATGGCTCTACTACTTCATGGTCCATATCGTATATGCGCTTTTTTGCTAAGAGAATGCTCTCATCGTTAAAGGTGAAGAAGCCATCTACAAGAGCATCAAGCATAGGAAAGACTAGCTTAGATGGTGCACTGCATGCAAGGCCATCGGCAACACTTATGCCACCAAGTCCTATCTCGTTAACTGACTTAGCCTCACCACTTACATAACTATATAGCATGCAAGGGTACTCTGTTGGCTCTACAAAGTATATGCGCACCATATCTTTGAAGAAGCTTCTCAAGGCAAAGGCAATGCCACCAGGTGCGCCTCCCACACCACAAGGTAGAAAGACATGTAACGGCTCCTCGCGGCTTATATGCATAGCGCTTAAACTCACCTCATCTGCCACTTCGAAGATGGATGCCGCATAACCTAAGAAGAGCTTCTCGCTCATCTCGTCATCTACGAAGTAGCTCATTGGGTTCTTACTAGCACTCAATCTGCCCATCTTCACTGCGTATGTGTAGTCGCTTTCATACTCTACGACTTCAGCGCCAGCTTCTCTTAATAATTTTTTCTTCCACTCCTTAGCGTCACGGCTCATATGAACCTTTGCTTTAAAGCCGAAAGCCTTGGCACATAGTCCTATGGATAGACCTAAGTTGCCAGTAGAGCTGACCTCTATCGTGTACTCGCTCATGATGCGTCTTATATCATCAAGGCTAAGAGTGTCTAAGTTCTCCATCACGCCCTTTTGTGTAAGCACTTCTTCTACCTTAGACATTACTTCGTTGAAGCCGCCTCTCGCCTTAACACTATGCGCAACCTTTAGCTGTGAGTCAAGCTTTAAGTAGACTTCGCATCCAAGCTCGGACTTCTTAAGTGCGCTCTTGTAGTAGTCTTTGCTATCTATCTCATCAAAAGCCTCCATGAAAAAGCGTGCAAAGCGTTCGAAGCGTCTCTTGCTTTGATACGCATCATATAGCGAGAAGCGGGGCTCCTCTACAGCTTTCGTTCTTTTGATAGGAAGGTAAGTCTCTTCTCTATTTTTTAATTTATCTAGTATGTCCACTTCTATATACCTCCTTTTTTAGTCAAAAAAATAGACGACTAAGTCGCCTATTCACTATTTATTATCTATAATGTAATACTCTCTTGACCATTCTCTAACTGTCTTGTCTATGTCGATGGCGTCGTAGTATCTATCCTTACCCATGTAAGTGCCGTCTGAGTACTTCATACCCCAAGAGTTAGGATCGTTTACTATATAATAAAGTCTTCCATCTACAACCTTGTAACCATTAACAACTATGAAGTGACCGCCGCCACCTGTGTAGTACTTGTTGAAGTGTGAGTTCACATCTGGATTATAACGTAGTGTTGATGAATCGATGCAAATGATGCATACCTTGCCTTCTCTAAGCGGCTTAAGTAAGCTGTCTGGGTTCTTGTAGAACTTCATCTTGTGTGTAACGCCCGAGTCCTTCAAGAAGTCACTAACGTCGTTAGTATACCACCAGCCGCCATCGTTAAGGCGAGTGTTCCTTGCCATCTCAGCTGTGACTGCCTTGTCATAACCTTTTTGGAAGTACAAAGTCATAACAGCGCAGCTTGGTCCGCAGTTGTTTTCAGAGTACTTGCCTGTTTCTTTTTGATCTATATACCAGTCGTAGTCCCTTTGATTAAGAACTTCAAGCTCGTTATCGTCCTTTGTCTCGAAAACAAATTCGCCGTTTTCGGCTTTGAACTTAAACACTTCTTCTAAGTGCTCTAGTGGGTAGAAGATTACATCGTTAAGCTTCTTTACTCCACTATCTAAAGCGATCGCTTCGTCCTTGTAGTATATAGTGAACTTAACATCTTCTAGTTTACTATATGTGTCCTTGTCAAGTCTTATTGCTTCTATGGCCTTGTCTGTGCTGTATAGCATACCATCGTCAAGGTAGTAGTGTCCGTCTTCGCTCTTCTTAGGTGTAGGAACTCCATCTACCATCTCATAAACATTACCAACTCTATGTATAGTTGGGTTAAGCTCTTCTAAGAATTGATCAAAGATGACATATTCTTTGCCATCGATGTCATAAGAAGTCAACACACCATCAGTACCTGCTGTTGTGTATTGTCCTTTTATAGCAAATTTATTGGCTTCTTTTCCATTGCACGCAAATAAGCATAAACTTATAAGCAGTAATGCTGCTAAAGTTAAAATTTTCTTCTTCATAGTTTCCTCCACTAGTCTATATCGTAATTTTTAGCTTGTTCTGCTAGATTTTGAAAGAATTCACTGCGAGCCACTTCGCTTAAATTAATCTTAAGCCCTCTCTTCTTCATCGACTTAAGCTTATAAAGTAGTAGGTTCTCATCAATCATAAGTCTTTGAGCGAGCTCCATATAGCTCATGCCTTCCTCTAAGGTGTCCAAGAGCTCATCCTCATCTATAAGTAGATGCGCCGCAAAGGTATTCGCCTGTGCTTCTATGATGGACGACTCTTGTGTTAAACCAAAGTCGGCTAACTCGGCTTCACTTGCATACTCTTTATGATATAAAAAATGTCCTAGCTCATGTGCCAGGACTTCTTTAATCACGATTTCATCCACGCGAGTATTATATATTACGTAGCTTACACCGTCTAAAATTCTAAACATACCAAGGAAGGCAGCACCTATGTTAATAGGTATGACCACCACTCCAAGGTTCTCTAATATCTCATATGGATCGTTTGTCCCGTGTTCTTCTATCAAATTGAGTGCGTCTTCTAAATATTTCTCACTCACTAATTCTTGCTGCCTTCTTTTTTGTCTGCATTTTGATACTTCGACTTATAATAAGCTTCTGTTATCGCTTCAACAACAGCCTTCTTGTCTTCATCACTTAGTGTGCCACCAGCAAACAAGCCTATCATACCATTGACAAGCATGTCATAGTTTTGATCTTGAACTGGTACTTTATAGTCGTCATCATCAACTAATAAGTATGATGCGTCTACTCTAAATATATTAGCCATGTCGTTATATGTTTGTCTACTACGAGGTCTCATACCATTGACTTCGTATCTTGATATAGTTTTTAATGATAAACCTAATTGCTCCGCAAGCTCAGTTTGAGTTAAGCCTGCACGTTCTCTCAATCTTTTTAACTTCATTGCAAAATTCATAAGTTCAACCTCCATATATTAATCTTTGTCATTCAAGTACCTTTATTATATACTCTTAGAATGTAGATGTCAAGACATTTTAATCAGTGCTTTTTTAGCTAAGCTGTCTGCAAGCTCGTTATACTTATCTCCTGTGTGTGCCTCTACCTTATGAAAATGTATCTCAACCTTATCCTTCTTCGCATCAAAGAACTTCTTGTAGTCCTTAGTCGCGTCTATGTTTGTCTTCCAATAACCCATGGCCCAGCTGCGTATACCTTCGTAGTCGAAGAAGATGTGCACTTCGTCGTAGCCATTGTCTATCGCGTAGTTTATCGCCATCATCGATGCTTTAATCTCGCCTGCAACGTTTCGTATTTGAACAAGCTCTTTGTCGTCATATGCGAGTGCCTCTGTAGCTACCACTTCGTCATCTATGACATAGACGGCAGCTGCAGCATATTTTTTAATGATATTACTGAAGCTTCCATCAACATAAGCAAGAAGTTTTCCAGTCAAATCGTTTTTGAGTTCAGGCGCCTCGTCTTCCATATATGACTGAGCCTCCTCTAAGGTCTTAAACGACTTATACATCGCTTGCTTATATCCATGAACTTGTTCTTTCGCTTCGTCCCATGTCTCATATATGCCACTAACTCTGCCGGACTTCACGGCATAATACTTCTTCGCCATTATAATCTTTCTGCTAAGTACTTAGCAAAGTATGTGATGATTAAATTTGCTCCCGCTCTCTTGAATGATAGCATAGTCTCCATAATGATGTCTTCTTTGACAAGGCCACCCGCAACTGCGTCATATAGCATAGCGTACTCGCCACTTACTGAGTAAGCAACTATAGGTAACTTAGTCTCTTCGGCTGCAAGCTTAATTATGTCTCCATATGCCATGGCTGGCTTAACTATAAGCATGTCGGCTCCTTCTTCTACGTCTAATAGTATCTCTCTAAGTGCTTCCCTTTTGTTTCTGTAGTCCATTTGATACTGCTTTCTATCGCCAAAACTTGGTGCGCTACCTGCTGCATCTCTGAATGGTCCGTAGTAGTTTGATGCAAACTTTGATGCATAGCTCATGATTGATACGTTGATGTAGCCAGCATCATCAAGTGCTTTTCTAATCTTGGCAACGCGTCCGTCCATCATATCAGATGGAGCAACTATATCTACTCCTGCCTCTGCCATGGACACGGCTATCTTTTGTAAGTATGAAACAGTCTCGTCATTATCTACATAGTCCTCGTGCAAGATGCCGCAGTGACCGTGATCAGTGTACTCGCACATGCACACGTCACCTATAACGATGAAGTCCTTGTCAAGCTCTTTGATCTTTCTAATCGCTCTTTGAACAACGCCGTCCTTTGCATAAGCACCTGAACCGCACGCGTCTTTGTGCTCTGGCACGCCAAATAGTATTACTGAGCGTATGCCCAAGCTCTTTAACTCTTCAATAACTTCATCAAGTTTATCAACTGTGTATTGCTTTTGTCCCTTTAGGCTCTTTATATCTTCCACCTCATTGACTCCATCTTTTACAAAAAGTGGATATATAAGGTCTTCCTTTCTAAGCACTGTCTCTGCGAATACTTCTCTAATGTTCGCATTAAGTCTTAGTCTTCTCATTCTATTCTTCATTGTTTATCTCCTCTTTAATTAAATCTATCATGCCTTCTGAGTCATGTACTTTGGCTTCTTTATATACTTTGTAGCCAAGCTCCTCTATGCTCTTTGTAGTATATGGTCCTATGGAATATATCCTCGCCTTTGCCATTATCTCTGGGTAGAACTTATTGAAGCTAATGGCTTCCGATGACGAGAAGAAGAAGATATCATATACCTTATCATCAAGGTACATCTTCTCATATGCCTCATCGCTGTTCTTATACACTTCAAAGGCATCTACATCATAGTCAGCTAATGCTGCTCTAATGTTGCCCTTGGCCTTATCTGAGTGAGGATACAAAACCTTTGCCTTCTTGTCAAAGTTCGAGATTACCTTCTTAATTAGCTCGTCTGATGTATATTTCTCTGATACATAGTCTGCTTTGAATCCATACTGAGCTATGTCCTTCATAGTCTTCTGGCCAATGGAGGCTATCTTGATATTAGCAAATCTTCTAAAGTCTATAGCAAGTTCCAAGGCTCTCTTGAAGAAAAATTCTACTGCATTACGGCTTGTAAGTATAAGGTAGCTGTAATCTTCTATGTGCCTAAGTGCATTATCAAAGCCAGCATCATGTATAGGAGTGTACTTTATAGTCTCAAGCTCCAAAAACTCTGCCTTATTGTCGATAAGGAAGTCCTTGAAGTCTTGATTGAACTCCTTCTTTCTTAATAGTATAAAGGTTCTATCCTTAAATGGCCTGTCTCCAAAGAAGTCTATCTCTTTAGCAAAGTTAACCACATCTCCTATTACAAAGACCGATGGGTTCTTTATATCGTTATCAATCTTAGTCTTGTAAGCATCCTTAAGTGTCGTTATATATCTTCTTTGATCAGACCTTGTCGCCTTGTATATGAAGGCTGCCTTAGTCATTGGATCCTTGCCAGCTTCTACAAGCTTCTTTGCAATGGTCTCTATATTACTCATAGCCATAAGGAAGATGAGTGTCCCTTCCATATGTGCAAGGGTTTTCCAATCAAGTTCTGCAGGTCCGTTCATTGTGTGACCAGTAAAGACGTGAAAGCTCCTTGCGACTTCTCTGTGTGTCGTAGGTATACCTGCATATATAAGGCCACCTATCGATGATGAGATGCCGGGCACTATCTCTGTATCAACGCCGTGCTCCTTTAGGTAGAGTGCTTCCTCAGAACCGCGTCCAAAGACAAGCGGGTCGCCTCCCTTTAGTCTAACTATAATCTTGCCTTCATCACGTGCGCACTTAAGTAGAAGCTCATTAATCTCATCTTGCTTCCAAGAGGACTTCATCCCCTCTTTGCCGACGTAGAATACATTTGCGCCTTCCTTCTTTTCATTGAGCAAGTTATAATTGATAAGCCTGTCGTAGATAATGTAGTCCGCCTTTTGTATTAAGCTTAGCCCCTTTATAGTAATTAGGCCCTCATCACCAGGGCCCGCTCCAATTAAATATACCTTAGCCATCTATCTCACCTTTAATCACTTCAATGTATTTTTTCACATCACGTACATAGCTTTCTTTGTCCGTATCAAAGTCTAGATACTTGTACCTCTTTAGGTCGTCTGATGCCATAAAGGCCTTGACATGTGCCTTATCGCCCTTTGATACTACATGTATACCAAGCGGCTTGTTGCACGATGCGCCCGACTCACTAAGAAAGGCTCTCTCGATGTCTACTTCAAAATCAGTTTTCGCATCCCTTATAGACATTAGCATATCTTTTAGCTCGTGATTATTCGAGTTCACTTCAAGAGCTATAACACCTTGGCATGGCGATGGCAAAAACTCATCCTCATCTAAGTCTATGAGTCTGCCTTTAAGCTCATCATTTAAGTCGAGTCTATCTATCGCCGCTCTTGATAATATAATAGCGTCGAAGCCCATCTCATCAAGCTTTGCTACTCTCGACTCGATGTTGCCCCTTATCTCAGATACTATGTAGTCATTGTCCTCTTGTCCAAGTAAGAACTTGCGTCTTAAGGAGCCAGTAGCGACCTTCATGCTGCGCTCAAGAGCCGTCTTACCACTATGCACCCTGTTAAGAACAACTATGTCATTTCTTCTTGCTCTCTGGCCAAAGTATATGATCTCAAGTCCAGGTGCAAGCTCAGAAGTCATATCCTTTAATGAGTGCACAGCGATGTCGATCTTGCCATCAACAAGTGCCTCTTCAATCGCCCTGACAAAGACACCCTTGCCACCCATCTGGCGTATGGATGTCTTCTTGTCGATGTCGCCAAGCGTCTCTATACCTACAACTTCGTAGTCAATGTCGTAGTAATTTTTTAATTTATCAAATACAAGCTCAACTTGCTTCAGCGCAAGCCTACTTGTCCTCGTTCCCACCTTTAGTTTCAAAGTCTTCAAACTCCTTTATATAGCTTAAAATTTCTTCTTTACTGTAAGTCTTTATCTTCTTAATCTCGTCTTGTCTATAGCATTTTATGTAGCACTCTCTTAACTTCGATGCTAAGTCTAAAAACTCATCATCATATACAGCGTAGCTTTGCATCTGATCCATAATCGTTTTGTTTAGATCAGGAAGCCTTCCACCTGTCGATATGGAGATGTCTATGCCGCCAAGCTTCTTCATGTTGATAGAGTGAAAGTCAGAGTCATCCTTATTGTCGCACCTGTTATATAAGATACCAAGCTTCTTCGCATCACGTGCAACCCTATCGTTAAGCTCTTCATCATCAGTCGCGATAAAGACTAGTAAGGCTCCTTCTATGTATTCTTTTTTGTAAACACCCTTTATCAGATTTGCTCCTTCGCAGGCAAAGCCATCTATGAAGTCCTTAGCAACGACAGTAAGCTTTGCTCCTTCACTAAGAAGCGTTTTAAACTTTCTTAAAGCGACAGACCCGCCACCAACTATGGTAACAGGTCTATCCTTTATATTAAGAGCTATGCTTAGCATAAGCCTTTAATCTCTCAATCATTTGATCGTTATTCTCAAAGAAGTCAAGACCCATAGCGTTAGCAACCCTAACACATATAGGCAGCTCTTGATTGGCGCGCTTAATAAGATCTTCATCCTTAAAAATCTCATACTTATTGCCTTCCTTGATAATCTTTGCGTCCTTAACTACGTATATGTAGTCAGCCATCTCATAGCAAAACTCCATATCGTGAGTAGATATTAGAAGCGAACTATCCTTCGCAATAGAAGCGATAGTCTTCTTAAGTATGCCGATAGACACAGGGTCAAGTCCTGCAGTCGGCTCGTCCATAAGGATGTACTTTGCACCCAAGGCGATCGCCGAAGCGATGGCAACCCTCTTTTTTTGTCCATAGCTTAAAAAGTGAACCGGCTCGTCCTTTAGCTCATATGCGTTTGCATTCTTAAGCGCCATCTCAACCCTTGCCTTGACGGTTTCTTCGTCGTAGCCAAGGTTTCTAAGCGTAAAAGCAGTGTCATCAAACACGTTCGAGTAGAAGATTTGATTGTCCGGGTCTTGAAAAACCATAGTAACGTTCTTTCTATAATTCAAAAGACTCTTCTTGTCGTAGCGAAGTTCTTCACCATCAACAAGTATATCACCCTTGTCCCTCTTTAAAAGTCCAAGTATGTTTTTAAATAAAGTAGTCTTACCAGCACCGTTCTCACCTATAATCATGGTGATGGCACCATTATTAGTCGAAAGACTTACTCCGTCTAAGACCTTTTGTCCACTCTCATAAGTATATTCTAAATTTTTTACTTCTAACATATAATCACCTAACCGGAAACTCCCCATTGTATAGCTTGATATTTAAAGCATTAATCATCTCTTCGTTTCTCTTAAATATACCTAAGACCATGTTCTCAACAAAGATCTTGATAGACTTAAAAGCTGTCTTAGTGTTTATAAAGCCAAACTTTATCTCAAGACAGTTTATGTTTGTTTGCGCCTCTTCTATGATGATGAAGATGAAGCGGTAAATAAGCATAAAGAGCTCGATAAAGATGTTTGGCAGATGCAAACTCTTGAAAACTTTGATTATATCGACCATAGGTGTCGTTACACTTAAGAATATGACCGAAGAGGTCGCCGCAAGAGATCTCATAAACACGTTAAGAAACAGCATCTCTTGCCCCTCAATCACGCCAAAGTATATGCCAAAGATGTTTATGGAATAGACAAAATGATTTTCTTTAGAAAAACCAATTATCAAAAATATTGTTCCTAAGAATATGAATATAATCGGAACTTTAATAAATGATAAGACGTTTCTTACTTTAAACTTTGCAAATGCAAGCTCTAAGAATATTATTAAGATGAATATGCCTAAATTTACATATATATTGTCAAGACCAATAGCTAAAACTAGCATAGCTAGGCAGAATATAAATTTATATCCTGCCTTGATATGCCTTAAGCCGTTGGTATATGCGAACTGATCAATGAGTAGCAATTTACCTAAGCTCCTTTATTTATCTTTTTCCTTCTTACTTGCAGCGCCCTTCCAGCTGCCAATGATGTAGCCAATAGCTCCAGCACCGATAGCAGCTTGAAGACCAAATAACAAGGATTCAACTTCGCCCGATGGTGGTTCCCAAAGGGACTCGAACCATGGCTCATAGCCTGGTTTTAATGCTTCGATCTCTTCACTTGCAGCGTCATCAGATCCGCCGTATTCACCTTGAACGAAAACAAGTGGTAGTACAACAAGTAAGATAGCAAGTACAATTAAAATCAAATTAGTCTTCTTATAATCTTTCATTTGTAAGTACCCCCTCACCTTTGTATCTAACTATAAGGTTAACAATAACAACAGTTAGTAAACCTTCAACTATAGCGATAGGAACTTGAGTAACAGCAAAGATAGATAAGAACTTACCTAAAGCAGCTGTAAATCCAATTCCTTCGTGGTAAACAACAGCAAGTTGAGTTGCAGTAACAACATAAGTGAATAAGTCACCAAGAGTTGCTGCTAAGAATACTGCAAGGCTTCTATTTTGTTTCTTTAACAAGTGGTAGATGGCAAAAGCTAAGAATGGTCCAGCTATAGCCATAGAAAAAGTATTAGCACCTAGAGTAGTTAAACCACCGTGAGCTAATAACAAAGCTTGGAAAATTAAAACAATTAAACCTAAAACAGATGTTTGAAGTGGTCCAAATAGTATTGCACCTAATCCAGTACCTGTTGGATGTGAACAGCTACCTACTACTGAAGGGATCTTCATAGCAGATAGTACGAAGATAAAGCCACCTGCAAGCGCAAGTAAAACTTTCTTCTCGTTTGAATCAGAGTCTTTAGCAATTTTTCTTATACCAAGTATGATAAATGGTAAAGATACAAGTCCCCAGATTACGCACCACTCTTTAGGAAGGTAACCTTCCATGATGTGCATTGCGAATGCGTCTGCGGACAATAAAATTAGTGAAAGACTCATGAGAATGATACTTTTCTTTCTCATAAATTATTCCTCCTTTTATTTCCCCACGCAAAGACTCCTTTTGAAAATCAGACTGATTTAGAAAAGAACCTCTCTTTGCCGAAGGTGTTTCTCGATAAAGTAAGGTTTTCCGGCTAGCGCTTTAAACCCTTGTAAACGCCTTCCCATTATGGATGAAATAACAGTGACATAAGTGTTTACTCAGTATGCGCCAACGGCAGCGGCGACTGCGTCTTTTAAAACTTCCCTTAAACGATATCAATATAATTATATCACTACAGAACTTAGAATGCAAGGTTAATACTCATATTGATGGATGTATGTAGCATATTTATTTAATCTAATTAAAGACTAATTTACATACAAGCCATAAAAAATCTGCCACATAAGTGACAGATAATGTATCGATTACTATTAAGCTTTTTCTTTCGCGTGTTCCAAGCCTTGCTTGTATAACATAAGCACGTGCTCGTCATCTAGTGAGTAGACAAGTTGCTTGCCGTCTCTTTCGTACTTAACGAGGCCAAGGTTTCTTAGTATCCTTAGGTGGTGACTAACAAGTGGTTGTGTCATGCCTAGTGCGTATGAAAGATCTGTTACACACATCTCGCTTAGGCTGAGTGCGTGTATGATTTGTATTCTGGAAGGCTCGCTAAGTGCTTTCATAATGTCTGCTAACTTCTCAACTACCTTGTAGTCGATGTTATCGTTTTTGATTGCATCCAGTTCTTCCTGTGTTAATACTTTACTTTCCATATATTCCCTCCAAGTCTCTCGTTATACTTACAAAGTCATCGAAGCTTAGCTCCTCTGCCCTTGTGTTCTCGCCTTTCTTAATGGCCTTAAGTGCATCTATTGTGTGCACCTTATCTATACCCACTTCGCTATTAAATAAAGCGTTCGCAAGTGTTTTTCTTCTCTTCATGAAGGCTGCTCTAATTATCTTTAAGAATAGCTCTTCGTTTGCTAAGTCTTTTTTCTTCTTTTCTATATATAAAACTGCTGAGTCCACCTTTGGCTTGGGGTAGAAGCAGTCCTTTGACACATTAAACGCTATGCGCGCATCGCCATAGGCACGTGTGAAGACCGATATGCTGCCGTAGTCCTTTGATTTTTCATCGGCGACTATCCTTTGAGCGACTTCTTTTTGCACCATAACCGTGATGGATTCAATCTCTAGCTTTGATTCGAGCAAAAATGTAAGTATGGGTGTCGTCACGTAGTATGGAAGGTTTGCGCATACCTTGAACGGTCCACCTGTCAAGGCCTTGATCTCGTCTTCTGTGGCATTCATAAAGTCCTTGTAAATGACTGTGGCATTGTCAAAGCGTCCAAGTGTCTCCTTGTGTATCTCTTTAAGCGACTCGTCAAGCTCAAAGGCTATGACCTTCTTTGCGTGCTTTGCGAGCTCTTCTGTCAAGGTTCCTATACCAGGACCTATCTCCATAACTGTAGTATCTTTTGTGATGCCGCTCTCCTGTGCTATCTTTCTTATGATGTTGCCGTCGATCAAAAAGTTTTGTCCAAGCGCTTTTTTAAATTCAAAGCCGAAATCCTCTTGCAGCTCTTTGAGTCTTGCTATGCTATATAAACCTTTCTCAGTCAATTTTCTTCATAGCCTCCACAAAATCTTCTCTCGAAACTTGATAATAGTTTAGTGCGTCGAGCATCTTTTTTGCGTTTGAATTAGAAATTTTTAGTAGGCTCGCAAGTTTTTCGCGCCTTTCACTAGAACCATCTGCGCCTAAAAGGCCATTTTCAAACAAATCCTTCGTTGTATATAAAACGGTTCTCTCTTCTGTCGATGCTCTTGCATTCATTAAAGCATCGATAATTGCCTCCTTCGAAGCATTTTCAACGCCGATATCATCTTTCTTAATCGCATCTGACTGCTTTAGGTAAGCATTTTTACAGCCCTTGACATTTTCATTGATGGTGCGTCTAATCATCTTACCAGCATAATCAGGGTCAGTAAAAACAATGACTCCCCTCGTCTTGACAGCTTTTTTAAGCTCATCAAAGAGCGTTTTTTTAATTTTATAGCCATGTGTTGCAACGATGTCGGCATCCACAGCGTTTTTAATCTGTGCGATGTCATCCATACCCTCGACAACTATGAGTTCTTTAATCATTTTTCACTCCAAAAAATTCAAATGCGTTCTTCTTTGTCGCTTCTAAGACTTCTTCTGTGCTAATGCTCTTGATCTCGGCAAGTTTTTCTGCAACCAAGACTACTTTTCTCGGGTCATTCCTCTTGCCTCTATATGGCACCGGCGTCATATATGGTGAGTCTGTCTCTATAAGTAAGTCTTTCAAATCAACTTCCTTTGCAACGTCCACAGTGTTCTTTGCATTTTTAAAAGTTAGCGCTCCTCCTAAAGCTAGCTTGAAGCCAAGTTTTAGATACTTTCTCGCCATCTCTATAGACCCTGTATAGCAGTGCAAAAGAACCTTCATGCCCTTTGCGTGCTTTTCAAGTATCTCGTAAGTCTCTTCCATCGCTTCACGCGTATGAATAACGATGGGCACGTCCATCTCTCTAGCAAGATCTATCTGATCAATAAAGACCTCTCTTTGTACATCACGTGGTGACAAATCGTAGTGGTAGTCAAGGCCAATCTCGCCTATCGCCATAACCTTGTCTTTAGTAAGTAGCTCTTTAAGTGCCTTTCGCGTTTCAGCTGTGTAGTACTTCGCCTCATGCGGATGCACGCCTACAACTGCGTAGACGTGATCGTATTTTTGGCTAAGCTCATAGCTTGAGTAGCTTGTCTTAAGGTCGCAGCCTATGTTGAAGAAGTAGTTTCCTCCAGATAAGATATCTTTTATGACTTCTTCTCTGTCCTCATCAAAGGCCTCATCATCAAGATGTGCGTGTGAATCAACGAATATCATTACGCGATCACTGAGCCACTTGGCATATCTTCAAGCGATGTAACTAGTGATAAGTCATCGCCGTTTTCACAAGCAAGTATCATGCCTTGCGACTCAACGCCTCTAATTTTTCTAGGCTTTAAGTTACATACAACGACAACCTTCTTACCTATGATGTCCTCTGGCTTATACCACTTTTTGATGCCGCTAACGATAGTTCTTGTTTCGTTGCCTATCTTTATAGTGTTAATCAAAAGCTTGTCAGCCTCAGGATGTTCCTTTGAATCAATTACTTCTCCTAATCTTAGATCAAGCTTTGCAAAGTCATCAAATTCTATAGCTGGCTTAGCATCAGTGTTCTCTTCCTTAGCCTTGCCATCTTTTTCTTCTCTCGACTTAACTAAATTTGCGTTTTCCTCAAGTAGTCTCTCTACTTCTTTATCAACATCAAGTCTTGGGAATAGTGTATCTATCTTCTTTACAGTGTATTTATCTACTTTACCAAACACGTCGCATTCTTCATATTTCATCTCTTCACTTAAACCAAGCGCTTCTCTGATCTTCTTTGCAGTATCTGGGATGAATGGGCTTAGTAATACTGAAGATATTCTTAATGCTTCAAGTAAATTATATATGATAGTTTCAAGTCTTTCCTTGTGTTCGTCATCGTTTAAAGTCCATGGGCATGTTTCGTCGATGTACTTGTTGGACCTTCTGATTAGCTTAAACACTTCATCGATGGCTACTGATAGGTTAAGGTGCTCCATCTTTTCATCAAGAACAGCCTTTCTAGTTAATGCCACATCGATTAAATCCTTATCAATTTCATCATCAGAAGTCTTTTTATTAACAGTGCCGCCAAAGTACTTTTCAGCCATGGCAATAGTTCTTGAAACTAAGTTACCAAGGTCATTTGCAAGGTCAGAGTTTACTCTCTCCATAAACTTTTTGCTTTGGAAGTTACCATCGCTACCAAAGTTAAACTCTCTCATAACGTAGTACTTAAGCGCATCTCTGCCATATAGCTTAACTATTGGCTCAGGGTAGATGACATTGCCCTTGCTCTTACTCATCTTGTCGCTTTCAAAAAGTATCCAGCCATGTGCAAATACTTTCTTAGGTAGTGGAAGGTCTAGAGCCATAAGTAGTGCTGGCCAAATAATTACGTGGAAACGCAAAATGTCCTTACCAACTAAGTGGATGTCAGCTGGCCAAAGTTTTTTGAACTTTTCGTCGTCTTGCAAATATCCCGCCGCGTCAATGTATGACGACAAAGCGTCTATCCACACATAAACAACATGCTTTGGATCGAATGGCACTTGTACGCCCCAGTTGAAGGATGTTCTTGAAACGCATAAGTCTTGAAGACCTTCCTTGAAGAAGTTATTAACCATCTCAGCCTTCTTAGACTCAGGTTCAATGAACTCTGGATGCTCTTCGTAGTATTTCAAAAGTCTGTCCTTGTACTTACTTAGTCTAAAGAAATACGCTTCTTCGTGTGCAGGGTGCACCTCTCTACCGCAGTCAGGGCACTTGCCATCGACAAGTTGAGACTCAGTCCAGAACGACTCACATGGAGTGCAGTAAAGACCTTCATACTCGCCCTTGTATATGTCGCCTTGCTCATAAAGCCTTGTAAATATCTTCTTAACCATCTCATCATGAGACTTATCCGAAGTTCTTATATACTTATCATATCTAATGTCAAGTAAGTCCCATAGCTTATATATTTGTTCATTAATATTAGTAACGAATTCCAAAGGAGTAACGCCAGCCTTTTCAGCGTTCTTTTGAATCTTTTCGCCGTGTTCGTCGGAGCCTGTAACAAAATATACATCCATGCCTTGAAGCTCCTTGTACCTCTTAAGCATGTCCGCAACTATAGTCGTATATGTGTTTCCTATGTGTAAATAACCACTTGGATAATAAATTGGTGTACTTAAATAATATTTTTCCATTCTTTCAACTCCTTTTCCCTTAATTATAGCATAA
>QWBY01001333.1_pt1 | contig 15242 bp, 7 predicted proteins | sample 1972471 | NCBI WGS metagenome assembly QWBY01 (sample SAMN09866722, study PRJNA288562) | Human gut metagenome isolate term6_stool, whole genome shotgun sequencing... | reverse complement strand
CATTTTCAACACCCTCAAAAAACACACTTATTCCATTTTCGACTCCCTCAAAAAATACACTTATTCCATTTTCAACACCCTCAAAAAACACACTTATTCTATTTTTCCCGGAAACAAAGACATAAATTAGGGCTGACACCTCGCAAGAAGTGTCAGCCCTTTGGTGTAGCTTATATAAGCAATTATAAATTACTTTTTCAGGAACTTGCCTCTGACTTTCGTGCCGTCGGCAAATGTAGCTGAGTAGATATACATTCCGTTCTGGAGAGAGGCAACGCTCACTGCTTCGGTGTCGCTCTCTGCCACTTTCGCGCCGCTGAGTGTGTAAACCTCAACCGACGCTACACCCTTGTCTGATTTCACATTTATCACGTCGGTGGCAGGGTTGGGATAAACTATCAGCTCGCCGCCAGTCACTGACGCAACGTTGCTCTGTGGCTTGAACTCAGTCACCGAGATGCTTTTGCCAGTGTCGCTGTTAAGACGGAAATAGTGCTTGCCGTAGCCCACTTCGCTTATGTCGGCAGTCTGCGCTGTGCCGTTGTTGAAGATTATGCTGATTTCAGGATACTGTGTTCCGAAATTGTGGTAATACATTGTCTTGCCGTCAACGGTTGCTGTCTCTGTCATGGCATCGCCTGGCCAAGCACTGGTTATCTGCTCTGAAACCCACGCGTAGATGTTGATGCTATTCCACGACTCCGGCTTCTCAACGTAGATTTCAACAGGCTCTATCGATGTGATATAGTTTGCCTCCTTGACGCCCGACACGACTTTGCCGTCGGCCACCACCACTGCCTTGAGTTTGGTGTTGGTAGAGATGTCAAGTGTTGTGCCAGGAGCCGCATGTGTACCGTTGGTGAGCGAAGGGATTGAGCCGTCGGTAGTGTAGACAACCTCAGGATTGTTGAAATCCTTTGCGTTTGCCACGTCCATTGTCACCTTGACGCCGCCGACATAAGTGCCGCCGTCGGGCGAGAATGACAGTTGAGCCACCTGGCTTTCAAGATTCTTGATAGCCACCTTTGTCCAGATGGAGTAGAGTGCGTTGCCAGCCACCTTGTCCGATGTAGAGTAGCCTTTCGCCGAAGGGTCATAAGAGCCACGTCCAATCTTGATGAGCAGCTTGCCGTTATTGCCTGTCACCTCAGCCACATAGCGGTTATTGGTTGTCTCAAGCACATTGACAGTGCATTGGTTTGTCAAGCCGACCGACTTGCGGATGGCGATGAGTTTCTTGATGGCGTCCTTTTTGTCGAGCCAGTGCTTGTAGAACACGCACGGAGTTCCCGGTGAGCAGAGCATGAAGGCATTGGCAGCCTCAACGTCGCCGGTAAACATTTTGTCCGACTCCTTGTAAGTGTCGTGGTTGTCGACGAAAGTGACAGCATAACGCTGGTAAGTGTCCATGTGGATAATTCCGGCAGGCTGGTTGAGCAAGCCGTTGCGCTTCCACACGAGTTTTGAGAAGTTCATTCCCGGGAAAGCGGCGTTGAGCGCCCACTTGAACTCAAAGTCGAAGGCAGCCGATGTGCGGCCCGTACGGTCAATCCACGATGTTGTCTTGTCGTAGTTGTCCCAGTACTCACCCACGCTGTATGATGCTTTTGCCGATTCGTTGTAGATTTTGGTATACTCAGCGCCGTAGCCCTTCACCATGTCATAGCGCCAACCCGTGAAGCCGAGGTCGTTCTTCAGAAAGTCGAGATAAGCCTTCACCGCCTCCTGCACTGCAGGATTTGTGTGGTCAAGGTCGCGGCAGCCGTCAAAGTTGTCGCCGGTGTCGTATGCGCCGGTAGGCTGCGGCATACCAGTCTGGTTGGCAAGCTCGTCGTTCTTGCAGATGGCGTCAAGACCGAGTTTGTAAGTTTTTCCATTGTAAGTCTCTGCAGGGAAGTCATACCAGTTGGTGGCGCCGTTGCGATGGTTGACCACCACGTCTTCGATAATGCCGGTGCCGAACTGCTTGAATGTGGAAATCATCGAGCGCAGCTCCGCCTCGTTGCCAAACGAAGAGTTAAAGTTGCTGAACCAGTAGACAGGGTCGTAGCCCATCGACGGATTTGCCGACGATTTGCCGGCGTTAGGCACCCAGATCAAATTGAAATAAGACGACAGTTCAGCAGCATTTGCCTGAAGCACAGTCCATTTAGAATCCTTGTAAGAGTCCCAATAAAAGCCCTGCAGCATCACGCCGTCGTAATTTGCAGGCCAGGCATATTCGCCCTCCGCCTTTGCTTTGGGCGCGCAGAGCAACAACAGCGCCAGCAAAGGGAGCATAATCTTTGAAAATGCTGATTTTCTCATAGAATAATAGGTCAGTTGTTTATAAGTGATTAAATAGTTCGCAAATATATCAATTAAATCAATACGCAGCCAACAATTGGTCTCTTTTATTTTTAATTATGGTAAAATAATGGCTTATTGGTTCAAAAAACGTGTCTGTTTCGGCTTCGACACGACACTCTTTGCCCATCTGCTTTCACAATTCAGTGGAAATGACTAATTTTGACCCCGAAAATTTATTTATCAACAATGAAGAGAATATTTTTATTGGCGGCAGGCTTGCTCGTAGCCACAAGCGGACTGCTCGCCGAGACTAAAGAGAAGGTCGCATTCGGCGACTTTGAGCATTGGGTCACAAGAACCATCAAAGAGTCCGCAATCATCGGCGGAAAATCCAAGACATTATACGAAATCGGCCCGACACAGACAATCCACGGCAACAAGGCTTACAGAAACCTCGGAGGCTCGCCTTGGGCTACGTCAAACGTGTATGCCAAAGTGGCTGGCGTGGTGAAGGGCAGCAACGCCGTGTTCCCAGCGCAGCGCGCTGCCGGAAACAAATGCGTGAAGCTTTCAACAATCATGGAGAAGGTGAAGGCACTCGGTGTGGTGAATATGGACGTATTGGTTTCGGGAAGCATCTACTTCGGCACAATGGTGGAGCCGGTGAGCAGCACCAAAAATCCATACAGCAAACTGGACATGAACGTAAGGTTCACAAAACGCCCTAAATATCTGACCTACGACTACAAAGTGGAGATTCCAGCCAATGCCCAGATGATATATTCAAGCGGTTTCGGAAAGAAGAAAGTTCTCAAAAAGCAGAATGCATGCGAGGTATTCGTGTTGCTGCAGCGCCGATGGGAGGATGCCAACGGCAACATCTACGCAAAGCGCGTGGGAACAGGTCGCGAACGCTACACGAGAAGCACCGGATGGGTCAACGGACACCGCCTGCGCATCTACTACGGAAACATCGTCGGACAGCCTTACTATAAAAGCTACATGAACCTTGTCGACAGCAGCCGTCCATACTATGCGCGCAACAGCAAGGGCAAAATCGTGCCTATCCATGAGGTTGGTTGGGACAGCCCGCTGGCAACTCCAACCCACATCATCATGATGTTCTCTGCCGGCTGCGGCACGGCTTATGAGGGCACTGTCGGTCAGAATCTATACGTCGACAACGTGGCGTTTATCTACGACTAAACCGACTCGTTTATAAGCATAATGGGTGCATCCGCTAAGATGCGCCCATTTTTTTTGCACTTATTGCACTTCATTTAGAAAACCATAGAAAATTTCTGAGTAATTTTGCATCCAGTTTTAGGTTTGTAGGTATAAGTATGGCAAAATGCAATGAAATGACAAGCGGTGCCACGATGCCGCTCATTTTCAAATTCACTATGCCCTTGCTGCTCGGCAACCTGCTGCAGCAGACATATTCGCTGATTGATGCGGCTATTGTGGGCAAATTCTTGGGCATAAGCCCATTGGCAGCAGTCGGCGCCAGCAGTTCGGTGATCTTTCTGATTCTTGGCTTCTGCAACGGCTGTTGCTGCGGATTCGGCATTCCGGTGGCGCAGAAATTCGGAGCGCGCGACTATGAGTCAATGCGCCGCTACGTCTACAGCAGTCTGAAACTGACGGCATGGCTGTCGGTGTCGATAGCCGTGGTGACGAGCCTACTGTGCGCGGCCATCCTTCGATGGATGAGCACTCCCGAAAACATCTTTAGCGATGCCTATTGGTATCTGCTGATCACGTTTATCGGCGTGCCGGCAACGTTCTACTACAATCTGCTCTCAAGCATAATCCGCGCGCTCGGCGACAGCAAAACCCCGTTCTGGTTTCTGCTTTTCTCCACCATCCTCAACATAGTGCTCGACATTTTCTGCATCGTCACCCTCGGATGGGGAGTGGCTGGAGCCGCCATTGCCACGGTGTTCTCACAGGCGCTGTCGGCTGTGCTGTGCTACGTCTATATGATTCGTAAGTTCGACATCCTCCGTGCCTCGCGCGACGAGCGGACAATGTCGCGGCGACACTGCTCAACACTGCTCAAAATCGGCGTGCCGATGGGTTTGCAGTTCTCAATCACCGCCATCGGCAGCATTATGCTGCAAAGCGCCAACAACGCCCTCGGCACCGACTGCGTGGCTGCCTTCACCGCCGCCATGCGCATCAAGATGTTTGCCATCTGTCCGTGCGAGAGTCTGGGCATCGCCATGGCCACGTTCACCGGTCAGAACTATGGAGCCGGGCGTCCGCAACGGGTGTGGATGGGCGTGAAATCGAGTATGGCGATGGTGATGGTCTACGTCGTGGCGGTAAGCACGACAATGCTGCTGTGGTCGGAGGAAATGTCGCTGATGTTTGTGTCGGCCTCCGACACGGCGATAATCCGCAACACGGCTTTGTTCCTGCATGTGTCGGCCTACATGATGCCTCTGCTGGCTCTGTTGTGCGTGCTCCGCTACACCATCCAGGGCGCCGGATTCACCAACTTCGCAATGCTGTCGGGCGTGATGGAGATGGTGGCGCGCGGCATTGTCAGTCTGGTGTTTGTGCCTGATTTCGGCTACATTGCCGTGTGCTTCGGCGACTCTGTGGCGTGGTTTGCCGCCGACATCTTCCTGGTTCCGGCATTCATCTACGTCTACCGCCGCATCCGTCGCGACTGCACAATGCCGCAAACCGAAACGGCAAAAAGCTTCTGACAGACAAAAGGCACCGCAACAACTCGTCGCAGTGCCTTTTCCTAACCTATATCACCTTGCTACAATATTATTTTCGCCACGCGATGTCCCGACGTTGTGACGACGACAACGACGTAGACTCCATGCGGCAACGCCAACTGGCAACGCAGCGCATCGCCGCGGGCATCACTGCGCATAGCCACCCTTCCGTCGGCAGCAAACACCGTCACGCCCGTAAGTCCGTCGGACTCAACCACAAGGCTGCCTCCGTCGAGACAGATGCGCGAGTCAACACACGTTGTGGTTATAACCGACGTCGGACAAATCACCTCAATCTGCGACATTGCTTTCGCAAGCATCGACTCACAGGCAATGCCGAACAACCCGGCAATCTCACTGCTGTAAGTGCCGCCGGCAAACACGCCTCCAGTGGCTGTCCACAGCCGTGGCGCAGAGGTCACTTCGTTTCCGTCACAGTCTTTCACCTCGGCTTCAAACTCCACGCCTACGCCGACACTCGTCTCACCGGCATGCGGCAGGATTGCCACAGAGCAAGGCTCGCCGGCAAGCATGCGGCGGCCATACAGCTGCCATTCATAAATGGAGTATGCCCATTGCGTCGCCTTGCGCGTCATTGACAGACGCACATAGCGGGCTATGCCATTGACCGTCGTTTCATCGGTGCGGTCAGCACCGGTGTCTGAGAGTCCTTCCGTTGCCGACATAGGCTGCCAATTCTCGCCGTCGAGCGACACAGCGACCGTATAGTCAGCGGCTGCGGCACGCTCCCATAGGATGCTTGACCGCATCAGATGATAGACTCCGCCAAGATCCATTGTCAAATCGACGGTTTCTCCGTTGGCAATCCATCGCGAACCGCCGTTGCCGTCGTTGAGTGCCGTCACCGCCGAGCCGTCGGATGCCGTCACCGTCTTTTTGAGTGCGATATTGTCGGTCAGGCGTGGCAACACTTTCACTTCTGCCTCGGCTTTAAGCGAGAATGCCTCAGCTGCGACCATATAAGTTCCTGCCGCATTTGCCACCAGCTTTCCTCCATCGACCGACATACCCTCCGGAACGGTCCACTTCGCTGCGTCGGCAGCCACAGACAGTCCGTATTGGTCGGCTGCCAGCACTGCCACATCCACCGCAGTGCCTTCCTCAATCTCCATGTAGGCCGGCGATATCCGCAAAGCAGACGGAACGAGCGTTGAGAGCACACGCACGGTGCGGCGGTCTACGGCTGTGCCGCTTTGCGCTGTCACCACACACTCGCCTTCCGCCACAGGCGTAAGTATTCCTTCGCCGTCAATCGTGGCGCACGAGCCATCGACAGCCCATTCCACGCCAAACTCATCGGCGCATCCCACTCCATATTGGTCGGTCACACTGGCAGTCATTCTCACCGGAGTGCCGACAAACGCCGCCATACCGTCGGCGGCGTCGATAGTGATGGCTACAGGCTCGGGATTGAGGCGGCGGGCTTTGCCATAAACCCTCAATTCATCAATACACGAGCCGTACTGGTTGTGACGCGACAAGCAGTACACGCGTACATAACGGCTGGCGGCAACTCCGAACCGATGTGTTTTGGAGCCTCCAGCAGATGATTTTTCCTGCGCCACCGTCTGCCATAGGTCTTCATCGCGCGACACTTCCACACGATAGCTTGAGGCATAAGCCTCTGCGTTCCAATCTATCTCCACACGGTCAAGCACATATTCCGCGCCGAGATCGACAACAAGATATTGATTGTCGGCGAAATCACTGCCCCAACGCGTCGAGGCATCGCCGTCGACGGCATATTCCGGCACTGTGCCCGAATTTTCATAACTTGATGCATAGACAGGCTTGCCGAGAGCAAGGTTGGTGTCGGCAAACTCGCCCACCTTCACCGTTGCCGTGGCGCTCACCGTGCCGTCGGTAGCCACAATGGTGTATGTGCCGGCGCGCTTGCCGGTAAACACCCTTCCGCTAATCATTTCGGGTGCGTCGGCGCATGTAAGCACAAAATCGTCGGCAGGAAATGCCGCAGAAAACTGGTCTACGGCTGCCAGACTGAACTCCACCGATTCGCCCTTCACAATCTCCGCCTTCTTCGGCCCGATTGCAACCGTCTGTGCGGCAATGCGTTCCTCAACCACAAATTCCTGCGTGGCAGTATGCCCGCCTGATGAGGCTGTGACGGTGGCAATGCCGTAGCCCGATGGCGTAAACGCCCCGTCGGCAGCCACTGTGCCGGCATCTGCGCTCCATGCCACATCGCGGAGAGCCACCTTGTTGCCGCGTCCGTCAAAGCCGCGTGCCGCCAAAGCCACTTTCGCCCCTGCCTTGACGATTGTTGCCGGCGCATCGATGGATATTCCCATCAATGCCGACGGATCGGCGTCGGGATCAACGCCCAGCACCTGCAGCTCCCACATTGAATACCCATAGGTCGTGGCGCGCGAGCGGCAGGCTATGCGTATGTGGCGCGCAGAAGCACCGACAATCGTCTGCTCTACGCCACCGCCGCCGGCAACGGTTTTCACCGTTGTCCATTGCTTTCCGTCTGCACTTGTCTGCACATCGTAGAGCGACGCATAGGCGTTTTCCCACACTATATTCACGGAATTCACGTATGCCTCCTTGCCGAGGTCAACAGCAATCCATTGGTCGTCGGACGCCGCACTGCTCCAACGGGTCGTGCGGTCGCCGTCGACGGCATTTTCCTTATGCGTTCCGGCGTTTTCCTCACTGCTTGCAGTCACGACCGCCCCGATGGCAAGATTCGGCATCTGCGGTGTCATAAAAATCCGATGGCTGTAGGTCTTTGCTCCGGCAATGGCTTTGACGGTGTATACGCCAGCCTCCTTGAGATTGAGTATGGAATCACTCTTCACCACCTTGCCGTCGCGCTCAATCGTCCATGTGTGAGCCACGGGAAACGCGTCGCCATACTGGTCTACCGCCGACAGCGAGAACTCAACCGTCTGTCCGGCAATGGCATAATCCATTTCCGGCAGCAGCTTTACGCTCTTAAGCGTCGGAACGGCATCGACACGCACATCAACCGATGCCGACAGTGCGCCGCAGACGGCGGTTATTGTAGCCGAGCCTTTTGCCGACGGCGCATGCAGCGTGCCGTCGGAATCAATCGTGCCGTATGTTGTGCTCCATGCAATTTCAGCGGCGTCGACAGTCGCGCCGTATTGGTCGCAGACCACTGCCGCGAATTGCGTGTCGCTGCCCGCTCCCACCGTCTTTGCCGGGGCGGCAATCTCTATCGACGATGCCCGGGGCACTTCGCCATAGACCGTCAGCCTGTGTGCCGGAGCCTTGAACTGCGCCATTTTTACGCCATCTTTGAAAAACGTCACGACGCGCTCAGCAGCATCGGCATTGTAGACCACATAGGTGTAACGTCCGTCGGCGTTGCAATAAGCCGACGCCGTAGGAATGTCGGCATTGACCGCGAAATCACGGTCGCCATAGGTGCGGTGGCTGTGGGTAATGAAATAAGAGATGCCGTTGGTGTCGGTCTGACGCGCCACAAGAGCATTCGCGTCCCACATTTCGTCCATCACCCGCGCCGCCTGGTCGGGATCGAAGCGCTGCAGATATGACAGCACCACATTGCCAAGCCCTGGCTCATTGCTCAGTGTCGACTCGCCTTCGGATGGATTCACCACCCATCCGCCAATTTCTTTCGCCTCCCACATTTGCTCATAGTCCCACTTGGCGAACTTCAAATCCTCGCTCAGATAGTCAAGACACGGCGACACGGGCATCCACTGGATGGAATGCATCCAAACTGGATCGCCTGAGAACCATGTCCACCAACCAATGCCGGCGGCGGTAAGATTGGAGCAGTAAGGCTTGGCATACAGCGTGCGGTCAATGTTCTCCTTGTCGCGGTCAAACCAATATTCCGCCACGCCCTTCGACTCTGTGACCCATCCGAAAATTCCGGCGTCGCGCATTGCCTTGTCGCCAAGCGCCACACCGAGCAGATACACTCCGCCCCAGCCCTGCATCGACTCCGACGTCGACTCCTGACCGTTGCCGTTGCCCGTGTTGCCGAGACCTCCGGCATAGGAATGCCCCGACCACGGCGTGAATGTGCGCAGCCATGGGAAACGCTTGTCGGAGCGATCCCAGTTGGCATAATCTTTTGCCACAAGGCGCAGCATGTCACCATATCTGACACGGAAATCATCATCAACAAGAGCAAGCAGCGCGCCGGCATAGGTGAAGTATCCGATGCAGGAAATGATGGTCGTTGAAGGTGTCGCTGTCATAACTGGTGTCGTAGCCCACAAGCGCGCCCCAGCGGTCATAGCGGGCAAAGAAACGCGATTTCTCGCCAGGAGTATAGGTCAGCCAGTCTTCAAGAGCCTCGCGCAGGCGGCTGCGGCATTGCTCAAACAAAGCCTCCTCGCCCATCTCGCGTGCGAATGTCATATACAACGCCATCTGCGTAAGTCCCTTGCCGCCCCAATATGTGTCGGCTCCAAATGCGCCCTTTTGAGCATAGTCGGCTATCATCTGACGCATACGCTCCCGATTGTACGGGTTGCCGAGGTCCGACATCTCTTTCGGCGCGGCAAACCACGGCAACATTCCGCTGAACTTGTAAGCCGTCGTAAAACGCCGACCGGCAGCCAGACGCATCTTGCCGCGCGGTGTGGCATAGGAATAGTCGAGGAAGTCGATGCTTGTCACTGAATTTTTATAATGGTGCGGCAGAAATCCCTGCAGCACATTGCGTTCCGTGCCTCCGTCAAGGTTTTCTGTCACTACATTCCACACCGACGTCATCATGCCGCCGCGCTCGTCATAGTGCCAGTCAACGGCTGTGCTACGCGGCACTACAGAGGCATAGCGGGCAAAAAAGTCGGCGGCGTCGGCGGTCGGGAGCACGGCTATCGACAGATAATGCGCTTTGCCGTCGGCAAACTCCACCCGGAGGTCGCCGTCGCCGTTGTCGGCGAATGCCGTACCCTCAGGAGCGTATATGCCATACGTGTCGCTGCCGTTAGTCACAACGATGCGTCCGTCGGCCGACATGTCGGCTGCCCCACCGCCGAGATTCAGCAGCAGCTCAAAGCCATCGGCTTCCACCCATGTGAACGGCACTCCCTGCGCCATAGTGACATTCATTCGTTTCTCACCGTCGGCAAGCTGCATGCGCAGCCCCCAGTCGCTCCAATCGTCGGCTATCGCTTCCGCCGGACGGAAACGCTTGCCTTTCACCGTAATCCTTGTGTCATATTTCATCTCACAGCCATCGCTGCTCCAATGGTTGGGATGCGCCACAAAAATGCCGCTGCCGTCGGCTTTCACCACCTGCGGATAGCTCCACAGCACACCGCTGTAGGTGTCGACAAGCAAGTTTGTCCACCAGTCGTTGGTGGGGATGGGTTCTCCCTGCTTGCTGTCGGAAATATAGATGCGACGGGTCTCCATAATGCGGCTTTTGTCGCCGCCATGCTGGTCGGTCTTCGACTTGACCAACGGCGTATACTCCGCATAGCTGCCGCTGCCAACCGACACGGGCTGCTGCGCCGCGACAGTGGCTGCGACAACAATAGCAGCTGTCAAAAGCAGATAATTTCTCATAGTCATGTTTAAAAAAACTCCCGCCGCGTCACAACACGGCGGGAGCCATCCATATTATTTGCAATCAACGAATTGCGTTACTTAACAATCTTGGCTGCCATCACTGTGCCGTCAGCCTTAACGGCTTTGACAACATAGACTCCCGACTGAAGAGTTGCTATGTCGAGAGTGCTGCCTGCGGTGCGGGCCACAGCAGCGCCGTTCAAGTTGTAGACAGCAGCCTCGACTGTGCCTTCCGGAAGAACAACCTCGTTGCCGGCTATGAAGATCTTGCCCTCGGCAGCGATTGCTGCCACGCCCGATGTTGTGCCGTTTACGTCATAAACGTAGAGTTCCTGCAATTTTGTGCCCCACTCTGTAGAAGCCTTGGTTGAATAAACCTTGATATATTTCGCTTCAATTCCTTTGCCGGCAAACCAGTCGGTACGAGACTCCTGTCGTGCAGGTTTGTCGTAAGAGCCAAGCACAGTAAAGGTCTTGCCGTCGGTAGATGCCTCTACAGTGTAGCGGCATGAGTTCGCACCTTCCCAAGAAGCCTTGACAGCATCGATTTTAAACACCTTTTCCAATTCCACTACAATCCAGCAGTCGTAAGTATGGTCTTTTGAGCCGACCGGCTCTGCGGCACCCCACACAGAGGCGGCAGCATCTACACCGTCGACGGCATTTTCCGGTTTTGAGTTATCGGTCTGGTCGCCCTCTGAAACAGCCACCGGACGGTTCAACGCAAGGTTGTCGCCCTTTGGATCAACCACAATCACTGTCACCGTATTTGACTGCAATCCATTTTCTGTTGTATAATACACCTCGTAAACTCCAGCCTCTTCGGCTGTCAATACATTGCCGTTCATCAAACCGTTGCTTACAGTCCATATTCCCTTATCGGCACTGATGTCGAAATTCTCTCCAAATTGGTCTAATCCTGTGAGTGTGAAAGTGTAGTCACCCGGAGTGCCGCACTCTTTGTCAGCAACAATCTTGACACTTGTCAACTCCGACTTTGAATTTGTATAAACTTCAAGTTCATATAATTTTGTGCCATATTGTGTAGCGGCACGTGTTGAGTGGAATTTCACATAACGGGTCTTTACGGTCTCCTCGCTTGTAAGCCAGTCGTGGCGTTTAGTCATACCGATACCGTTTGTCACTGTAAAAGCAGGCACAGGGTCGGAGAACGTCACATTGTCGGTAGAGAAGGTGATAGTGTAATCTGCCGACGACGCACCCTCAAAGGATGTGTGAATGCAGTTCACATCATATACATCGCCGAGATCTACAACCAACACTGCGTCATACTCATGGTTTTCCACGCCGCTCGGCTCGTCTGTAACCCATAGGCTTCCAAGATTGCCGTCCACTGCATTTTCCGGGTTTTTAGAGCCTTCAGTTGCAAAAACGATGTCTTTTTTCAATGCCAGATTCGCACCTTCTGCCTTGGCCTCGATTTTCAGCTCGTTAGACTCAATGTCGCCGATTTTCATCTTCACTGTATATGTGCCACGGCTGCTAACGGTGATTTTGTCGCCGTCAAGGGTCGCGCCTTCCGAAACAAACATCTGACGGGATGCGTTTTCCTCGGCGGTCAGAATATAGTTCATTTTATATTGGTCGAGGAATTTGTAGCCAAGCGTATAAGTGTCGGCTGCTGAGCCTTCAAGTTTGTCTGCTGTTATCTCTATCGATGAGAGTTTGGCAACCTCTTCGGGCATATCGTATACTCCAAATTCATAGAAACTGAAACCATAAAGCGGCAAGCCTCGCTCTATCAGCTCAACTGCCACATAGCGGGCTGTAACGACATCCGTTGTAGATACTGCTATGGTCTCCGATGCTGGAAATCCCGACAGAGTCTTGTTGATTTCTGCAATTTCTGTCCATCCGGTTGCGAAATCGTTTGTCTTGTCATCATCTGTAAGTTTGAGAGCCATCTCGGCGGTGATTTCATCGGCAACGTGTATTTTATAATGTTTGCCGTATGCTCCTTCCCAAACAATCTTCAAATGGTCGATAACAGTTCCCTTTTCAAGGTCGACATAGAACCACTGATTGTCGCCGTCAGAGGCTTTCGACTCCCAACGTGTGCCAAGTTTGTCATCTACTGCCATTTCCGGTGGCTGCTGGTTTGAAGAAGCATATACTTTTTTCCCCAATGCCACATTGGCGGCTTGCGATGACGCTGCGAGCATAAAGAACGCTCCCAATAATAAAGTAAAGTTTTTAAATCTCATAGTTGTTTTTACATTTTATGGTTTTATTAATTTTTATCTGAAAAATGGTTTTTCCTACACCGCAAATTTACACATACCACATCTTTCAACACTCACTTTTTCTTTCACAACAACTCAACATCAACAAAATCCGGCATTCTGAAAGTTTAACGCAATCAATTACATATCAAATAATTGCACCATTATTATGTTTTAAAACACATCTCACAATGTTGAGTTTTTTCCTCAACATCGCGTTTTTCCGCCATTTTTCGTGTGTTTTCATCATCCACCTCATTGTGGAATCCTCAGAAGCCGGCTTGCACCAACTTTCGACCGCTTAGGCTACGCCTCCTGAAAGCAAAATTAAGCGCGCTTAATTTTGTTTTTACCTCGGCTTGCACTAACTTTACATATTGAAATGGAAACTGCTCTTTACTTAATCCCGGTGATGCTCAGCGATGAGCCTTTAGACAAAGTGTTGCCGGCATACAATCTTCAGATTGTCAAGGAAATAAAATATTTTATAGTGGAAAACGTGCGTTCCGCACGACGTTTTCTCAAAAAGTGCGACCGTACAATCGACATCGACTCGCTTACGTTCTACACCCTCGACGAGCATACGCGCCCCGAGGAAATTGGCGACTATCTGAATCCGCTCATCGAAGGCAATGCCATGGGAGTGATTTCAGAAGCAGGATGCCCGGCAATTGCCGATCCGGGAGCCGATGTTGTAGCTATGGCTCAACGCCGCGGACTGAAGGTGGTGCCTTTGGTAGGGCCGTCGAGCATATTGCTGTCGCTGATGGCTTCGGGATTCAACGGCCAGAGTTTTGCATTTCAAGGCTATCTCCCTATCGATGCTGCAAAACGACAGAAAAAACTGCACGAGATGGAACGCAACGTCGCTGCCGGACAAACGCAGATTTTCATCGAAACGCCCTACCGCAACAACAAACTGGTGGCAGAACTGAGCCAGCAGCTGCGCGGCGACCTGCGCCTGTGTGTGGCTTGCGACGTGACCGGCGCAACCGAGGAAATCACCACGCGCCCGGTGCGCGAATGGGCAAAGGCGAAATACAACTACGACAAGCGTCCCGCTATTTTCTTGATTTATCGTTGACGTGCCTATGGAGAAGATTCGTAAAAACTCGCGCAGCCGCTGTCCGTATCAGCAGGGGTCGCTGTTTGGCGACGACGAGTCGGCGGCTCTGATGACGGGCGGCATCAACACACGAGGACGCAGCAAAAAAAGTCTGTCGGAGCTTGACACTCCGCTCGAGATAAGCAACGACACCGGCAGCTTCCGATTTATCAGTTTCGGCAGCGGAAGCAGCGGCAACTGCTCATACATAGGCAACGAGCACGGCGGATTTCTGATCGATGCCGGAGTCGACATAAAGACTGTGTTGGCGGAGATGGAGAAAAACAACATCCGTCCAGAGTCGCTCCTTGGCATCTGCCTCACTCACGACCACGGAGACCATATCCGCTATGCTTACTCTTTCCTGCGACGATACCGCACGATGGCGCTCTACTGCACAAACCGGGCGTTCAACGGACTGCTGCGCCGACACAACATCTCGCGACGCATAAAAGACTATCACCACGCAATATACAAGGAGATTCCTTTCAAAGTGGGTGATTTCGAAGTGACGGCGTTCGACGTGCCGCACGACGGCAGCTGCAACTCCGGATTCTCAATAACCTACGGCGACGCCAATTTTGTGCTCGCCACCGACTTGGGAAGCGTGACCGACCGCGCTCGCCACTACATGTCGCTCGCCAACTATCTGGTAATCGAGAGCAACTACGACTCTACGATGCTTGACAACGGCTCTTATCCGGAATACCTCAAAAGCCGCATCCGTGCTGGAAACGGACACATGGACAACGCCGCAACGGCGGCTTTCTTGAAGGAGATTGCCTCGGAAAGGCTGAAATACGTGTATCTTTGCCACCTCAGCCACGACAACAACACGCCCGACACGGCACGAAGCTGCGCGATGAAGGCTCTGCAGGAGGCGGGACTTTCGATTGGCGAAGGAACGGAGTCGCTGACCGACAATGCCAAGGACGTGCAACTCGTTGTGCTGCCGCGGTTTGACGCGACTCGCTGTTACAAGTTTCACGTCAATTTGAAATAATTCGACTGGAAGTCTTGCCAAAATGAAAAATTGTCATTACTTTTGTACCCGATTTGCGCATGTGGCGTAATTGGTAGCCGCGCTAGACTTAGGATCTAGTGACGTAAGTCGTGGGGGTTCGAGTCCCTTCATGCGCACAAAAAAAAGATTGTATCAACCGGTACAATCTTTTTTTATGCCTTCAACTTTCCAGCCTTTAGAAAGGCTCAGTAGAAATTTAGTGGGGATAAGCAAATAAATTGGCGATACGGAAAAGAAAGAACTTCTTGTCGACTACACCTCTGAGATTAGCGCGGAAGAGT
>QWBY01001332.1_pt1 | contig 15245 bp, 12 predicted proteins | sample 1972471 | NCBI WGS metagenome assembly QWBY01 (sample SAMN09866722, study PRJNA288562) | Human gut metagenome isolate term6_stool, whole genome shotgun sequencing... | reverse complement strand
TGGCGTAAAAGAAACAAGAAGATGGGATGACGAATTGGCAGAAACAATTCATATGAGAAATAAGGAAGTCGGTAACGACTATAGATTCTCCGCAGAAGGAGACATCCCTCTAATTGAGCTTACTGACGATTTCATAGAACATGTAAAAGAAAGTCTACCAGAGTTGCCAGGACAAAAAGAAGAAAGATATATCAAGGACCTATCACTTAGCAAGTATGATGCGAATCTACTAGCTAATGACAGAGAGCTTGCTGATCTATTTGAAAATACAAATGCTATAGTTAATGATCCGAATACATGTGCAAACTGGATCCTATCTGAACTATCCAGAAGGTTAAATGAGTTTGAACAAAGTCCTTCAGAGATGAAACTTTCGGTAGAAAACTTCTCCAAGTTAATTCTTTTGGCAAAGGAAAATAAGGTAAACAACAATGTTGCCAAGAAACTCCTAAGAGAAATCTACGAATCTAACGAAGATCCAGAAAAACTCGCTGAAGAGAGAAACTTACTACAAATATCAGATTCATCCTTTCTAGAAGAAGTTGTAGATGAGGTTTTAAGTGAAAATCCTGAATCCATAGAAGATATTAGGGGAGGTAAGGATAGGGCCTTTGGTTTCTTAGTTGGACAAGCTATGAAGAAAACAAAAGGTAAAGGAAATCCTCAAGAGATCAACAAACTATTAAGAGAAAAGATAGGAGAGTAGGGCTATAAAACCATAAGAGAGCTTGCTTTAATAAATGGCAAGCTCTACCCTTATGGTATAATTGACAATAGCTACTTTATCAAATGAATATACTTATTAAAAATACACGCCTACTTTCAATGGAAGATGAAGAAATAAATAGGGCGAACATATACATAGAAAACGATAAAATTTCCTACATAGGAAACAGAGATGATTTTAAAAGCGATACGATTATAGATGGCGAAAACTTCCTTACCATGCCTGGATTTGTAAATGCACATACCCATGTTGCCATGACGCTATTTAGGAATTATGGACCTGAGACTGATCTGATGACCTGGCTTAACGATTACATATGGCCACTTGAAGATAAGCTTAAGGCAGAAGATGTCTACTATGGATCAAAGCTTGCTCTATTAGAAATGATTAAGGCAGGTACTACTAGCTTCGCAGATATGTATTTTTACTGTGAAGAAACTGCAAGAGCTTGTAAAGAAATAAATATGAGGGCACAAATTTCTAGAGGGCTAGCTATTCCTGATAAGAATTTTTCTAAAATTAAAGAAAACATAGATCTTGCCAATACATACAAGAATGATGATCTAATAGATATAGGGCTTGGTCCTCACGCTGTATATACAGCAGATTTAGATTATTTGAAAAAAATATCTGACTATGCACAAGAGTATAAGCTGCCTATACATATACACTTATCAGAAACCAAAAAGGAAAATGAAGACTGCTATAAAAAATATAATATGAGTCCGACCGAGCTCTTTGAAAAGGCTGGTATCTTTAAAAACAAGACAATTGCTGCTCATGGAGTAAACCTATCTGACAATGATTTGGATATTATAAAAGAGAATAATGTGAGTATAGTTCACAATCCAAGCTCAAATTTGAAATTATCATCAGGCTTTTTGGACCTTGCTAGATTAATTGATAAAGGAATTAATGTATGCTTGGGTACTGATTCAGCTTCAAGTAACAATAAGTTATCTATTTTAAGAGAAATGGAAGTATCAATGCTTGTCTCAAAGCTTTATTCAAGTAGACCGATAAGCTACATAGAAATGCTTAAGATGGCGACAATAAATGGAGCAAAGGCCTTAGGACTTGATAAAGTCGGAATGATTAAAGAATCATACAAAGCCGATCTAATAATGATTGATATAAATAACGAAAACCATACTCCATACAATGATATACTATCGTCCTTGTGCTTTTCTACCTATGAATCCGATATCAAAAATGTTATTATAGATGGTACCATCGTATATAAAGATGGTAAGTTTAATAATATCGATGTGGGGAATCTCGTATCGAAGACTAAAAGACAATTTGAAGATCTTAAGGTTAGATAATGCTCGGAATAGATTTGGTTAATGTAAATAAATTTAAGAAAAAATCTAATATCCTAAAGATTTTTACAGAAAGAGAATTAAAGCACGCAAGAGAAAGCAAAGATATTTATATAAGTCTTTCAGGAATTTTTGCTGCAAAGGAATCTATTATTAAGGCATATGGATTTAATCTTTCTTATATTCTAAAAAAGAGAATCGAGATAAGATATAAGGAGAGAATACCAAGAGTTTTCTTAGATGGATCCTTCTTAACTGATAATATAAGCATAAGCCATGATGGGTATTATGCTCTTGCTGTATGCGAGTCTAATCAAGATAATTTTTATGTGGACGAATATTTCAAAAAAATATTTCCAAAAAGAAAGAAAAATACTCACAAAGGAGATTACGGCAAAATCGCCATACTTGGTGGAAGTTCTGGTATGAGTGGTTCTGTATATCTTTCTTCCATGGCAGCCCTAAGAACTGGCGCAGGACTAGTATATAATATAGTTCCCCAGTCTATTAGTACAATTCTGCAGATAAAGACCAATGAGCAGATAATTTTATCCTTGAACTCTTTTAATTTTATTAATAACGAAGAGAATCAAAGGAAAATTAAAAAATACCTTAAGGATAAGGATGTATTAGCCATAGGTCCGGGTATGGGTCAAGAAGAATCATTAAATTCATTAATTAATAGCATATTTATTAACTTTAGTGGTAAAATACTTATAGATGCAGATGGATTGAATGCTGTTAGCAAAGATATTAATATATTGAAAAATCACAAAAATCTTGTTCTAACACCTCATCTTATGGAATTTTCAAGACTTACAAGATTAAGTATTGATCAAATTAATTCTGATAGAATTGGCCTTGCCAAAAATTTTGCTAGGGAAAACGGACTTATTCTAGTATTAAAATCTGAAGAAACTATAGTTACTGATGGCAATAGGCTGTACATAAATAAAATCGGAAATCCAGGAATGGCAACTGCAGGTAGTGGGGATGTCTTATCTGGAGTGATTTCTGCTCTCTTACATAGGCTAAATTCCTATGAAGCAGCTTGTCTTGGTGTCTACATCCACTCATTGGCAGGAGATCTTGCATCAAATATCTTAGGCGAAGATTCGATTATAGCATCTGATATTGTAGAAAATATCCCAGCTGCTATGAAATTATTGGGGTAGTAATGTTTACTAATTATATTGAAGTTGATATAGATAAGATAAAAAATAATATAGAAAATATAAAAAAATTATCAAAACAAACAAATATTTGCGCAGTAGTTAAGGCCAATGCCTATGGATTAGGTGCAGTTGTTATTGCAAAATACATAGAAGATCAAGTTTCATACTTTGCTGTCGCTACATCTATTGAGGCAAAAAATTTAAGACTTAGAGGTATCAAAAAACCTATTATAATTTTGGGCTATGTAAGCCTTGAAGAGGCAAAGGAATGTGCTGACCTTGATATAGAAATACCAATCTATGATTTAGCCTACGCAAAAAAGATAAATGATAGCTTGGATTTTCCTGTAAAAGCTCATATAGCCTTAGACACTGGACATTCTCGCTTAGGATTTAGAGAATTTGAATTAGACAAAATACTTAAATTAAAAGAGCTCGATAGATTAAATATTATTGGATCCTTTAGCCATTTTTCTACGGCTGATGAAGAAGATAAAACTTTTACTAACGAGCAATATGAGAAGTTCGAGAGACTAAGAGAAAAGCTTAATGATGAATTTGAGATTGAAATATTTCATATAGCAAATTCGGCTGCATCTATCTATCATAAGACCAATTGTGATATGGACAGGATTGGAATAGCTATGTATGGTATATACCCTTCTGATTATTTAAGAAATAGAGAAGAAGTTAAGCTAGAACAAGTTTTCTCCTTAAAAAGCAGAATATCATTCGTAAAAGAGATTAACAAGGGTGATTCAGTTAGCTATGGTAGAACTTTCATAGCAAAAGATAGGATGAAGATTGCGACAATCCCTATAGGATATGCTGATGGATATTTCAGATCATTTTCAAATATTGGTGAAGTATTAGTTAAGGATAAGATTGCTAAAGTCTGTGGTAGGGTCTGCATGGATCAGATTATGGTAGATGTAAGCGATATAGAATGCGAAATAGGAGATGAGGTGATAGTATACCCAGATATTTACAAAGAAGCTAATAAAATTGGAACGATACCTTATGAACTAATGACATCGTTTGATATGAGATTAACTAGGGTCTATATAAAAGATGGAAAAGTAGTTAAGGTAGATAATTATTTAGGAGAACTTTATGAAGATTAAAAGAGGTGATCTTTTTTATGCTGACTTATCTCCTGTTGTCGGTAGTGAACAGGGAGGAGTTAGGCCTGTTATTGTTGTACAAAATAACGTGGGTAATAAATATTCACCAACTATAATAGTTGCTCCCGTCACTAGTCAGCTTAATAAGGCCAAGCTTCCCACTCATGTTAGACTAAAGGGTAATGAGTTCGGGCTTCCCAAAAATAGTGTAGCGTTGATGGAGCAGCTTAGAACAATTGATAAGAAAAGATTAAGAGAAAAAATCGGTAGCTTTAATCACGATATAATGCTAAAAATAGATGAAGCTATGGCCATATCATTGGATCTAGTAGACAATTAAACTTACATAATACATAAAAGAGCTGTTTAAGAAGGAAAATTTTTCTTATTTATTAAAAGCAAATTTCTTTCTTACTAACAGCTCTGTTTAAATACAATATTTACTTATCTTCAACAATCATTCTCGCCAAAACATCAGGATTACCACAACCTGTTGTGAGAACTAAGTCATCTTTTTTAATTTCCTTATAAATATAATCTCTACAATCTTCAAACTCACCAATATATTTTGCGTTTATTCCCTTTTTTACTAAAGCTTCAACAACATCTTTTGAATGTATGCTTGGATCAAACTTTTCTCTTGCAGCATAAATATCGGTAATAATAACTTCATCACTAGAATCGAAACAAGTCAAGAAATCATCAAATAGAGATTTAGTTCTGCTGTAGGTGTGAGGTTGCCATACACAAATAAGACGTCCCTTAGTATGCTCTTTTAAGGCGTCTAAGGTAACTTTTATCTCTGAAGGATGGTGACCATAATCAGTCATAATTGTAGCATCATCAACCTGACCTATAATCTGCATTCTCCTATCGAGTCCCTCGTATTTTCGAATATTTTTCCTAATGGTTTCAACATCAATGCCATTTTCGTAAGTGGCAATAATAGAGGCCATAGCATTATTTATATTATGTCTTCCAATTACACCTAATTCGAAGTGTTCTATGTCACCATTTCTCATCCTTAAGTCAAAGTTTGGTCTACCAATTTCGTCAAACTTTATATTGAAGGCACAATAGTCAGCTTCTTCGTTTTCTTGCGCATAAGTTATTAACTTTCCTTTTACAGAATCGAAAATTAATCTATTGTTTTCTTCATTTAAGTTGGTAATAGTAATTGAGTTTTCATCTTGGTTAGATAAATACTCTCTGAATGTATCTACAATATCATCTAGGTCCTTGTAATAGTCTAGGTGGTCTTCGTCTATATTTAATACTATTAATGTCTGAGGATAATAATATCTAATGTTACCCTTATATTCGCAAGCCTCTGTTACTAGGTATTCTTCACTACCAACCCTAACATTACCCTTCATTTCATCTAATTCACCACCGAGCAGGATAGTAGCGTCTTTATCTGAGTGTATTAAAATCTTAGATATCATAGAAGTTGTAGTTGACTTACCGTGAGATCCAGATACTGCAATAGAATTTTTATAATTTCTCATCAAGGCTCCTAGAAAAACTCCTCTTGTAACAACAGGTACATTAAGTTTCTTAGCAGCTATTAACTCTTCGTTATCATCTAAGATGGCATCTGTATAGACAACTAGGTCAGGATTAGTGATATTTTCCTTCTTTTGCCCGATTGAAATCTTTACTCCAAGTTCCCTCAAGTGATTAATAATCTTACTATCTGATCTGTCTGAACCAGAAACATCATATCCTTTAGCCAAAAGCAATTGAGCGAGTCCGCTCATTGATATTCCGCCCACTCCAATAAAATGAACGTATTTAAAATCATGTCTATCTAAATCAAATTTAAACATATATTCTCCTTAGTAATTAGTCTATATACCTTATGGGTGTTTTTATTATACCATATTTATATAATAAAGTGAGTCAAGTGATATTATTAATTGATTAGAACTTAGCTAAAAGTATATTAATAACAAAGGAGAGAATATGAAATATGTAATAGGTAATGACCATGGAGGTCTTGAATTAGAAGAAGTTGTAAAGGACGAATTAGAAAAGCTTGGCCATGAGATATATCATGTAGGAGCTTACGATAGTGAGTCTGTAGATTATAGCGATTATGCAAAAAAAGCATGCACAGAGGTGGTTGAAGGAAGAGCTGATTTTGCCATATTAATTTGTGGAACTGGACTTGGCATGAGTATTTCAGCAAATAAAATTAAGGGTATTAGGGCGGCGTGTGTTTCTGAAGCTTACTCAGCGAGAATGAGTAGGGCACATAATAATGCCAATACCTTATGTATAGGAGCTCGTGTTATTGGATCAGAAACATGCAGAATGATTGTAGATGAGTTTGTAAATACAGAATTTGAAGGCGGTAGACATCAAAGAAGAGTAGATAAGATTATGGATATAGAGAATTCTAATAAAGCCTAGTATCTTGTTTTAAATTTTCAGAAAAAATGTTATTATATTAGTGAGAATATTTTAAAGGAGAGAAATTTGAGTATACCTACACCACATATATCAGCAACAAGTGCTGATCAAATTGCAAAGACTGTATTGATGCCAGGAGATCCTCTTAGAGCAAAATATATTGCAGATAATTTTCTAACAGATGTTACTCAGTTTAACGAAACTCGAGGAATGCTTGGATATACAGGCTACTACAAGGGAAAAAGAGTTTCTGTTATGGGAAGTGGAATGGGAATTCCATCTTCTATGATTTATTACAACGAGTTATTTCAATTCTACGATGTAGACACAATTATTAGAGTCGGAACTGCCGGATCCATGCAAAAAAACGTGAAGCTTCATGACATAGTAATTGCTTCATCTGCATGTTCTGAATCGTCAATCAACGATAATTTATTTGGAAACATACATTTTTCATCAACACCAGATTTTGACTTATTATTACAAGCCTATGAAAAATCAAATGAATTAGGCTATACTACCCACTGTGGACAAGTTCACTCATCAGACCAATTCTACAATGACATGCCAAAGGAAGTTTTTGAAAATCTTCAAAAATATGGCGTTTTGTGTGTAGAAATGGAATCATATGGACTTTTTATGGCAGCTAGAAAACATGGTAAGAAAGGACTTGGGATCTTTACAATAAGTGATTCCCTTATCGAAAATGTTGCAGATAGCGCTGAAAACAGACAAACATCATATACAAATATGATGGAACTTGCTCTTGAGGTAGCACCGGAATAATATATGTTAAAAGTTATAATAATGGCAGCAGGTGAAGGAACCAGGATGAAATCATCTACCAGCAAGGTCCTTCACAAGTTACTTAACAAAGAAATAATTAGATACGTTTATGATGCAAGTAAGTTGGAAAATTCTGAAACGATCATAATTTCAGGTAAGAATAAAGAATCTATCAGTGAAATGTTCGATTCATGTAGGATAATCGAACAGAAAATCGGTCCGGAATTCCCTTATGGTACTGGATATGCTGTAAGCTTATGTAGCGATTATATAGAAGATGATGATGAGGTACTTGTATTAAATGGTGACATACCACTTATAACTAAGAAAGCACTTGAAGATTTCGTAAATAGACATATTGAAAACAATGCAAGTGTATCTGTATTATCTACCACAGTTACAGATCCAACTGGATATGGAAGAATAATAAGGGATAAAAACGAAAACTTTTTGCAAATTACAGAGCACAGAGATCTAAAAGATGAGCAATTAGATATTGATGAAATAAATACAGGCATATATATTTTTAATGGAGCATCTCTAAAAAACGCTCTAAAAGAAATAAATACTGATAATGACCAAAACGAATTATATCTAACTGATTGTATTGAAGTTCTTCATAAAAAAGATGAAAAATCAATGGCTTTTATGAATGACGAAGCTGACTTGTTCTATGGAATAAACAATAAAAAGGAACTTGCAGAGGCAGGTAGAATTCTTAGACAAAGAGTAAACGAAGAATATATGCTTGACGGGGTAATAATCGAAACACCGGACATAGTTACGATTGAACCTGGAGTAAAAATTGGTCAAGACACGGTGATATCAGGAAATGTTAAAATTCTAGGAGACACTGAGATTGGCTCTAATTGTGTTATTGAGGGTTCTTCTAGAATTGAAAATTCGAAAATTTACGATAATGTGAGAATTGATAATTCTGTAATAGAAAAATCCATCATGGAAGAATATAGCAACATTGGACCTTTTTCACATCTAAGACCAAAGGCTCATTTGGGAAAGAATGTTCATATAGGCAATTTTGTAGAAGTTAAGAATGCTAGCATGGGCGCTGGTTGCAAGGCAGGGCACTTGGCTTATATCGGTGATTGTGATCTTGGAAAAGATATTAATATTGGTTGTGGCGTGATTTTTGTTAACTATGATGGTAAATTTAAACATAGGTCTGTAGTTGGAGACGGTGCTTTTATAGGATCAAATTCTAATATAGTAGCGCCAGTAAACATTGCTTCTGAAGGATATGTAGCAGCAGGATCTACTATCACCAAAGATATTGATAAGGGAGAGCTATCAATAGAAAGAGCAGAGCAAAAAAACATTGCAGGCTATGTAGATAAAAAGAAAAAAAGAGATCAAGAAAAGTTAAAGGAGAGAAAATGACATCAAACTGTAATAGAGGCTCATATATTCAAAGAGGGGAATTGAAGCTTTTAACAGGAAACTCAAATAAGAAACTCGCTGAAAGTGTAGCTAAACATCTAGGAGTTAAACTAACTGAAGCAGATATAGAAAAATTTAAAGATGGAGAGATTTCTATCAAAATAAATGAATCAATCAGAGGTAAGGATGTTTTTATAATGCAACCAACATCTAATCCAACCAATGACAATTTGATGGAATTACTTATTATGATTGATGCTTGTAGAAGAGCATCTGCAGGATACGTAAATGCGATTATTCCTTATTACGGATATGCTAGACAAGATAGAAAGACTAGGGGTCGTGAGCCAATTACTGCGAAGCTTGTAGCAAATCTGCTTACAGTAGCAGGAGCTGATAGGGTTATCACAATGGACCTTCACGCTGGACAAATCCAAGGATATTTTGATATACCTGTTGACCATTTCTCTGCTATAAGACATCTTTCAACTCATTTTAAGGATATTGCTTATGATAGGCCAGATGAATTTGTAGTAGTAAGCCCTGATCTAGGAGGGGTTAGAAGAGCAAGAGAGTTTGCAGACTATTTAAAGCTACCTATAGCCATAATTGAGAAGAGAAGACCAAAACCAAATGTTTCTGAAGTTATGTCAGTTATAGGAGACTTCAAGGGTAAACACGCAATCATTGTAGATGACATGATTGACACAGCTGGCACCATAACAAATGCTGGTGACTTCTTGATTAACAGTGGTGCAAAAGACGTTTATCTTGTGGCTACTCACGGTGTATTTAGTGGAGATGCAATTGATAAAATCAATAAATCTAATGTAAAAGAAGTAGTAATCACTGACACTATTGCCTTAAGCGAGGATAAGAAAATCGATAAGATAACTCAAATGTCTATTGCTCCTTTATTATCAGAAGCAATTCACAGAATTAATACTTATGAATCAATAAGCGGACTATTCGTGGACGGTAGATAATGTATTATATCGTAGGATTAGGCAATCCTGGGTTAAAATACGAAAATACAAGACATAATGTTGGGTTTTTGACGATTGATTATCTTGCTAGAAAACATAATATTGATGTAAGAAAATCTAAATTCAAATCACTTTATGGCCAGGGAACAATTTCTGGCCATAAAGTCATGCTTGTAAAACCACAAACATATATGAATAATTCAGGAGAAGCTGTCAGAGACTTAAAGAATTTCTATAAATTTGATACTGACAAGTTAATCGTTATTTACGACGATATAGATATAGATTTTGGAAGTATAAGAATTAGAAAGAAAGGATCTGCTGGGACTCATAATGGAATGAAGTCCATTATTTATCAAATCCAAGATGACTCTTTCCCTAGAATTAAGATAGCAGTAGGAAAGAAACCGGAATATATGGATTTGGCAAACTTTGTCCTTAGCGGATTTAGCGAAAAAGAAGCAGAAGTAATACGAAAAGAAATTGATATAGCAAGCAAGTCAATCGAAACTTTGATAGAGGAAAATATAGATAAGTCAATGAATCTGTACAATTCTGTTAGATTATTGGAAGATATTGATGAATAAATTATTAGAAAATATCAACTCTTTAGATCAGATTAAGCAAATAGAAAATAATTTAGATGATTATTCACCTATATATTTGTCAGGACTAACTGATGGTTTTAAGCCTCACTTAGTCCTTGCTTTGTTTGAAAAGTATGAAGAGAATATAGTAATAATAGCTGAAAATGAAAAAAGAGCAGAGATATATCTCGATAGTATAAATGGTATCAAGGAAAATAAAGCATATTTATTTCCAAGTCTAGATATTAATTTTTACAATATAAAGTCAATAGATAATAGGAAGCTTTCTCAAAGAATGGAAGTTCTAACTAAGCTTGCTAAGAAAGATACGTTTATAGTCATAACTACTCTTGATGCAATGACAAATAAACTAAGTACTTTAGATAGATTTAACAAGTCATTTGTTAAAATAAAAGATGAAGATATTATTGACGTTAATAACTTCATAGAAAATCTCATAAATCTTAACTATACAGCTAATTCTCTCGTAGAAAATAAAGGAGACTTTGCTAAAAGAGGTTCTATCATAGATTTCTGGCCTGTTTCATATGACAATCCGATAAGAATCGAGTTGTTCGATGATGAGGTTGATTCAATTAGAATATTTGATAAGGATAGTCAAAGAACAATCCAAAAGATTTCTGAAGCAGAAATTAGCCCTGTTACTGAACTTATATACTCAAAAGAAGATTATGATAAGGCTATTAAGAATATTAATAGTGAAATAGAGGCTTTAGAGAAGGAAGCTAGTGATATTAGTAGGCAAAAACTTATCGATAAATATAAGCAAATTACAAATTTTATTGAAGAAAGTATGTATGTAAGTAATATTGAACTTATTAATCCTTATAGAGAGGATAACTATTCAAATTTCTTAGATTATATGCCTAAGAGCGGCTTAGTATTTTTTGATGATGTTGCTAGAGTGCTAGAAAATTATGATAACTTTTATGATAATTTCCATGAAGACTTGAGTCTTCAAATGGAAAATAACGAAGTTTTCAGATCTTTTGAACAAGCAAGAATTCCTATTGATGCTATTTATAAACAAATAGATAATTTTAGATTAGTGAATCTAACATCCATTCTAAAAAAATCAAAGCTATTCAACCCTAGAAAGATTATTGAGCTAAAAACAATAGAATCTGAAAATTTTAATCGAAAAGTTGATTATTTCATAGATAGGACAATAGAGCTTGCGAATAGTGGCAAAAAGGTATTAATACTCGAAGGGAACGAAAAAACAGCTTCTCAGCTAACAGAGGCCTATTTAGAAAAAGATTTTACAAAAGTTTCAAATGTAGAAATAGGAGAAAACTTCGATAAAATACCCATACAAATTGCAAACTCTGCTAGTAGCAGTGGATATTACATTTATGATTTAGATTTTTACGTTTTTACCCATAAGGAAATTTATGGTAGTGAAAGAAAGGCTCGCAAGAGAAAATCTAAAAATAAGACTTCATCTAGGGATATTATTAATTATTCCGACCTTGATATAGGAGATTATGTTGTTCATGAAAATAATGGTATCGGTATATATAAGGGTCTTAAGAAAATTGAAGTAAACAATATTGAAAAAGACTTCATTGTTATCGAGTACAGAGGAACAGATAAGCTCTTCGTCCCAGTAGATCAGATGAATCTTATAAGTAAGTATATAGGAAGTAGGGGAGAGAGTCCAAAACTTTCATCCCTAGGAACCCAAACCTGGCAAAAGGCTAAGGCAAGAGCCAAAAAGGCTGTTGATGAGATAGCAGACGATTTGGTAGAATTATATGCTAAAAGATCAAAAATTAAGGGACATGCTTTCTCAAAAGATACTACTTGGCAAAATGAGTTTGAAAATTCTTTCCCTTATGAGGAAACATATTCACAAATAAGATCCATAGAAGAAATAAAAAAGGACATGGAATCTGATAAACCGATGGATAGACTCCTATGTGGGGATGTGGGTTTTGGCAAGACGGAAGTTGCCATCAGAGCTGCTTTTAAGGCAATTATGGATGGGTATCAAGTAGCCTTTCTAGTTCCTACTACAATACTTGCAAATCAACATTATGAAACTATAAAAAAGCGTTTTGATAAGTTTCCTGTAAACGTACAAGTAATCTCAAGATTTAACCCAGCTTCTAAAAATAAGCTGATAATTAAGGAGTTAAAGGCAGGAAAGGTTGATTTGATCATTGGAACCCACAGATTGCTCTCTAAAGATGTTGGGTATAAAAATCTTGGCCTCTTGATAATAGATGAAGAGCAAAGATTTGGTGTTAAACATAAGGAGAAATTAAAAGAATTAAAATCATCTCTTGATGTATTGACCTTATCCGCAACCCCAATTCCGAGAACTCTACAAATGTCCTTGTCTGGAATACGCGACCTATCAACATTAGATGAAGCTCCAGAAGAGAGGATGCCTGTAAATACCTATGTACTTGAATATGATTACGGGATTATCAAGCAAGCTATAGAAAGAGAGCTAAATAGAAATGGTCAAGTCTACTTTGTCTATAACAGGGTTAACGATATAGAAAAACTATACAATCATCTAGTTGACCTTGTTCCAGATGCAAATATAGCAATAATTCACGGAAGAATTAGCCCAAAGCAGATTGAAAAGACGATGCTTGAATTTATAGATGGTGAAATAGACATCCTCCTTTCTACAACCATTATTGAAACAGGGATGGATATATCTAATGTAAATACAATAATCATCTATGATTCTGATATGATGGGACTAGGGCAACTTTACCAGCTCAAAGGAAGAATTGGACGAGGAAATAGATCATCTTATGCTTATTTTACCTATAGGGCTGGAAAAATATTATCAGAAATCAGCGAAAAGAGATTAAAATCGATAAGAGACTTCTCAGACTTTGGCTCAGGCTATAAAATAGCTATGAAAGACCTTGAATTAAGAGGAGCAGGAAATCTCTTGGGAGAGAGTCAATCAGGACACGTTGAGGCAATAGGATATGATCTTTATGTTAAATTCCTCCAAGAAGCAGTAGAAAAAGCTAGCGGTAAGGAAGTAGAAATCAAAGATAAATCTGACGTATATATAGACATAAAAGTTGATGGGTACATTCCTAACTATTATATCGAAGATCAATCTCAAAAGATTGAGATATATAACAGAATTGCGAGTATTCAAAATCAAGATGATTATGATGAATTAGTCGCAGATTTAATAGATGTATATGGTGATATACCATTAATGGTCGACAATTTAATGTACATTTCATTAATAAAATCTTTAGCGGATGAGCTATTATTTAGTGAAATTAGAGAAAAAAGCGGTAATGTAAACATATATTTCGAAAATAAGGATGCGTTTAGTTTTGAGGAATTGGCAGAGATTAATCAATCATTTGAAAGGGATATGTCTCTCGATCTATCGACTAATCCAGCATTTAAAATTCCAGTATCTAGTAATAAGCTTTTAGATACCTATGAACTATTAAAAACTATCGAAAAAGTAAGGAGTAAAAATGAAAAATAAAATTATACCAGTGATGTTAATGGCTTCTTTGTTATTTGTAGGATGCAATCAAAATAAGGAGGCAGGTCAAGATGCGAATAACAAGACAGAGCAAACAGAAGAAGCAAAAGATAAAAAAAGTGAAAAACTTGATGATAAAACTGTAGCTATAGTTGATGGAGAAAAGATTAGTAAGGATGATTATAAGGACGAGCTAAGCTTCTATGCATCAATGCTTGCAAGTCAACAACAACTCAAAAACTCTATCGTAACTATGATGGTTCAAGATAAATTGATTGCAAATGATATCAAGAAAAATGATATCAAAATCGATGATAAAGAAGTAGATGACGCTTTGATGCAATCTGTACAAAATTTTGGTGGCCAAGAGCAATTCGATAAGACTCTTGATGATTACAATATGAGTCTTGATAAATTCAAGGAAACACTCAAAAAGGACCTAATGTACAAAAAACATAGAGAATGGTTTGATTCCAACAACGAAGTAACAGATGATGAAATCAAAAAATACTTTGAAGATAATAAAGATGAATTTGAGAAAGTTGATGCTTCTCATATTCTAGTCCAAGATGAAGAAACTGCTAAAGAAATAAAGGAAAAAATCGATAATGGCGAAGATTTCGCTAAACTTGCAGAAGAGTACTCAACTGATACTGCAAGTGCTAAAAACGGTGGATCTGTTGGAGCATTTGCAAAGGGACAAATGGTTAAAGAATTTGAAGATGCTGCTTTCGCTATGAAAGAAGGAGAAGTTTCTGATCCAGTTAAGTCACAATTTGGTTACCATATCATTAAGGTTAATAAAGTAACAGATTCTTTTGAAGATTCTAAAGAAGAGATTACTAAGAAAATCAAAGATCAAAAATATGCAGATTATATCAAGAAATTACACGAAGAGTCTAATGTAGTTACTGAAAACGCGAGTGAAGAAGACGCTAATGGTGAAGATAAAGAAACTAAAACTGAAGTAAATACAGAAGCTGAAGAAGAAAATAAAGATAAAGAAGAAAAAGTTGAAGATTCTAAAGATGAAGAAAATAATAAAGAATCTGAAAACGAGAACAAATAAGATTTGCCTAACAGCATTTATACTATTTGCTGCACTTACTTCCTGCAATAGTAAAGAGAATCCCACCGGCAATATTATAGCAAGTGTCGATGGCAAGGCTATTACTAGTGACTTATACTCTAAAGAACTAAGATTTTATCAAAGCTATTAT
>QWBY01001315.1_pt1 | contig 15333 bp, 15 predicted proteins | sample 1972471 | NCBI WGS metagenome assembly QWBY01 (sample SAMN09866722, study PRJNA288562) | Human gut metagenome isolate term6_stool, whole genome shotgun sequencing... | reverse complement strand
AAAAGATTTTCCGCCTTGGCAGCTTCTGCAACTTCACGAACAAAGGTCGTAATGCCGTCGCGATCTTCCAGCTTCGTGTTTTCGAAGTCGATATTAATACCTTTCATACCGTAGGATTTCGTCAAATTAACGAGTAAACCAACGGCCTTTTGACGAGCTTCTTTATTTTGCAGGAAGGCGTGGGTCAATTCGGGATCGAAGCTGTTATCTAAATAGGCCCAGGTGTCGATGCCTAATTTAGCATAATTTTCTACATAGCGAATATCCCCGCGATCTTTAATTTCACCATTGGCATTTTCAATAGAAAACCACGTAGGAATAACGACATCTAAACCTTCAATGGGCTTGATGTTTTGAATGACGCTGTCCTTCACTTGTCCGTAAGTGTAATCGTAGGTAATATTAAGCGGCTTTTTCACTGCTGAATAGGTTGACTCGTCGCTTTTTTTCACGTATTCACCGTCGATCGTGTCGACCGAAATATTATCTTTACGAATCCACCCTAAGAGGCCATCGCGTTCGCGAACATGGAACCAATCGCCTTCTTTTCCAAAGACGATAAGATCACTGTCGGCTTTAAGGGTTGCCATAATGGGCGAGTCTGTCGTAGCCTTTTCACGTAAATTAACGCCATCGCCGGAAAGTTTACCGGTGGCGTATTCCGTGTTGCGATCGTCAATCAGCAGAACATTTTTATCTTTGTTGTAATGCATAATGACGTGATAGTCGTACACAAAGGCTTCTACAGGGACGAATATTTGATCGCCTTTTTTGACGATGGGATCGCGCAAACCAATTTTGCCACCGTTAACCGTTCCTTCTTTACTATCCAAAGGAAGAATTTTTTCGCCAAGTTTATTATTAAATATAACGGCCTTCTTACCTTCATCGTAGTGGGCCGTTTTATCGAAATTTTCCTGAATTCCTTCTAAGGAAATATAAAACTGGCCGTCTTCACGCATGGTCTGCTCTTTTGGTAAAACGCGGTCTCCGTAAATAATATGAAAGGATTCGGAAAATTTCGAGTATTGATTATTTCCCTTTAGCTTATTCAAAACGGTAAAGCCACCAAATAAAAGGATGGCGAAGACCAGGAGTATTGTAAATAATTTTTTCATGGCACCTGCTACTTTCCAAGTTCAATGTACAAAGAATAGGCATCGCGTTCGCAATGCCTATTTACATTAAAACTTCTTTTCTTTAACCTTTGCTGCCTTGCCTTGACGAGAACGTAAATAGTAAAGTTTTGCGCGACGTACTTTACCGCGTTTCGTAACTTTGATTTCCGCGATTCTCGGAGAATGTACAGGGAAAGTTCTTTCCACGCCTACGCCATAGGATAATCTTCTAACGGTGAATGTTTCGTTGATGCCGCCGCCTTGACGTTTAATAACCGTACCTTCAAACGCTTGAACACGCTCTCTGGAACCTTCGATAATGCGGTAGTTTACGACAACCGTATCCCCTACTCTAAATTCGGGTACATTGTCTTTTAATTGTTCTTGCTCAATGGATTTAATGATGTCCATTCTTCTCCTCCTTAATCTGTTTTTTTAATGCTCTCAAATAATCTATATCGGATGAAGAGAGTTCGGCCGATCCCAAAAGATCGGGGCGACGTAAGTAAGTCACTTTGAGAGACTCTTTTCGTCGATAGTCTTCAATTTTTTTATGGTTTCCACTTAATAGAATATCGGGCACTCGGTAACCTCTAAAGTTATAAGGTCTTGTATAGTGACCGTGCTCTAAAAGTCCACTTGAGTGTGATTCTTCGATTGCGGAATCTTGATTGCTCAGGACTCCCGGCACTAAACGGCTTACAGCGTCGATTAAAATCATGGAACCTAACTCTCCGCCGGAAAGTACATAGTCGCCAATGGATATTTCCTCGTCGATGTAATGATCCAATACCCGTTGATCGATGCCTTCATAATGGCCGTTGACGAGGACGATGTGCTTCTTCTCGGAAAGCTCTTCCACCTTTTTCTGGGTCAAAACCTTTCCTCTGGGAGAGAGGTGGACGACGTGTCCTTCCCAACCCCGATTTTTCAAAATCGCATCTACTACCGGTTGTGGCTGTATAACCATTCCCGGTCCTCCGCCGTACCCGTAGTCGTCAACATTATTGTGCTTGTCTAGGGTATAGTCGCGAATATTGACACATTTCAGAGAAATGAGCCCCGACTGAATACCTCTGCCGATGACCGAATAGTCCGCCATGGATTCTACGAATTCCGGAAAAAGCGACAGTACGGTAAACCTCATGACAGCATCCCCTCAATGGGATCGACGATAATGCGATCTTCTTCTACGCTTTTTATAAAAGCGCCGACAAAGGGAATTAAATATTCTTTTTCTTCATCCCGAATGACGAGAATATCGTTAACGTGTTGCGTTAAAATGTCGGAAACGTAACCGATGGAATCCCCTTCCACAGTGTAAACGGGAAGATCAATTAAATCATCTATGAAGAATTGTCCTTCTTCCAGCGGTTTTCGATCTTCAATGGGAATGTAAAGTTTTACACCGCGAAGACGCTCCGATGCATTTCTGTCGTCGATGCCTTCGATTTTCAAAAGCACCATGGATTTTTGAACAGAAGACGATTCAATTCCTCTGAGCGATGTTTCATCACCCAAGTAAATTCTTTGAATTTCCGCTAAGCGCTCGGGAGTATCCGTCGACGGGTAAACTTTTACCATTCCTCGGATACCGTGAGCCGATGTTATTTCGCCGACGAGAACTTTATCTTTCTCGTTCATCGAAATCCACCGATACCATCACTTGCTCCTTTGTACCTACGGCTTTAATAATGCTTCGGATCGAGCGGGCAATTTTTCCTTGCCGACCAATCACTTTCCCCATGTCTTCAGGTGCAATATACACTTGAATATGGACCCGATCTTCTTCTCTCGTTTCAATAACTTCGACAGCGTCGGGATTATCAACGAGTTTCGAGACGATGTAGCAAACTAATTCCTCCACAGTCTCACCTCCTCAAGTGGTTGAAACTTACGCTTCTTCAGTAGCTTCTGCAGCTTCTTCGACTTCTTCGGATTCTACAGCTTCTTCTGCTTCCTCTTCTGTTGCTTCTTCAGCAGCTTCTTCTTCGGCTTTTGCTGCTTCCGCTTCAGCTTGAGCTTTCGCTTCTTCGGCTTCTTTTGCCTTACGTTCTTTAGCTTCTTCGTCGAGACGATCTAATTCAGCTTCGCGTTCAGCGCGTGCTTTAGCTTCTTGTGCTCTTACTTCATCGCGTTTAGCTTTTTGAACGTCGGTATTGTCATAATTGCCGGTAGCTTCGTAAACTGCATTTTCTTTGAAAAGGCGATCGACGGTGGTCGTCGGTTTTGCGCCGTTTTTAATCCAGTTGTTAGCTTTATCTGCATCAACTTTTAAGATCTTCGGTTCCGTTAAGGGGTTGTAGTAACCAATCTCTTCAATGAAACGACCATCTCTAGGTTTTCTGGATTCTGCCACTACAATTCTGTAAAAAGGACTTTTCTTAGAACCCATTCTTTTTAATCTGATTTTTACTGCCATTCTATCCTCCCAAAAATTTCTGTTTAAAAGGGAAAAGGCATCTTCATTTTTCGTTTGCCTTTTCCACCACTCATGGCTCCCAGTTTTTTCATCATCTTCTTAAGATCTTTAAACTGTTTCAGAAGCCCGTTAACCTGCCTAACATCGGTGCCTGAGCCCTGTGCAATGCGCTTTCTGCGCGAACTGTCGATGATTTCAGGATGTGTTCTTTCCTTTTTCGTCATCGATTGAATAATCGCCTCGACGCGGGCAAATTCTTTTTCGTCGATTTTCATATTCTTCAAGGCCTTGTTGTTCATACCCGGCAACATGCCGAGAAGATCTTCCAAGGGACCGAGCTTTCGCATTTGTTGCATTTGATCCAGGAAATCGTCGAATGTAAAAGTTTGCGATCGAATTTTTTCTTCTAATTCTTTCGCCTTTTTTTCATCTACGAATTCTTCCGCTTTTTCGATTAAACCGACGACGTCTCCCATTCCAAGAATGCGCTTCGCCATGCGATCGGGGTGGAACACCTCGAGGGCATCGAGTTTTTCCCCTAATGCGATAAATTTAATCGGAACATCCGTAACCGAACGAATGGATAGTGCCGCACCGCCCCGGGCGTCACCGTCGAGCTTCGTTAAAACGACTCCCGTTATGGAAACTGCATCGTGGAATGACTGTGCTACTTGAACAGCATCTTGACCGGTCATAGCATCTAATACCAGGAGAATTTCCGTAGGGTTAGTAGCTTCCTTAATGCCTTTAATTTCGTCCATTAAGGCTTCGTCCACGTGAAGGCGGCCTGCCGTATCGATTATAACCACGTCGTTACCTTTCGCCTTGGCATGGCGTAAACTATTCGACGCGATTTCTATAGGATCGGCATCGGTTCCTTCCGAATAAACGGGAACATCGATTTGTGAAGCCAATACTTCCAGCTGCTTGATGGCCGCCGGTCGATAGACGTCACAGGCAACAAGCAAAGGTCTTTTATTTTGTTTCTTTAAAAGACGGGCAAGCTTTGTCGTGGTCGTGGTTTTACCGGCCCCCTGAAGGCCCGCCATAAGAATAACCGTCGGGTTTTTAGAAAAATCGATTTTTTTGGCATCGTCACCCATAAGAGAGGATAACTCTTCCATTACGATTTTAATAACTTGTTGCCCCGGCGTTAAACTCTCCATAACATCGGAACCGAGGGAACGTTCCTTCACTCGCTTCACGAAGTTTTTTACCACTCTAAAGTTGACGTCGGCTTCTAAAAGTGCCAGTTTAACCTCACGCATGGCCTCATCGACATCTTGCTCGGTAACTTTTCCTTTTCCGCGCAATTTTCCGATAGTGCCTTGCAATTTGTCGGCAAGGGATTCAAATATCATAGTATCCCTCCTTATCTATACGAGATTTTATCGAGTGAATAAGCTTAAGAAAAGCCGGATCGTCGGAAAAAGCTTTTAGTTCATCCAATTCTCTTTGAATGTACTTGGCATCTTCTTCCCATTTATGATTTTTTTCAGCTAATCTTAACGACTCTTCAAAGGCAGTCAGCGCCGCTTCCCCTCGTTTAATATTTTCGGAAACAGCCTGCTTTGAAGTGTTGACGATATCGGAAATTTCATTTAAAGAATAATCTTCCCGATAATAGAGATCCATCACTTGTTTTTGCTTTTCGCTCAATAATTGATCGTATAAATCCAGCAAAACATTGATGTGTATTGTCTTATCCATGATCACTCCCATAAAAAACAGGGTCAGGTTAAATCCTTGACCCTGTGAATTATACTATCTCTGCGGTTTAATGTCAATAATCAATTCCTAAAATTTCGTCCACCGTCTTATAGCGCTTGCCGCCTTTTAAATAAACTTTAGGTAGTCGTTTCTTAAAATGTGTGCAGAAGGATGTGGGGATTTCATTATTCGCTTTTGCAAGCTCCTCTACCGTAATCTCTTCATCCCCTTGGCGACCGAGGATGACCACTTCATCGCCGACTTCACAGTCTACGCCTGTCACATCTACCATCATTTGATCCATGCAAATTCTGCCGATTTGCGGGCAACGCTTCCCGCCCACTAATACGTCGAATTTCTCAGACATGGATCTCTCCATTCCGTCGGCATAACCGATGGGAAGTGTGGCGACTTTTGTTTCGCGATCGGTCATGTAAATCTGTCCGTAACTGATTCCTTCTCCCGGACCGATGGTTTTAACATGAGCAATGTCGGCTTTTAATTGGGCGATAAAACGAATATCGTAATCCTTTCCCGCAGGATCGCCTTCCGCCGTGCCATATTGGATAATACCGGGGCGTACGTACTCGAGATCGAATTCTCTGAAATTCATAATAGCATGAGAATTCGACACATGACGTTTTAGCCGTATATTTCGTTTGGAAAGCTCCTTAACAAACCAATCGTAGCGTTGAAATTGTTTTTTTGTAAATTCAGGATCGGTATCGGCTTTGGCAAAGTGCGTAAACATACCCTTAATTTCGATATGATCCATTTTGCTAATAGCTTCCACAGCATCTATACTTTCTTGACAAGGGATAAAACCGATACGATTCATTCCCGTATCGACTGCAATATGAACGCCGGCCTTTATCCCCATGCGCGACGCAAGATCATTTAATTCCTTCGCCACATCCAATCGATAGAGCGCCATATCAATTTTGTTTTCGATCATGCTGCCGGCCGCTTCTTGGGGAGTAAAACCTAAAACCAGTATTTCAACGGATGGCAAAGATTTTCGCAAGGATATTCCCTCATTGCCCGAGGCTACGGCGAAATGATTTACGCCGCTTTCAACCATAACCTTTGCAATTTCCACGGCGCCGAATGAGTACGCATCGGCCTTTACAATGGAAATAATGTCCGTATTTTCTTTTAAATGGCTCTTAATTTCCTCGATATTGTGTTTTACTTGATCGAGATCGACTTCAAGCCATGCAGGTCTTGTAATCAGAATATGCACCTCTTCTTCATCTTCCTATTGTTTCACTTCTCAGAAATGATTTAGTTGATTAGAAATACATTCTATTACCCATTGACGAGTGCATCTGCGAATTCTTCTCCGGAAAATTCCTGTAAATCATTCATCCCTTCGCCAACGCCTATGAGTTTAATCGGTATATCCAGCTCTTGAATTAATGGTAATACTACGCCGCCTTTCGCCGTGCCGTCAAGTTTTGTCAAGACGATTCCCGTTAAATGCGTAACTTCGTCAAAGGATTTGGCCTGTAAAATTGCATTTTGACCTGTGGTGGCATCGAGTACCAAAAGGGATTCTTTTTGAGCATTGGGAGATTCTTTTTCGATGATACGATGAATCTTTTCCAGCTCGTTCATAAGATTTTTCTTATTGTGAAGACGCCCTGCCGTATCGCAAATCAAAACGTCGATATTTCTCGCTTTTTGTGCCTGAATAGCATCAAAAACGACGGCGGCAGGATCTGCCCCTTCTTTATGGCTGATCACCGTTACACCTGAACGTTCACCCCAAGTTTCCACTTGTTCGATGGCGGCAGCTCGGAAAGTATCGGCTGCGGCGATTAATACGGATTTCCCTTCGCTTTTTAATTTGTGAGCGAGTTTTCCGATGGTCGTCGTTTTTCCCACACCATTCACACCGACGATTAAAATGACAGCGGGTGAAGGTTCAAGGTTTAAACGACTCACATCTCCGTTTTTTTCTAAAATCTTGCGGATTTCTTCAGCAAGAACAGGTTTAACTTCCTTCGGATCTTGAATTTGCTTTTCGCGAATACTGTCGCGCAAATTATCGATAAGGGTCATGGTCGTTTCCATGCCGATATCCGATGAAATTAAAAGATCTTCAAGGTCTTCGATCATGTCCTCGTCGATTTTTACGTAATTACCCAAGATATCGTTGATCTTGTAGTTCATATCGTCGCGGGTTTTGGAAAGCCCGGCTTTTAAACGACCAAACCAACCGATCTTTTCTTCTTCTACTTCGTCTTCGTCTTCTTCAACTTCATCTTGTGACGCTTCCTCAGGTTCGATTTCATCCGTTTCAGTAAAATCCGGCTCGTCGAAGCTTTCTTCAACCTCTACATCATCGATTTCATCTACATCGTCATCTTCGATATTTTCTACTTCTTCAATTTCTTCGAAAACAGTTTGGTCTTCATCCGTTGCATCGTCATCTTCTTGTAGATGGGATTTTTCCGAAACTACTTCCGTTTCTTGAATGGGCTGACCTTCCTTTGGCTCATCAGTTGGTTCTCTACGGTCGAATGAATATTTTTCCGTGACAACTTCATCTTTCGGAGCTTCCGTCACAGCCTCATTGTCAGGTAAAGTCTTTTCGCCGCCTTCAATTTCTTCATCCGTCAGTTCCTTATCTTCTATGAATTCTACCTGAAAGTCTTCTTCAACAGATTCCAGCTCTTCAGTTTCTTCGGTATTTTCAAGTTCCTCGGTTAAAGACTCTTCTTTATCTTCTGTTTCCTCATTTGGATTGAATTTCTTTTTCAGCCACTCCAACATGTGCTTCGACCTCCTCTAATTCCAAGAATAAAATTCTGGAGATTCCTTTTTCTTCCATGGTAACGCCATAGAGTTGATTGGCCATTTCCATGGTTTGCTTACGGTGGGTAATCATAATAAATTGCATATCGTCGATATGTTTAACGTAATGTGAATAACGTCTAATATTGGCGTCGTCCAGCGCAGCGTCGATTTCATCGACAATACAGAACGGGGACTGACGCATTTTTAAAAGAGCGAATAAAAGGGCTACGGCCGTCATAGAGCGCTCGCCACCGGAAAGTAAGCTTAATGATTGAAGCTTCTTTCCCGGCGGACGTGCACTGATTAAAATGCCCGCTTCCAAAATATCTCCTTCTTCCCAAGCGAGAGAGGCTTCCCCGCCCTGGAAGAGCTGCTTAAAGATATCGTTAAAGTAACCGTTAATCAGCACGACGGCCTCATCTAACTGTTTACGCATTTCCCTATCCAATTGGCGAATCATTTTCTCCAACTTCTCTTTCGAAAGTAAAAGATCCTCCCGTTGATCGGATAAGAAAGTAACACGCTCATTCCACGCCTCATATTGCTCCAGGGCATCTCCGTCTACCGGGCCGATCGCAGCAATTTTATCGGAAAGTTTTTTAGATTTTTGCCGTAAACTCGTAATGGATTCGCCTTCGATTTCCTCAAGACCTTCAGGCTTTTCCATGGTTTGCAGTTGTTGCGTCGATTCATTATACGCTTTTTCAGCATCTTCTAAACGGTTGTTTAAGCTGACCAACTCTTTTTCTTTGGAGAAAATGGATTCCCTCAACACATTGAGTTCATCGCTTAAATCCCTTAGCCCTTTACGACCTTCGCCATAATCATCTTGTAGATTTTTAAGCTCTTGTTCAAGGGATAATCTATTTTCTTCAAGGGCATCCGTTTCCGGTGTACGCTCATTAATGATCGAGTGGACCTGGTTAAGCTCCAAGTTTATTTCATCTATATTGCCGTGCGCAATTTCCATTTCTCTTTGCACATGCTCAAGGCGTGTCCGTGCTTGATCTCGTTTGATCTCGATTTCACGAGTTTCAGAAATAAGTTTTTGATGGGTAACTTTTTCTTCTGAAAGCAAATCTCGTTTGCTCTCCAACTCTTTGGAAAGAACATCGTCATCAGATTCCGTTCCGTCGAGAAGAGAGGCTAAATCACTGTCGATGGATTGGAGGATCGAACGCTTTTCTTCACGTTCCCCACTATCTTTCGAAATAGCTTCCTCTTCTTTTTCGATTTCGCCCGTAATGGATGCAATTTGATCCACACTGTTGTTAATAGAAGAAGCCAACCTGCGCAAAGTTTCTTCTAATTTTTGGTTGGACAGTTCTTGTTCTTTAAAAGCGGCAACATTATTTTTAAGATTTTCCTCGCCGTTTTCTATATCGCCGAGAAGCTCCGCTCTGCGATTTAAGATGTTGCGAAGTTCATTTTCCGCAGCTGCCTTATCGCGGCTTTTCTTGTCGATTTCCGCCTCGCGATTATATAAATCCAATGAGGTGTTTTTTGACTGCCCGCCGGTAACGGCGCCGCCGGCCTGAAACACATCGCCTCCCTTTGTGACGATGCGGTATTTATAGTTCAGGTCTCTGGCGAGTTGTTTCCCATCTTCCGCATTTTCTACAAGTAAAATACGACCGAGCAAATGAAGGGCGACGGGTCGAATATCCTCGTCACATTGAATGCAATCCGATGCGAGTTTAAATTTAATGGAACTTTTCTGCTCAATGCCCCTTTCCATTGTGCGGATCTTTAAATTATTAATGGGCAAAAAAGTGATGCGGCCCATCTTTTTGCGCTTTAAATATCCTAGAATATCGCCAATGTAACGATCGTCCTTTAAAATGATGTTTTGACCGCTAAAGCCCAGTGCCGTCGAAACGGCCAAGGTGTATTCATGATCGATCCTAAAAGAATCTGCCACCGGCCCGATAACCGATGAAGCGAAATGTTCGCCGCCATAGGATTTCAGGAATTGTTTTACCGCATATTGAAAGCCCTCGTGATTATCTTTTAATTTGACGAGGTAATCATGCTCTCTTGCCAAAGATTCTATTTTCAATTTAAGGGGCATGGTTTCATTATCCAACGTGGCAATGGATTCTTTTAAGTGGTTTTGGCGATCCTGTTCCTTGCCGATTTCCTCCCCAAGCGATTTCAACTTTTCTTTTAAAGTCGTTTCTTTTGTCTTATAGCCCGCTAAAGATTCCTTTAAGGCTTTGTATTCGCCATCGAGTTGCGTTTTTCGATCCTTTAAACGATCTAAGCGTTCATGGCGTTCTTCGAGCAAATAATCCAAAGCCTGTTTGCGAGATTCAGCGTCGTGACGGAGATTCTTTAGCCGATCTTCCTCCGCCTGCCTGCTTCTCTCCCCTTCATCTCGTAGCGCTACTTTTTCTCTCAGCTTTTCCAAAGAATTGGCAATCTCATCGATTTCGACTTGCTTTTCATTTTGCTTTGTTTGAGCTTCTTCTAACAGAATCTCCGTTTTTTCCAGCTCACTTTTAAGATTCTCCGCCTCTTCATTAAGCTGTTCCGTCTTTCCTTTTTCATCCGCAAGTCGATGATTTAAGGTTTCTTGTTGTTCATTTTTTAACTGCAAAAGCCCTGCAAGCTGTTCCTTTTTTTGCACAAGCGCTAAAAGGCCGTCGTGAAGTTCCGATTCCCGTCCCGTGAACGTTTCTAAACTTTCTTCCAGAGCTTTTCGTTCATCTTCTTTCGCATTAAAAAGGCAACGCTCTTTATCTCGTTCTTCTTCAACCTTGCGGCAAGACTCCGTAATGTTTCGCCGCTTCTCATCGGATGAAGTCGATTCTCGAAGGGCCAATGCATAAGTATAGAGATGGTGATCTTTTTCCAAGGCGTCGATGGCGAGCGCTTTTTCCCTTCGCTCTTCCATATCCTCGCGTCGGCTTAACAATTCGGAGTAAATGTCGTCGATCCGATCGATATGATCCGAAGTCTTCGTTAAATTCCGCACCGTCTCTTCTTTTCTCAGCTTGTATTTGGATACGCCCGCCGCCTCTTCAAAGGCATGGCGACGATCTTGGGGGCGGGTCGAAAGTATTTCATCAATTTGACCCTGACCAATAAAAGAATAGCCGTTCTTTCCGATGCCGGTATCGAGGAAAATCTCCCGAATATCTTTTTGACGCACTCTTTTCTTATTAATGGCATACTGGCTTTCTCCAGAACGGAAGTATTTTCTGGAGATGGAAAGTTCTTCGTAAGGCAAATCAAAAAAGCCGTCCTTATTGTCGAATACGAGGACGACCTCTGCATAATTAACCCCTTGTTGCCGATCGGTCCCGCTAAAAATAACGTCTTCCATCTTATTTCCGCGCAGTTGCTTAACACTGGATTCACCGAGAGCCCACATAATAGCATCGACAATATTGCTCTTGCCGCTCCCATTGGGTCCCACGATGGCGGTAATGTCCTCGGAAAATTGAATCCGTGTGCGCTTGGCAAAGGATTTAAAGCCGTATAATTCCATTTCAATTAAGTGCATAGCATCATCTTTCTTTTATAATTACACTACCGTTCGTCTCGTCTTTTAAAACATTAAAACGAATGGGGCCGAATCTATCTTCCAACAATTTCCGACCGTAACCCCTTGGCCCTATTATGCGGTTAATTTCTCCGGAAGACGCCCCAATTTCTCCAATAGAGTTATGGCGACGAAGAAGCTTCTCCACACGGCGTTTCGATTCGGCGAATTCTCTGAAATTATCATCATAAGGGCCTTCGACATAGTCCTCCCGATCCATTTGAGGAAGCCCTACGCGTATGACGGGAATATGATGGCGTTCGTAAAAATCTAATAGATCAGCTGATATGGCGATAGCCTTATTTAAGCTGAGGGGTCGATAGCTTCCTTCCAGATATCGCTCGTAAAGTGCTGTGTTCTCAAATACGACTGTAGGATAGATTCTGACATAGTCGGCATATTGTACGATCCACTTCGCAGTATCCATATCCTTTTCACAAGTATCTTCCGGCAGGCCGATCATTTGCTGTAGTCCCAAGGATAATCCGTGACTTTTTGCAAGGCGAACTGTCTTTTCCATGGTTGCCAAGTCCAATCCTCGTATGGACTCTGACAGTACCTGATGATCGATGGATTGAATGCCGAATTCAATGGTCTTCACCCCTGCCGCCTTTAAACGTATAAAATCTTCAGAGGTTAATTGTTCAGGTCGCGTCGACAGGCGAATGGATGAAATGTCGCCACTTTTAATAAAGGGCCCTACAGCGGAAAGTAATTCTGTTTGTCGCTCTAGTGACAGCATGGTAAAGGTTCCGCCGTAAAAAGCAGCCTCCGCCGAATCGCTTCCCATTCGATGCAGACCCTCTAAAATTTCTTCCCTTACATCTTCTCCGGTTTTAAAAGAAGAAGCGCCGGTAATGCGGTTTTGATCGCAGTAAACGCATTTTATCGGACATCCGGAGAAGGGAATAAAAATAGGAATAATATTACACTTCGCCATGATCGATCTTTTCTATAAGCGCCTCGGCAGCGCTGTTTTCGGCACTTTTCTTATTGCGTCCTCTTCCCGCTGCCAGCTTTTTTCCGGAAATCCAAACTTCCGCTTCGAAACGATCTTCATTGCCCAGAGCTGCCGGATTGATTTCATGGGTCGTGTAACTCAAGACATTGTCGCGGTATCGTTTTTGCATAATCTCCTGTACTCGCGATTTATAATCATCGTCGATGGTGACATCATATTTCAAAAGCGTCTTTTCAACAAAATACTTTGCACTCTCGAAACCCCGATCGAGATAAATTGCCGCCACAAGAGCCTCGTAAAGATCATCGATTTGAACATTATACTTCTCGTCGCGGCGAAGTTCTGTGCCCATTAAGAGAAAGTCAGCCAAATTTAAATCTCGAGCCGCTCGTTTTAAGGACTTTTCTCTCACAAAAGCCGAACGATATTTCGTGAGCATCCCCTCGTCGTAACGTCCGCGATGAAATAAATAATCGCCCACTATGAAATTAAGAACACTATCGCCTAAAAACTCCAAACGTTCATAGGAATTGGTGTTATGTTCTTTGGCGTAGGTTTTATGAGTAAAAGCTGCTTCCAGTAGAGCTTTATCCTTAAAAGAAATCCCTATCTTCTCTTCCAGAACAGTGAAATTCACTAGATATCCAATTCTTCTACTAAATCGAGGACATCGCCGACTGTGCGCACTTGTTCCAGTTTTTCCTCGTCCACTTCAATGCCGAATTCATCTTCCAAACTCATAATTAATTCTACAAGCTCAATGGAATCTTGGTTTAAATCATCGACAAAATCCATTTCAGGTTCTAAATCTTCCGGCTCCATATTGAGCTGTTCGGCAATAATTTGTAACACTTTTTCTTTCATACTAACGATCCTCCCCTTATTCTTTAATCATTTTAATTAACGCTTTAGTCGCCGATACAATGGCCTCTTCATCTGAGGAACCGTGTGCTTTAAATAAGGGCTTTTTCAACCCCAATAAAGGCACGCCACCATATCGAGTATAGTCGAGAGCTCCAAGGGCTTCCTTTGCAAACTTCCCGACCCATGCTTGAACTTCAGGACTGCAATCTTCTCGCATCAATCCGCTTTTTAACGCATGTTGAATGTAACCGATAACCCCTTCCATGCTTTTCAACATTACATTACCGGCAAATCCGTCACACACGATAACATCGCTGCTTTTAAATAAAACGTCTCGCGCTTCCACATTGCCGTAAAAATTCGGAAGATTTTCTTCAAAAAGTTCGTAGGCATCTTTTGTCTGACGGTTGCCCTTGCCTTTTTCCGTCCCGACATTTAAAAGCCCGACGGAAGGATTTTCTACTCCTTCCACATGGGAAAGGTAATCTGCACCCATCTTGGCAAAGCTCAAGAGCATTTCAGGCGAAGCATCCATATTCGCACCGACGTCCAGTAACAATTTCGTTTGAGAACCGAGAGTAAGGACTACCGGAAGCGCTGCACGTTCCACCCCTTCTTGTCGCGAAACGATAAACATACCGCCTGCCAATAAAGCGCCTGTGCTACCGGCACTAATAACACCGTCCACGCGATCTTCCTTTAAATCGAAAAGAGCACGAACGATTGCACTGTCTTTCTTTTTTCGAATTGCCATCGTCGGGCTCTCATCGCCTTCAATGGATTCGCTGCAGTGGATCACATAATCGGGATCGACGCCGTCAATTACTTTTATACGATCTGCATCGCCATAAAAATATGGCGTACAGTTAAATACTTCTGCGGCTTTCAAAGCACCGCGTACAATAGCTTCGGGCGCGTTATCTCCGCCCTGACAATCATATGCTATTTTCATAATAACCCCTTTGAAAAGAATTTACGCACATACCGTGCACTATCTTCATCATTGTAATATAAACACGCCGTCATCTTCAACACATTGCATAAAAAGACGATGGGTAAATTAATCAATTTTATAGAATAAAAGAATCCAATCGGTACACCACGTTGAATAACGCCTTGTAAGTAGCCCTCACAATGAGAAAAGAAATCGTCAGCATAGCACAAGATCGCTCCCCGATATATCTGTTGAAAATAAAAAAACACCCTCTCTCGAAGGTGTTTTCGTCATACGTTATCGTCTTAACCGTATGATAAATGGTGCGGGAAAGAGGACTTGAACCCCCACGTCAATGACACTAGATCCTAAGTCTAGCGCGTCTGCCAATTCCGCCATTCCCGCAGAACTCGCCGAAGCGAGTTTAAATCCTAAAAGGATTATGGGGTGGATAGTGGGAATCGAACCCACGGTCTCCAGGACCACAATCTGGCGCCTTAACCGACTAGGCCATACCCACCACAAATTTGACGATAGATATATATTAACATCGATTAAGGTTTATGTCAAATGCTTTTAAGCTAAATTAATAGATTTAATAAATGCCTGCAATGCACGGCCTCGATGGCTAATGGCATTTTTTTGTTCATCGCTCATTTCGGCAAAAGTTTTTTCTTCACCTTCGGGGACAAAAAGTGGATCGTAACCAAAACCGGAACATCCTCTTTCTTCTTCAATGATTTTTCCGCGACAAATTCCTTCTACCGTGTAGTTTTCTTCGCCTCTTTTGACGGCGATCACCGTTTTAAAATAAGCGGAGCGATCCTCTACGCCATCCAGGGCTTTTAATAATTTTTTTCGATTCTTCTCGTCGTTTCCTTCAGGGCCGGCATAGCGTGCAGAATAAACTCCCGGTTCCCCATTTAATGCATGAACAAAGAGACCGGTGTCGTCGCCGATTACAATATCATCAGC
>QWBY01002097.1_pt1 | contig 15343 bp, 16 predicted proteins | sample 1972471 | NCBI WGS metagenome assembly QWBY01 (sample SAMN09866722, study PRJNA288562) | Human gut metagenome isolate term6_stool, whole genome shotgun sequencing... | reverse complement strand
ATTTGGAAAAATGCTAAAGAGTGTATATATATTAAAACTGTTAATAAAATTGGCAAGAATATAAATATAGCTATCATAGTTCCTCCTTACTAAGATAAGATCTAATTACTCGTGAAAATATTTGATAATCATCTGCATAAGAGAAGTGTCCGCCCTCAAGTTCGACTAGAGCAGAATTTTTTATCTTCTCATTCATAATTTTACCCATATATAATGGAGTTGTATCATCATCTTTGCCCCACAATATAAGGGTATCGTTCTTGATAGAATCCAGCCTATCAAGAAGAGACTCGTTAACGACCTTTACAAAAGTTTTTCTCATAATACCACTTGTGTTTTTGTAATCGTCAGAGCCAAATTTCTTTGAAAGCTTCTTCATAAGCTCTTCTTCACTCTTGTAAAAAAAGATTAGCCTGTAAAGCTTTTTAAAGAATTTATATGTATAAACTTTTAAATAATATGAAAGACTTCTCTTAGGAAGTATCCCTGAAGCATCGATAAGAACCATCTTATCAAGTCTTTCATAGCCTTCAGAAGCGATTTGTATCAAAGTTTTGCCGCCAAAGCTGTGACCGATGGCGTCAAATTTTTTAATACCAAGCTTCTCAACAAAGGCCTTAACAATGTTTGCATAGTCCTCACCGCCAAAAACTCTCTCTGGTTCAGATGATTTGCCATGACCTGGTAAATCTATGGCAATAACTTTTCTTGTGTCCTTCAAAGCGTTCACTATGCCCATGACTGCTTCGATTGAAGCGCCCCAGCCATGAAGTATAAGTACAGGCTTTTCTGATTCACCTTCTATTATGTAATTTATTTTAATATTGTCAATTGTTATTTCCATAAAATCACCCATATTATAAATGAAGCTACAATTTTATCTTATTTTATAATAAGTCCACCGTAGCTAACAAATACTTGTGCAAATACTAATGCTACTATTGTCATTAATTTAATTAGTATATTTAGTGATGGTCCTGATGTATCTTTGAATGGGTCACCAACAGTGTCTCCTGTTACTGCTGCCTTGTGAGCATCTGATCCTTTACCACCATGAACACCTGATTCAATATACTTCTTTGCATTGTCCCAAGCTCCACCAGCGTTTGACATGAAGATTGCCATTAGAACGCCTGTTACTAGTGAACCTGCAAGTAGACCGCCTAAAGCTTCTGTTCCTAGAAGTATACCAACTATAACTGGGCATACAACAGCTAGAAGTCCTGGAATAACCATTTCCTTAAGAGCAGCCTTAGTAGAAATATCTACGCATTTACCATAATCTGGTTTAGCAGTTCCTTCCATGATACCAGGGATGGATCTGAATTGTCTTCTAACTTCTTCGATCATTTGATTAGCAGCTTTACCAACTGCGTCCATAGTTAATGATGAGAATAAGAATGGTAGCATACCACCAATGAATACACCTGCTATAGTTAATGGATTTGTTAAGTCAATTTGACTAAGTCCAACTGCTTGAGTATATGAAGCGAATAGTGCTAGAGCTGTAAGTGCAGCTGAAGCGATGGCAAAACCCTTACCAACTGCTGCTGTTGTGTTACCAACTGAGTCTAGCTTATCTGTAATGTCTCTTACGCTTTCTGGAAGTCCGCACATTTCAGCGATACCGCCAGCGTTATCAGCAACTGGTCCATATGCGTCAACTGCGATAGTTGTTGCAGCTGTTGCTAGTAGACCTACTGCCGCAAGTGAGATACCATAAAGTCCGTTTACAGCACTTTCTGATCCACCTGCTAAGAAGAATGCAGCTAGTATGCCTATTGAGATAACAAGCATAGGTATAGCTGTTGACATCATACCTACTGATAAACCAGCGATGATGTTTGTTGAAGCTCCTGTTTCTGATTCTTCAGCAACTTTTTGAACTGGCTTATATTCAGCAGCTGTATAATATTCTGTAACTTTTGCTATGATTAGTCCAACTACAACACCTGCTACTATAGCGTAGAAAGGTTTGATTGAACCTAGTATCTTTGTAGATAAGAAGTAAGAAGCGATGATAGTGATTATTGAACTTCCCCAAGTAGCCATATCAAGAGCTTTTTGAGGGTTCTTGTCGCCCTTTACAAATAATGTACCAATAATAGATGAAACTATACCAACTGAGCATAGTGCAAGCGCGAATGAAATACCGTTATCGCTAAATGCTAACGCTCCTAATGTGATAGCTGAGATTATAGCTCCAACATATGATTCGAATAAGTCAGCACCCATACCTGCAACGTCACCAACGTTATCACCAACGTTATCAGCGATAACTGCTGGGTTTCTTGGGTCGTCTTCTGGAATACCTGCTTCAACCTTACCTACTAAGTCAGCGCCAACGTCTGCAGCCTTTGTGTAGATACCGCCACCAACTCTTGCGAATAAAGCGATTGATGAAGCACCAAGTCCAAAACCTGTAACTATGTTAGCATCTTTGAATATCATCCAAACAATGCTTGTGCCTAGTAAACCTAAACCTACAACGCACATACCCATAACTGTACCACCTGAGAAAGCTACGTTTAGAGCCTTGCCCATACCGCTTTCCTTAGCAGCATTAGTTGTTCTTACGTTAGCTTTAGTAGCTACAGTCATACCGATATAGCCTGCGCAAATAGAGAATACAGCACCGATTAAATAACAAACAGCTGTGCCGATGTTAATAGCTAGTGCTAAAATTGCAAATAATACAACAATAAATATTGCTAGATATTTGTACTCTCTAGTTAAAAATGCAAGAGCTCCTTCTTGGATATAACCAGAAATCTCTTTCATTCTCTCATTACCAGCATCTTGCTTAGTAACATATAGAGCTTTAACTAAAGCAAATAATAGTGCTATAGCTCCAACTATAGGAGCTACAATTAAAATCTTGTCCATTTCTTCCTCCTATTTTATAATTTGAAACCTGCTAGTATCAAAGTTGTTACCATAAACACAACTGATGAAATTGTAGTTATTCTTTTTAAAAGAACATTTCTTGTAGGATTTTTTGAACCCCATATGCTTTCAGCTCCGCCCAAAGCTTGTAAGCCTTGATCGTCTCCTTCAGTAGCTGCTACTGATATAGTTAATACTAAAGCCGAAATCGCAACTAGTGCATACAATACGTAATTCATACACACACCTCCATTCTTACTTATAACATATATATTTTACCATAACGTTATAGTTTTTGCAATGCTTTTTTGACAAGTTCTTAATTATTATAAGCATTTAATAAGCGTCTCATCTATATATAAAAATTCATATATAAGCTCGCTCATAAAAGTTTTTATTTTAAACATTGCAAGCCTCATATATAATAGCAGCTCACCTATATACTTGCAAGTTTCATATATACTTACTAGCTTCATATATAACCCAAGTCTTGCATATACATACTCGCTTACTATTAGGCGCATGAAAAAAGGATGAGCATAAAAAACTCATCCCATGTAAAAAATATCAAATTATTTTCTTAGTATGCTCTTGCCTGCATACACTGCTGTATCGTCAAGCATATATTCAATTCTAAGTAATTGATTATACTTAGCAACTCTTTCAGATCTAGCAGGTGCACCTGTTTTGATTTGTCCTGTGTTTAGTGCAACTGATAGGTCTGCGATAGTTGTATCTTCTGTTTCGCCTGATCTGTGTGAAATAACTGCTGTGTAATGATTTCTATGTGCCATCTCGATAGCTTCGATAGTTTCAGTTAATGTGCCAATTTGGTTAAGCTTTATTAAAACTGAGTTTGCTGTGTGAGTTTCAATACCTTCTTTGATTCTCTTAGTGTTTGTAACAAATAGGTCGTCACCAACTAATTGAATCTTGTCTCCTAGTCTTTCAGTTAACTTCTTCCAACCTTCCCAATCGTTTTCGTCTAAACCATCTTCGATTGAGTATAGTGGATATTTATTAACTAATTTTTCGTAGTAGTCAATCATGCCTTCGTCTGTAAGCTCTGCGTTATCGCTCTTTAGGTAATATTTCTTAGTGTCGGCGTTATATAATTCGCTTGCGGCAACGTCAAGGGCTAGGTAGATGTCCTTTCCTACTTCATATCCAGCTTTATTAACCGCTTCAATGATAGTTTCGATAGCTTCTTCATTGCTTGATAAGTCTGGTGCATAACCACCTTCATCACCAACGCCTGTAGCTAATTTTCTTTCTTGAAGTACTTTCTTTAGGCTGTGGTAAACTTCTGAGCCCATCCTAAGTGCGTCTCTAAATGTTTCTGCACCTATCGGCATAATCATAAACTCTTGTATGTCAACATTGTTGTCAGCGTGCTTACCGCCATTTAAAATGTTCATCATAGGTACTGGCAATACTTTAGCATTAGTGCCGCCGATGTATCTATAAAGTGGCATGTTTAACTCGTTTGCAGCACATCTAGCAACTGCTAGTGATGCACCAAGCATAGCGTTTGCACCAAGTTTGCCCTTATTTTCTGTTCCATCAAGGTTTATCATTAGCTTATCAATTGAGACTTGATCTGTTACTTCCATATCAAATATCTCTGGTGCAATTAAGTTGTTTACGTTGTCTACAGCCTTCAATACACCTTTCTTGCAATATCTCTTTGCATCTCCATCTCTAAGTTCTACTGCTTCGTGTTCTCCAGTAGATGCTCCAGATGGGACTATAGCTGAGCCGATTGCCCCTGATTCAGCTAAAACTGTTACTTCTACAGTAGGGTTAGATCTTGAATCTAACACTTCCATAGCAAATACATCAATAATTCTACTCATTTTAATCCTCCGATACTAAAAGACTCTCGCCAGTCATTTCTTGTGGCTTTTCTATATTCAATATATCCAATAATGATGGTGCTAAGTCTGCCAAGACACCATCTTTAATCTTGTGCTTTCCGTCGTTATAAAGTATAACAGGCACTGGGTTTGTTGTGTGTGATGTGATTGGTTTTCCTTCATCATCAAACATCGCCTCGCAGTTACCGTGATCCGCTGTGATTATGGCTGTGAAGCCTTCTTCTTTTGCCTTTGCTAATAGCTTTGCAAGGCATGTGTCAACTGTTTCAACTGCCTTGATTATTGCTGGAACAACTCCTGTGTGTCCAACCATGTCTGTGTTTGCATAGTTTAGTATGATTAGGTCATAATCTCCCATAACGCTCACAAGCTTATCTGTAAGCTCATAAGCACTCATCTCAGGTTTTAAATCGTATGTCGCTACCTTTGGTGAGTTAATCAATATTCTATCTTCACCAGCAAATTTTTCTTCGCGACCGCCATTGAAAAAGTATGTTACGTGGGCATACTTTTCTGTCTCAGCTATGCGCAGCTGCTTTAGTCCGTGCTTTGAGACAACTTCTCCAAGTGTGTTCACTATCTCTTCGTCTTTGTAAGCGATGTGAACATTATTAAAGCTGGAGTCGTAGTTTGTCATGCACACATAATATATGTCATCTAAAAACTTTCTATCAAAGCCAGTAAAGTCTTTGTTAGTGAATGCATCTGTTATCTGTCTTGCTCTATCTGGTCTAAAGTTTATGAATATAATGCTGTCGCCAGACTTTATTTCAGTTACTTTACCATCATTTCTTATAGCACATGGCAAGATAAATTCATCAGTCACATCTTCCTCGTATGATTTTTTAATAGCCTCTACAGCGTCATCCGATACAAGATTTGGAGTCTTAGACGTTACAGTTTTGTAATACTTTTCAGTCCTCTCGTAGCGTTTGTCTCTATCCATAGCATAGTATCTTCCGCTTATGGATGCGAGCTTGCCGCTTGAGATGCTCTTCATATAGTCAAGTATTTCCTTAACATCGCTCTGACCAGAGTGTATGCCAACATCTCTACCATCTAAGATTGCATGTAGGTATGTTCTCTCACCCATGCCTTCTTTTTTGCATAGCTCTAAAAGCGCCTTGATATGATCAATGTGCGAGTGCACACCACCATAGCTTAGTAGGCCCATAAGGTGAAGATTAGTATTGTTTTTCTTCGCATGCTCTATCGCCTTAAGGAACTCTTCTTTCTTGAAGAAGTCACCATTCTTAATATCTCTATTGATCATAGAAAGGTCTTGATAGACAACTCTACCTGAGCCAATGTTTAAGTGACCAACTTCAGAGTTACCCATCTGTCCCGATGGTAGTCCTACATACTCTGCGCTCGCTTGTAGTTTTGCGTGTGGACACTCTTTAAATAACTTATCTATAGTTGGAGTCTTGGCTCTATATACAGCGTTCGCGTCGTTATCTTGGCCGATTCCAAAACCATCTAGTATTATTAATATAGCCTTTGACATCTTATATCTCCTTAGCAATGGCTTCAAAAGACTCACTCTTAAGTGAAGCGCCGCCTATTAAGAAGCCGTCGATGTTCTCTTCTTTAGCTAAGCCAGCCGCGTTTGAATCTTTAACGCTGCCGCCATATAGTACTCTTAGCTTTTGAGCAAGATCTGGATTCATAAGCTTAACTTTTTCTCTAACGAAACAGCACATCTCTTCAGCATCTTCCTTGGAAGCGCTCTTGCCAGTACCTATAGCCCAGATTGGCTCATAAGCTATGGCAAAGCTGTTAAGCTTAGAAGCATCTACTCCAACTAAGTCAGCCTTTAATTGCTTTTCAATCTTATCAAAGTGTCCTCCATCTTCTCTCTCAGACAAAGTTTCTCCAACACATAGAATTACTTCTACATCGTCATCAATCGCCTTAAGGACCTTCTTATTAATCATCTCGTCGCACTCTTTAAAAATTTCTCTTCTTTCAGAGTGACCTATGATAACAAAGTCCGCTCCGCATGACTTAATCATCTTAGTACTGATCTCGCCAGTGAAGGCTCCCTTGTCTTCAAAGTAGATGTTTTGTGCACCTATCTTTATATCATTCGATTTTTTAGTTTTATTTGCTAAATAAATATCTGTAAATGGAACTGCGACATAAACATCATAGTAGTCATTAGGCTTTAGCTTCAAATCATTAAAGAAGCCTTCAGTCTCCTTTATATCCATGTTCATCTTCCAATTTGCAGCAAGTAAAAATTTTTTCAAATTTGTCTCCTTATTTATCATTAATAGCAGCTATGCCAGGTAAAACTTTTCCTTCCATAAGCTCAAGTGAAGCACCGCCACCTGTTGAAACGTGTGTAATCTTTTCTTCGTAGCCAGCCTTTTGAACAGCGCTTGCGCTATCTCCTCCACCGACAATAGTTGTCGCATCAGAGTTTGCAAGTGCTTTGGCAATGGCATTGGTACCATTTTTAAACTTGTCCATCTCAAAGACACCCATAGGTCCGTTCCAAACTATAGTCTTTGCGCCTAAAAGCTTTTTAGTAAATACATCAATAGTTTCTGGTCCTATGTCAAGACCCATCATATCATCTGGTATATGATTTACTTCAAAACATTCAGCTTCTGCGTCTTCTTTTATCTCTTTAGCACATAGAGCATCAACTGGTAGAACTAAGTCAACCTTCTTTGCATCAGCCTTCTTTAAAAGTTCAAGTGCAAGCTCTAACTTATCGTCTTCAACCAAACTCTTGCCAACGTTCATGCCCTTTGCCTTTAAGAATGTAAACGCCATAGCTCCGCCTATAAGTATCTTGTCAGCTTTGTTTAATAGGTTCTCGATTACGCCAATCTTGTCAGATACCTTTGATCCGCCTAGTATAGCAATGAATGGGTGCTTTGGCTCGTCAAGCTCTTTAGCCATGATATTCATTTCTTTTTCAACTAAGAAGCCTAGTGCTGACGGCAAGAATTTGCTTACACCAACATTTGATGCGTGAGCTCTGTGTGAAGTGCCAAAAGCGTCATTAACATAGATATCTGCAAGGTCTGCTAGCTCCTTAGAGAAAGCTTCGTCGCATTTTTCTTCTTCTTTTCTAAATCTAGTGTTTTCTAGTAAAAGAAGTTCTCCTTTTTTAAGATTTTTAGCTGCCTCTCTTACTTCATCATTAACAACTTCTGCGCAAGAGATGAATTTTACATCTCTTCCAAGAAGCTTTTCTAGTTCTTCTTTAACAGGCTTTAGAGTGAATTTTAAGTTGTACTCACCCTTTGGTCTACCCAAGTGGCTCATCATAATCACCTTTGCTCCATTGTCAAGAAGGTGCTTGATTGTTGGAAGCGACTCAAATATACGTTTATTATCAGTGATTACGCCGTCCTTCATAGGGACGTTAAAGTCGCATCTTAACAATACTCTTTTATCATCAAAATTATAATCTTTTAATGTTTTTTTCATCATTTTATCCTTTTATAATAATTATTCTTGATCAGCAATGTATTTTACAAGGTCAACAACTCTGTGGCTGTAACCATATTCGTTGTCATACCAAGAAACAACCTTTACTAGATTTCCATCTATTACTAAAGTTAAGAATGGGTCGAAGATTGATGAGTGTCTATCGCCAACGTAGTCAACAGAAACAAGTTCTTCTTCAGCGTATTCAAGTATACCCTTTAATTCATTTTCACTTGCTTTCTTAACAGCTTCGTTGATCTCTTCCTTAGTAACGTTCTTATTTAATTCAAATACAACGTCTGTAAGTGAAACTGTAGGTACTGGTACTCTAACTGCATATCCTGTAAGCTTATCCTTTAGTGATGGTATAACTAGTGCAACCGCCTTTGCTGCTCCTGTAGTTGTAGGAACCATAGACATAGCTGCAGCTCTAGCTCTTCTGATGTCTTTGTGCTTGTGGTCAAGTAAAACTTGGTCAGAAGTATAAGCGTGGATAGTTGTCATAAGACCTCTTTTGATGCCAAAGTTGTCTTCTATAACCTTAGTTAATGGTGCAAGACAGTTAGTTGTACAAGATGCGTTACTGATTACATTGTGCTTAGTCTTGTCGTATTCTTTTTCGTTTACACCCATAACGATAGTTTTGTCAATTTCGCCCTTTGCAGGTGCAGTTAAAATAACCTTCTTTGCTCCACCCTTGTCAATGTGTTTGTAAAGAGTTTCGTTATTTTTAAAAGCTCCAGTTGAGTCTATAACGATGTCTACGCCATAGTCCTTCCAAGGAATCTCTGCCGGATCTCTAAATTGAGTATTTGTAACCTTCTTGCCATCTATCATAAAGCCGTCTTCACAAGCTTCGCAAGAAACTGATAATCTACCATATAGAGAATCATTTCTAAATAGATGACTAAGTGTCTTTAAATCACCTGAGGCATTGATGTGCACTAATTCTAAGCCGTTGTTTTCTTCAACTAGAATCCTAGCGACATCTCTACCAATTCTACCAAAACCATTAATACCAACCTTCATTTGTTGACCTCCTTAATTATTATTAAAATATTTTTTATCTTCTAAACCTTCAGGCAAATAATTTTGCTCAGGTTTTTTATCCTTATAATTGTGCGGATACTTGTAGTCCGCGTGATCTCCAAAGACCTTCTTGTCGTTGTTGTGTGCGTCTCTTATGTGCAGAGGTATTTGGAACTCTTTAATCTTATCGACATCTGCCATAGCCCTATTGATTGCCATGTAAGTCGAGTTGTTCTTATTAGCAAGCGCCATATATATAGCTGCGTTGCTAAGTATGATGCGAGCTTCCGGCATACCTATGGCTTTGACTGCATAAAAGGCTGATGTCGCAAGCGTCTGTGCATTAGGATCGGCAAGTCCTATATCTTCTGAAGCAAATATCACTATGCGCCTAGCAATGAATAATGGGTCCTCGCCATTGTTTAGCATGTGAGCTAGATAAAAGACTGTTGCATCTGGATCTGAGCCTCTCATACTTTTAATAAAGGCAGAGATTGTGTCGTAGTGCATAGTCGAGCTCTTGTCGTATGAGTGAGCTCTCTCAAATACTAAACCTTTGACGTCCTCGAACTTTATCTTTCTTGTCATATCGCCCTCAACGTCTTGACTAAGAACAGCTATCTCTAAAAAGTTAAGCATGTTTCTCGCGTCACCGTTTGATATCCTTACTAGATAGTCTAATGCGTCTTCATCTATACTAGCCTTTAGTGAGGCAAGTCCATTAGCTTCGTCAGTCAACGCTTTCCTCGCAAGCACTTTTAAGTTCTCTTCGCTCATCTTCTCAAGCCTTATTATGAAACACCTTGATATAAGCGCGCTATTGACCTCGAAGTATGGATTTTCAGTAGTCGCACCTATAAGCGTTACTGTTGAATCTTCAACATAAGGTAGGAGAAAATCTTGCTGTGCCTTGTTGAATCTGTGTATCTCGTCAACAAAGAGTATGGTCTTTTTGTTCTCTTCTAAAAGCCTCTTAGCTTCTTCGACTGCCTTCTTTAAATCGCTCACTCCACTACCCACGGCACTTATTTTGATAAAGTTTGACTTGCTTGTATTGGCAATGACGTTAGCAAGTGAAGTCTTACCTGTGCCTGCAGGACCGTATAGTATTAGCGATGGAAGTCTGTCTGCCTTGATTGCTTTGTATAGAAAAGAGTTCTTATTGATGACTTTTTCTTGACCGATATAGTCATCTAGACTCTTCGGTCTAAATCTTTCAGCCAAATTTTGTCCTAATTTTAAATTTTTTTCTCTTTGCATATCAAACAAATTCATTCTCTCACCGTTTTTATTATATCAAATAAGCTGCAAGATGTCCAACATTAAATTATTTTATTTTAAAATTAATTATTTTAAGAAAAACTTAAATATTTTTAAATATTTTTAAAAAATATATTGACATTTTTAATTCTTAGCTATATAATCTTAAGCAAGGAGGTCAATATGATTAATAAAGCATTAAATGAATGTCCTGTGTGCGGATCAAAACTATACATAGAAAGGCTAGTTTGTGAAAACTGCAACACAAGCATAGAAGGAAGATTTGAAAACAGTTCTTTCTACAAGCTTAACGCTGAGCAGATTGACTTTATCAAAACTTTTTTGTTAAACAGAGGCAATATTAAAGAGATTGAAAGAGCTCTTGGTATATCCTACCCTACTGTTGTTAAAAAACTCGATCAAATAAATGAGATCATCTCTGATCGCAAGAGCAGTACTAGTGAGAAAGATATACTTGAGTTATTAAATTCTGGCGCAATAAGTAGTAGTGAAGCAGAAAAAATGCTTCTTGAACTAAAGGAGGTTTAAAATGTCTGAAGAAAAAATTATGATCCTTAAGATGTTAAAGGATGGAAAGATTAACGAAGAAGAAGCACTAAAGCTTCTAAATGCAGTTGGTGCAAAGAAAAATGAAAAGCAATACAAGCCAAACAACAAACACGAAGTTCATTACAACACTGAAGGCTCTGATTACATGGATATGTCAGATAAGTTTGCAAACAAAATCTCAAACTTTGTTAATAAGATAGTGAATAAATCCTTGCATGTTGCTGAAGAAGGCATGAAGAATGGCCGTGTATATGCAAACCTTAACTTCGATGTGGACAATGGACTAAAAAAGAAAAAGTTCGCGACACTTAAGTTAGATTTAGACAAAAAGAAAAAATATGATTTAATTATAAACAATACTAATGAAAAGATAGAGATACTTCCATCGAACTCAGATCAAATTGAGGTCTATGGCAAGATATATTATACAGATAAGAAAGATATACCAGAAAATTATGAGTTCATCAACTGCTATATTGATGATAAAGAAGTTCTTATAGAGCCAAACTACTCTGAACTTACAAAGAAGGACTTTGCTGTAAGCCTAAAGGTATTAGTGCCTGCACAATCCTTTGCAAATGTTAAAGCTACAACAAGCAATGACAAGATAGTACTTGACTCTATCATATGTGACGAGCTTTACTTAACAACAAGCAATGACTATATCAAGATTGAAGATTCAATAATTAATAAGTCGGAGCTTAAAACAACTAACGACTCAGTAAAGATTAAAGATTCAAAATTCACTGATCTACTAATAAATACAACAAATGCTGAAATAACTTTATATAACACTCCATTCGTTAATTTAGAAGCACACACAACAAACGCTTTTGTTGATGTAAAAGATGTATTCAACTGTGCAGAGAACATCATAGTTACTAACAGCAATGGACCTGTCACTGTCGAATTAGAAAGTGTAAGCAAAAATGTTAAGCTAAACCTAAGAGGCATAAATAAGTATACTTGCCCAGCTGTCTTTGATGACGATAGATATGTTCTTAACAGAGATAACGACGAGCTAACAACTGCCTCACTAAATAACGATTCAGACCTTACTCTGTTCGGTGATATAAAAACAAGCAATGGACCTATAATCATCGAGTAGTTTAATATTCCCATCAAAAAAATCCTGACCACATGGTCAGGATTTTTTATTTATTAATTGTTTTGTTCGTCTATAATCTTTTGGAGCTCTTTCATAAATGACTGAGTATCTTTAAACTCTCTATATACTGAAGCAAATCTTACATATGCAACTTGGTCTATCTCTTTAAGGCCTTGCATTATAAGCTCGCCTACTTCGTTGGAAGAAACTTCCTTCTTCATAGTGCTCATAAGCTTTTCTTCGACGCTATCTGCCAAGCCTTCAATTTGACTTAAGCTAACAGGTCTTTTCTCGCAAGATTTTTCTTCAATTTTTTCGTATGTTGTAAATCTTTTTTTACAGCGAAGACACTCTCTACGTCTCCTAATCGCAGTACCCTCATTAGTAGGTCTTGAATCTAGTACTTTTGAATCTTCGTAAGAACAAAAAGGACACTTCATAATTAATTATTCTTTAAAAAATCAGGTACTAATAAAGAATCGTCGAAGCTTGAAGTATTTTCACTTCTCTTTTCTTCGTGCTTTTCTTCTACTTCTTCAGAATCCTTGTTTGAATCTTTTTTAGCAGGTTTAGATCCATCTTCAAATTCTGTAGCGATAACAGTTATCTTAATAGAATCGCCAAGGCTTTCATCGATACCAGCACCGAAGATGATGTTTGCATCGTCAGCAACCGATTGTCTGATTAAGTCTGCAGCTTCATTTACTTCGAACATACCAAGGTCAGTACCACCAGTGATATTTAATAGAACAGACTTAGATCCTTCTATAGATGTTTCTAGTAATGGTGACTTGATTGCAAGCTTAGCTGCATCTGTTGCTCTGTTGTCTCCTTGAGCAAAACCTATACCCATGTGAGCAATACCCTTTTGTTCCATGATAGTCTTAACGTCAGCAAAGTCAAGGTTAATTAGATTTGGTACACTAATTAAATCAGATATACCTTGTATACCTTGTTTTAATACTTCGTCAGCCATGATGAATGCATCTTTTAATGATGTTTTCTTGTCAGCTATTTGAAGAAGTCTATCGTTTGGTATAGTTACTAGTGTATCAACTACTTCTAGTAATTGGCTGATACCTTGGGATGCGTTTTTAGCTCTCTTCATACCTTCAAAACCAAATGGTCTTGTAACAACGCCAACAGTTAATATGCCTTGTTCCTTAGCTAATTGCGCAATGATAGGTGCAGCACCAGTACCTGTTCCACCGCCCATACCAGCTGTGATAAATACCATGTCTGTGCCTTTAAGCATTTCAGTAATGCCTTCTTTATCTTCAAGAGCTGCTTGTGAGCCAACTTCTGGATTTGCTCCAGCGCCTAAGCCCTTTGTAACCTTATCTCCTATTTGAATCTTATTTTGTGCCTTTGATGATGCTAAAGCTTGTCTATCTGTGTTAACAGCTATAAACTCAACGCCTTTTACGCCTGCATCAACCATTCTGTTAACAGCGTTGTTTCCTGCTCCACCAACACCTATAACTTTAATTTTGGCAAATTGGTCAATTTCTACATCAAAATCAATCATTTACGAATCCTCCTTTTATACTAAGTATTTAATTATTTACTCTATTACTTATATTCTACCACAAAAATTACATTTTGTTTAGTATTTTTCTTCTAATTGTTGCAAAATTGTTAAAAATTCTTCCTCCGAAGACGAAAATCGCCGCATAATATATAGGTATACTAAGAATATCTCCAAGCCAAGTTAATAATGCAGCTATAATTGAGTTACCTATAAGGCCTGATAAAAATAGTTTATTGTTAAAATTGTTATCCATATAAGCATTTAGTCCGCCAAAGACTGAGTCAATTGCAGCAAGCAGCGCCATGGATATATATAATGAATAATATGGATTGTAGCTATATGGAACAACATAGCCTATAATTATCCCAATTATTATGCCTATGATTGCAATAATCATTTTTTATCATCTCCTGTTATGTTCTGTGAGTATATAATTTTATCGTCGTCTATCTTTTTCTTAACTAAAACTTTTTCGCTTTGCTTTATATCTAGCGTAATAGGATTTATGGTCTCTAGTATGCTAGCAAAAGTGCCTGGCGACTTAAGTGCTGAATAAAGCTTATCACCATTGCCTATAGCGTTGATAACAAAAGGCGCTCCCTTTGTTCTGCCATTGAGCCTAACAACTGGTCCGTTGCACTTAACGCCAGTCCTCGAATAAACTCTTAAATCGTTTATAGATATAGCCTCAGCACCAGATGCTCTTAGATCGTTGATTATCCTTAATAGGTCACTATCATGAATAACATCAGTCCTCTTAACTGGTCTATCTACAATATCTTCAGTGATTGTCACGACTATACCTGGCCCTTCAAGATCAACGTCACCCGATATCATCTTATAAAAAAGCATTTCGCCTTTTAAAAATTCTAGAAAATCGCTGTCATTTTATTTATACTTAGAGGCTCGAAAAATTCTTTGTCTGTCTTTAAGTATAAGCCTAGAAACACACCTATAATCAAGTAAATAATGACAAGCACTACGCGTTTAATCTTATGCATCATTCTTGCACTTCATAAACAGGTTTAGCATATAGAAAATCTATGCTCTTCTTATATCTTGGTATAACTATGTCATCTCTAACAGTTAAAACGACTTGATAATTATAATTTTGCAATTCATCCTTAATTCCGCCTTTAAACTCAATAGCTGATTGCATTGTGCCTGCATCTCCTATAGCCTTTATAACAATAGGCGCAGATGTACTAACGCCGCCAACTTCTATGTGTTTACCTGCGCTAACTATCTCAGTAAATGATGTGTATCTCACTTCGTTTATAGATATAGCCTCAGCTCCAGCACTATTTAAAACGCTTATTGCACTTAAAAGCAAATCTATATCGTTTTGTATGCCAAAGCTCACTTCTCCATCGGCAAGTTTTGGCTCATCAATAGTTAATATTATTCCCTTGCCTTTTAAATCAGTATAGCCAGCTATCATTTTATATTTTTCAGTTTCTTCGTATAATTTTTTTGCTACCTCGTTATTACTCGAGCCAGGTTTTTCATACTCTCTAAGCTTATCCTCTGCATCGTCAAGCTTTTGCAATAAACCGTCTCTTTCCTCTTCAAGCGATTTGACTCTTTGAGCAAGCTCTTGAACCCTCTTTACATTAAGAGGATTACCAACAGTTT
>QWBY01004335.1_pt1 | contig 15355 bp, 12 predicted proteins | sample 1972471 | NCBI WGS metagenome assembly QWBY01 (sample SAMN09866722, study PRJNA288562) | Human gut metagenome isolate term6_stool, whole genome shotgun sequencing... | reverse complement strand
TACACGGAAATGCTTGTAGCTGAGGCCTATTCACTGAGATATAAAAGGTTGAAAAACCTTGAATTTTCAATAAAAAACACTTGATTATATGAGGAGGAAAAAGTTAATGGACAAGAAAACAAAAATGAAAGAAAAAAAGGCAAGCGGCATTTGGAAAAAAGTGTTGGGAATCTGTCTTGCGGTAATCATGGTCATCGGGATGACGATGCCGGCATGGGCGCAGATCGATGCAGAGTCGAAAGGTTCTATCAAAGTTACGGCAGATGAAAGCGGATGGACAGCATCGGCGTACCGGGTGATCGATGTGAATTTTGATTTTGACAACCAGCAGCCGAAAGAGTCTGCTTATGTGTGGAACAAAAACGCCGCAGAATGGGTCAGAACAAACTTTAAAGATTATATTGAAGCGGACGGCAACGGCGTAACAGAAGCGTTTATAACAATGGATACGGATAAGGATGCGGTTAAGGTAAAAGAATTTGCAGATAAGATGTCGTCGGCGATCGCGGCAGATACGATTCAGATGGGAGCAGCAGGAAGCGTTCAGCCGGGTGAAGGTCAGACGGAAGCGACGATCGGAAATCTTTCAATGGGCGGATATCTTCTGCTGATGACAGGCGGAAGCAAGATCTATTCTCCGGTATTTACACATATTTATCCGAAGTTTAGCGACGATACAAAAGAATGGGCAATCGTAGACGGAGATATTACAATTACCGCAAAGGGAACAAACCCGACGATCAAGAAAACTGTAAAAAATGCAGACGGAAAAGAAATATCTACGACGGCGATCGGAGATATGGTAACTTACGAACTGACAGTTGATATTCCGGTTTATCCTGATAGTGCAAATGTAAAAACATTTGTTTTCGGAGATGTTCTTCCATCCGGTGTAGCGTTGGTTGAAGATTCAGTGGCAATCAACCCGTCAGGTGCGCAGACAGATCTTTCGGAACACTTTATAAAAACAGAAGGAAAATTTGAATACAGCGTCAAAGATTACGGCAATTTGAAAACGGTAGTCAACGGTGCAAGTCAGATTATCGTAACTTATAAGGCAAAAGTTGTATCAGAAGCTTATGAAACACCGGATAACTTGAAAAACGCAGCGTATTTGAAGTACAACAGCGCTTCTTATAATACACAGGGCGTTGAAAAAAAGATCAATGTGGACCGTCAGTTATATACGTATGGCGTAAAGATTAAAAAGGTAGACAACAAGGACGAGAATACGGCGCTTCAAGGTGCGGAGTTTGCTTTGAAAAAAGGCGATACAGAAATAAAGTTTGCGAAAAGCGGAAAGATGTATTATCCGGCAGCAGACGGAGATGCAAAACTGACGACAGATGGAAATGGAGAAATGCTTATCGCAGGTCTTGATCTTGGAACATATACATTGACAGAGACGAAAGCGCCGTCAGGTTATACTTTGCCGAGAAATCCTGAGACGACGATCACGCTGTCTGAAAAAGACGCTGTAAACGGTACGCTGGATGAGTCAAAAGCAGAAGGAACGAATGTGAAAGCAAACTCGGCATCTGTTGATACACAAAAAACATGGCAGTTGAACTTCGTTCTTACAAACGGCAAAAGTAATTTCAACCTTCCGATTACAGGAGGCATCGGAACGGCAGTCTTTACGATCGGCGGAATTATGATCATGGCAGGAGCGGTAATGCTTCTTACATATGCGATCCGCAGAAGCAGAAGATAGGAAGTTTCAGGAAGAAAAGAAAAAAGTTCCGAACGGAAAACAGACAGAGAAAAGGCAGAAAAACAAATAGAGAAAGAAAAAGACAGAAAGAAAAGGGTTTGTCTGTATGCGCGAAAAAAGAAAAAGCCGAAAACGGCACAATAAACGCGGGCAGATATTAACACCGGTCATATTCCTGACGTCCCTGCTTTTATTTGCGGCGGGCGTCGGGATTTTCATTTATCCGGCGTTAAGCAACTATCTGGCGCAGCGTGAGCAAAAAGAAGTCATAGAAGAGTACGCTCAGACTGTAGAACAAATTGATAAAGACAAGATGGCAAGACAGTGGGAACTGGCAGAAGAATACAACGAGACTCTTCTCGGTGATCCCGTTCATGATCCGTTTATTCCGGGAACAGGATATGCGCTTCCCGATAATTATGAAAGTGTGCTGAATGTAAACAAAGACGGCGTAATGGGGTATCTGAAGATCCCGAAGATCAAAGTCGATCTTCCGATCTATCATGGCACAAGTGAAGAAGTTTTGGAAAAAGGCGCGGGACATGTCGACGTGACCGCTCTTCCGATCGGCGGAGTGAACCGGCATCCGGTCATCAGCGCGCACAGAGGTCTTCCAAGCGCGGAATTATTTACAAGGTTAGATGAATTGGAAAAGGGAGATCGTTTTTTTCTCCATATCCTTGATAAAACGCTCGCCTACAAGGTAGATCAGGTGAGAGTTATTAAGCCGGAAGAATTGGAACAACTGCAGACATATCACGATAAAGATTATGTGACGCTTCTGACTTGTACGCCTTACGGAGTGAATACACACAGGCTTTTAGTACGCGGAGAACGGATTCCGTATGAAGTGGCGGAAGAAAATGGGGGTGAGGCGTTCGATGATGAAAAGAATCAGGGAATGCCGCAATGGGTGAAAGAGTATGTTGTTATGATTATCGCAGGGATCTTGCTGCTTGTTTTCGCAGGCAGGATGTTTGCGGCGAGAAAATAAAAGAACCGCAGAACAGAAGAAAAGAAGACTACTGTTCTGCGGTATTTACTATTTCGTCAAAACTTCTACGCCGTCATTTGTGACAAGTACCATGTATTCGATCTGGGATGACAGTCCGTCGTCGATCGTGTATACAGTCCAACCGTTATCCTCATCAACGAAGAAGTCGGGACTGCCTTCATTGATCATCGGTTCGATCGTGAAGATCATACCGGGAACGAGAAGCATTTCACTTCCTTTTGGAGTGACATAGCTGACAAACGGATCTTCGTGGAATTCAAGTCCGATTCCGTGTCCGCCGATCTCTTCTACGACAGAATAGCCGTTTTCCCGGGCATGAGTGTTGATCGCATGCGCGATATCACCGAGATGTCCCCACGGTTTTGCGGCCGCAAGTCCGAGGTTGACGCATTCCTCTGTTACGCGGACGATTTTTTCGGCTCTTTCGGAAACCGTTCCGAGCTTAAACATACGGGAGGCGTCGGAAAAGTAGCCGTTTAAGATTGTAGAGACGTCAACGTTGATTATATCGCCGTCCTGAAGAATGATATTTTTATCCGGGATACCGTGGCATATTTCGTTGTTGAGCGAAGTGCAGACACTTTTCGGAAATCCCTGATAATTAAGCGGCGCGGGGATTCCCCCGTGTTCTTTCGTGAACGTATATACGATGTCGTCGATCTCGGCAGTGCTCATTCCGATGCGGATGTGCTTTGCGACTTCATCGAGTACAGCGGTATTTAATCTGGCGCTTTCTTTGATCTTTTCGATCTGTTCAGCCGTTTTGAGGATTGCCCGTGTCGGAACAATCTCGCCGCGTTCTGAATGCAGAAGAATTTTTTCTTCGATCGGCATATGGCATTTTTTGTATTTTTTGCCGCTGCCGCACCAACAGAGTTCATTTCTTTCCATGAATAACATCTCCTTGTAGTTATTTTATTACTGTATTTTAAAAGCGGTGAATGAAAAGGCCGCTTCGCAGTTTTGGTTCAAACCATGTTGATTTCGGAGGCATGAGAAGCCCGGCGTCCGCAACGCCCATCAATTCAGTCATAGAAGTGGGATACATTGCAAATGCGATCCCGCCTGTCTGATCTGCGGCGTCTTTCAGCGCGTCAAGTCCCCGGATTCCGCCGATAAAACGGATGCGGGAATCTGTTCTGGGATCGCTGATGCCCAGAACCGGGGAAAGGATGTGATCCTGTAAAACGGAAACATCCAGATCTTTTACCGGATCGCCGGAGAAAAGGTCTGCTTTTGCGTTTACACGATACCAGTTTCCGTCGGCATACATTCCGAATTCGCCTTTTTTCTGCGGGCGGACTGCTTCTACGCCGGCCAAAGCCACATCGAACCTGCTCTTTATTGTATCAAGAAATTGTTCAAATGTATACCCGTTCATATCCGTAACAACTCGATTGTAGTCGTAGATCGCCAGTTCGTCCGCGGGGAAGAGGACAGAAAGAAAATAATTGTATTCTTCTGTTCCTGAAAAATGGAGATCTTCTGCTCTGCGTTTCAGTCCGACTTTGACAGCAGAAGCTGCGCGGTGATGTCCGTCTGCAATGTACAGATGTGGAATCGCCTCAAAAATCTTAGAAATGTCAACAATCGTTGACATTTTATCTATACACCACACCTCGTGTCTTATCCCGTCGTCAGAGGTGAAGTCGTAGACTTCAGGTGTTAATCGGACGTTTTTGATGATCTCTCCTAGTTTTTTGTCGGCGCGGTAAGCGAGAAAGATCGGTCCGGTCTGGGCGCTGCATGCGTCGATGTGACGGATTCTGTCCTGCTCTTTTGCTTCCAGTGTATTTTCGTGTTTTAAGATCACATTGTTGCAATAATCGTCGATCGAAGCGCAGCCTACAAGCCCTGTCTGTGTTCTTCCGTTCATTGTAAGCGCGTATAAGTAGTAACAAGGTTCTTTGTCCTGAAGAAAAGAACCTTCATCGATCATACGGTTCAGTGTTTCAGATGCTGTTTTATATACTGCTTCGCTGTATGGATTTGTGCCTTTTGGAAGAAGCGTCTCGGCTCGGTCGATCTGAAGAAAAGACTTCGGTTCGGCAGCCACGATTTCTCTTGCTTCCTCGCTGTTGTATACATCATAAGGAAGGGCGGCTATGGCAGAAGCTAAGTCTGCGCGAGGGCGGATTCCTTTAAATGGTCGGATAATGCTCATAGTAGTACCTCCTAAAAATCATCTGTCAGATAACTATACCACAGGCGAAAGCGGTTTGTCACGGGAGAGTCGACCTGAAGTGCGGTAAAAGTGGATATCTGTATGGATGAACTATCGTAACAGTTCAGCCCGCGCCATTCGTAAAACCGCACTGCGTGCTTATTGTGGCTGGCGCCACTGTTTTACTCATGAATAGGCGCTTACCACATACAGATATCCACTTGCAAAAACATGCAAGCATGTTTTGTGCTTCTTGGATATCTGTATGGCTGAACTGTTAGACAAAAACCGACATTTTACTTGCCCGAATTATAAAAATATAGTAGTATTAATTTTTAAAGGAGAGGAAATTATGTGGTATTGGATTATAGTAGCTTTACTTGTGTCGGGCTGTGCCGCGATGTTGTTTGTATCGTTTTCGGGAATCAAACAGAGCAAAGCGGAGTTGGCGCGGGCAGAAGGAAGAGGAAGAAAAAAACGTCGGGATGAATATGAAGATGAGTATGAGGCGGAAGTCCGCACGCGTTCAAAACGAGAACGAGAGGCGCAAGCGTATGCAAAGGATCAGCGCCCGAAACGTAAGAAACGCCGCTGGAAGATCATTCTGGAAGATATTGACAGTTGGGAAAAATATAGCTTTACATTTTGCGACAGCGTAGGGATCGGCAGAGGAAAGGACGGAAGCATGTATGAGAGATATCTTCCGCTCACTTCTGACGGAAGGATCTCCAAGCTTCATTGTGTAATCATACATAAGAATGACAAATTATATGTAAAAGACGAGGATTCGAGAAACGGTACATATTTAAACGGTGTCCGTATCGACCGGCCGATGGAGATCCAAAGAGACGATATTATCGGAGTCGGGGAGACGCGGCTTGAAGTGCAGAGGATTTTGCGTGAGAGCGATTAAACACAGCATATAGAAAAGAACAGTCCGTTTTGCGGGAAGGCAGACAGTTGCCGCACTGTAAAGCGGGCTGTTTGCCGTATAGGAAGCGGCGCATTTTTGGCAGTCACATTTTCGGGGAATGAACATATAGTACACATATAATATCAGTTCGGGAGTGAGTGCGATGAACGAAAAACTGCCTTATTATATGGCTTATCCGATGCCCTTTTCTTTTGATGACGAGCGGATTGAGAGAATGGATCTTGAATATTTGAAAAGTATGTATCCGAAGATTCCGAAACGGATTCTTCCGTATGTAGAAGAAGAATGCGACCGTATGGAATACGAAAACAGTATGGTGTACGACGCATATCCTGATAAACTGCAGTTGAAGCTGATGTGCACGCGGGTGTGTGACAATATCAGACGGCATGAACATATTTGCCGGGAAGAGGATGAGAAGGAGGAAGATTTATCCGAAGATGAAGCAATAACTATGGAGAATCTGAGGGATCTTGTGGAGGTAATGCTGTTTCAGGAGTTATACAAACGCCGTTGTGACCACAGAAGATGTTGTCGCAGATTTTTTAAATAAGCGGAACTGTTTTATGCAAGTTTTGTGAGGCGAAGCGGAACTGTTTGGCAAAAAATATGTTTTGGTTGAAAATTACATGGAATATTTGCTTGAATTTTATGTATATTTTACAGAAATTTTCAAAGAAGCTCTCTTGATTTACTATTAAGATGAAATGTGATAAAATAAATAAGATATAGTAATGTATATTAGGTGGGGAATAAAATAAGGCGGAGAATACATATGAAAAAAAATTTGATTTTTATAGGGATGCCCGCAGTAGGAAAGAGTACGGTCGGCATCGTTGTGGCGAAGCGTCTCGGAATGCAGTTTATCGATACAGATCTGTTGATCCAGGAACAGGAGAAGAAACTTTTGTGTGAGATTATAGCCGAAGTGGGAGAAGATGGGTTTATTGAGATCGAAAACAGGGTGAATGCAGACGTCGATGCGGAAAACGCGGTCATTTCCCCGGGCGGAAGTGTGATTTATTGCGAAGAGGCGATGAAACATTATAAAAATATCGGAACGGTCGTATATTTGAAAGCGTCTTATCAGACAATAAAAAAGAGAATCCGCAATCCGAAAAAGCGCGGAGTTGTTCTGCGCGACGGACAGACGTTTCGGCAGCTTTCTAGAGCGTGTTTGAAAAATAAAAATTGCACAAAACGCATGTTTCATTTCCCTTTTTCATGATAAAATAAAGAAAAAGGGGTGTTCACTATGTTGAGACGATATGAGTTAACAGATGAAGAATGGAACCGTATTGTACCATTACTCCCTCCTGAAAATACAGGAAAGCAGGGACGTCCACGAAAAGATAACCGCATCATTCTTAATGGGATGGTCTGGTTAGCACGCAGTGGTGCACCCTGGCGAGATCTTCCAGAACGTTATGGTTCCTGGCAAACTGTATATAGTCGTTTTCGTAAATGGATTGATGACGGGATTCTGGATAATATTTTTCGCATTCTAAGCCTGGAGGCTGAACTGGAAGAATTATCTATAGACGCTTCCATTGTTCAGGCTCACCAACATAGCGCAGGTGCTAAAAAAGGGGGGCCTCGAATGAAATCGGACACAGCCGTGGAGGAGCCAGTACCAAAATCCATGCAATAGTAGATTCTTATGGCTATCCAGTGTACTTTATGATCAGTGAAGGGCAGCGTAATGATATCAATTATGCAATTCCTTTACTGGATCATATCGAAATAGATGGAAGCAAAGTTCTGGCAGACCGTGGATACGACAGTAATCAATTGATAGATTACATTTACGATCATGGCGGTGAACCAACCATTCCATCCCGCCGAGGAGCTAAATTTGAACGTCGCTGCGATTGGTGGTTTTATAAGGAAAGACATCTGGTCGAAAATTACTTTCTGAAATTGAAAGCATTTCGCCGAATAGCAACACGTTATGATAAATTAGCATTCACCTACTTAGGCTTCTTATGTATTGTCTCGATATTAATTTGGTTTGATAAATTAGCATTCACCTACTTAGGCTTCTTATGTATTGTCTCGATATTAATTTGGTTAAAATGAACAACTTAAAATGTTTTTCAAACACGCTCTAGCACTCTGTGCAGGAATGATAATAACGGGAACGTCTGTCGCCGGAGCACAGGAGCATCCGCAGTTTACGGCGGATCAAACGGAGATACGATTGGCAAAGGAGGAGCTGCAAACGGTGCAGCTTTCTATCGAGGAATATTTGAAGGAGTGCTGGAAGAACAAACAAGAGGTGATTGATGTAAGCGCGTATAAACTGAATGAAGAAGAACTGAATAAGGTCATCTTCGGGATACATTATGAAAATCCGGAGTATTATTGGGTGTTGCGCAACACTGCTATTAATAAAGACGAGGAAACAGGCTTCGTAAAAACGTATTATCAATATTACGAGGGAACGACGGGAAAACCTCTTGACAGGAGCGAAGAACTGGAACGGGAATGGGAAGTTGTAAAGGAAAAAACGAAATATTGTAAAACGGATATAGAAAAAGCGCTGGTAGTACATGAGCACTTGTGCGATACAATCGTGTATTCTTCCAGACTGCAGGCGGCGGCTCATGACATTGAAGGCGCAATTTTTGAGAAAGAAGCTGTGTGCGAGGGATATGCGCTTGCGTATAAATATTATATGAATCGTTTGGAAATTCCGTGCAAGATCGTAAGCGGAACGTCAAATGGTCAGTCTCATGCGTGGAATCAGATTCAGCTTAACGGGAATTGGTACATGGTAGATCCGACATGGGATGATGTGGCGAACAGTCATGACGTAAAGCATCAGTATTTTTTGTGCAGTGAGAATAAGTTTCCGAATCATGTATGGAACAAGGAAAGCGAACTGTATGAAACTTGCAGCGATACGACGTATGACAATTTAGACTGGAAAAATGATCTTCAGGGAATGTACGCTTATCAGGGCGGACTGTACCGCTCTAAATCGTTGATCGTCGGCGGAAAAGAAGTGAGCGGTATATGGCGGATCGATGCGGAAAATATAGAGAAAGAAGCGGAATTAGTGCTTCCGATCACAGATCAGTGGCAGCTGAACTCTGTCAATGTAGTAAGAGGATATTCACAACTTTCTTATTATGACGGAATGCTTTACTACAATACGCCGCGGGCTGTATGGAGATGGAATTTCGATCCTGAATCAGAACCTGAGAAAGTATTTGAACTGGATCAGAGTATTCCGGGCGAAATATGGGATGCAGAGGCTGCAAACGGGAAGATTTATTACGAGACAGGCGTTTATGAAAAAGGAGAGAGACAGAAGGGGCAATATGTGTTTGACGAAGATTACCGGAAAGCAAAGCATCCGATCGCAGTAACCAAACCGGTTATGACAGTTGTAATGGGCGGTGAAAATGTGTTCCTGCAGTCGGCGGCTCCGGGGAACGTAACATATACGTCGAAGAATCCTGAGATCTGCGACGTTCAAGTTGTGTGGAAAGACGAGTCCTGTCAGCTGATTCCTAAAAAAGCCGGGGAGACGATCGTAACGGTTCATGCAGATCCGACGGATCATTATGCGGAAGGTGCGGTAGATGTAAAAGTGATCGTTAAAGAGCGGGATGATATTGAAGAAAAGATCACTCTTCAATATGAAGCCGGAGACGGAGGAAGTATAGCAGCAGTTGATGCGGCAACAGGGAAAATACTTGAAAACGGAGCAAAGATCAAACCGAATGCAGAAGTTCAGTTTACGGCGTCTCCAAATTCCGGTTATTCTGTGAAAAACTGGGTTGTAAACGGAGAAGTATATAAGGAAAACGGCATCGTTTATACAGGCATGGAATTAAAGCGCGCGATCACCGCTTCATCTGACAGCGTGAAAGTTGAATTTGTAAAAGATGAGCCGGCATTTGTGAAGGGCGATGTAAATTTAAGTGGGAAGGTCGAGATCGGCGATGTTCGTGAAGCCTTGAGAAGTATATGCAAAAAGACAGAACTGACAGCGCTTCAGAAGCAGGCGGCGGATGTAAATGAAAACGGAAACGTTGATATAGAAGATTTAAGGAAGATCTTAAGATTTGTCTGCGGAAAGATCGATCAACTGAATATGGAAGAAAGCGGGGCGTCAAAATGAAGATATTAATCATCGGCGGAGTGGCTGCCGGAACAAAAACTGCTGCGAAATTGAAACGGGAAGACAGAAATATTGATGTGACTGTGATTACGAAAGATAAAGATATCTCTTATGCGGGATGTGGTCTGCCGTACTATGTGGGCGGACTGATCGAGGGCAGGGACGAGCTGATCGTGAATACTCCGCAGAAATATTCCGCGCTGACCGGGGTTGAAGTAAGAACGGGGAAAGAAGCGGTTGCACTCGACGCAGAAAAAAAGCAAGTGACGGTGCAGGATGTACAGACAGGCGAGAAAGAAGTCTGTTCCTACGATAGATTAGTAGTTGCAGTAGGAGCATCTCCCGCGATCCTTCCGATAGAAGGAAAAGAACTGGCAGGCGTATTTAAGATGAGAACGCCTGACGATGCAGAAGGAATCCGTACATATGCAGAACAAAACAATGTGAAAAAAGCGGTTGTGATCGGAGCTGGTTTCATCGGACTTGAGGCTGCGGAGAATTTACAGGCAAAAGGAATCCAGGTGACCGTCATTGATTTTGCGGATCAGATCCTGCCGAATATTTTTGATCCTGAGATGGCGCTCTATGCGAAAAGACATCTGATCCGGCAGGGAATCCGCGTGCTTACAGGAACGAAAGCGGAGCAGATATATGAAAGAGGTACACAGGGCCGTGTGGCGGGAATTAAGACGTCTGCCGGAAATCTGCCGTGTGAAATGATCATCATGGCTGCGGGAATCCGTCCGAATACGGAGTTTTTAAATGACAGCGGTATAGAGATGTTCAAAGGAACGATTCTTACAGACGATCAGATGAAAACGAATCTGGATGATGTATATGCGGCAGGAGACTGTGTGATGGTGAAGAACCGTCTGACGGGAAAACGTCAGTGGTCACCGATGGGATCTTCGGCGAATCTGGAAGGACGTACATTGGCACAGGTACTTGCCGGAGCGCAGAAGTCGTATCCGGGAGTTCTCGGCACAGGCGTTGTGAAGCTTCCGGGTCTGAATGCCGGAAGAACAGGACTGACAGAAGCGCAGGCAAAAGAAGCGGGCTACGATGTAGTTACGGCGCTTGTTCCGACGGATGATAAAGCGCATTATTATCCGGACGCTTCGTTTTTCATTACGAAACTGATTGCAGACCGGAGTACAAGAAAACTGCTTGGCGTTCAGGTGTTTGGTCCGGGCTCTGTTGATAAGATGGTTGATATCGCAGTGATGGGATTGAATATGGGCGCGGTTCTGGATGATTTTGAAAATGCGGATTTCGCATATGCACCGCCGTTCTCAACAGCAATCCATCCGTTTGTGCAGGCTGTTTATGTATTGATGAACAAACTGGACGGTACGATCGTCAGCATGACTCCTGCGGAGTATGCCGCAGGAAAAGCAGAAGGCTATACGGTTGTCGATGTTGCGCCGGAGCCGTCGATCAGAGGAGCGGTATATGTAAACTTAGGAGCTGTAAACGGCGAAATCAAAGGACTTGGAAAAGAGGAGAAACTGCTTCTTGTCTGTGCAAAGGGCAAAAGAGGATATTTTCTTCAAAACCGGTTGCGTCATTACGGCTATACGAATACAGTCGTTCTTGAAGGAGCAACATTTTTCAATGATGTAAAAGTGAAAAATAATATAGAAGAAGCTGTCTCTAAAGAAGACGAGACGAGAGTAAAAGCGCTTGGATTTTTAAAGGATAAAAGGACGCCGGATAAATTTAACGGACGTGTGATCACAAGAAACGGAAAGATTACAGCCGAAGAAGCGCACACGATTGCCGAGGCGGCGCAGTTATACGGAAGCGGAGAAGTGACAATGACCTCTCGTCTGACGATGGAGATTCAGGGCGTTCCTTATGACAATATAGAACCGCTGCGGGAATATCTGATGCAGGCAGGACTTGAGATGGGAGGAACCGGCTCAAAAGTCCGTCCGGTTGTATCGTGCAAGGGAACGACTTGTCAGTACGGGCTGATCGATACGTTTGCATTGTCCGAAGAAATTCATGAAAGATTTTTCCATGGATACAGCGATGTGAAGCTGCCGCATAAATTTAAGATCGCGGTAGGAGGATGTCCGAATAATTGTGTAAAACCGGATCTGAATGATCTTGGAATTATCGGTCAGAAAGTTCCGTGGGTCGATCTTGAAAAGTGCCGTGGCTGCCGGATTTGCCAGGTAGAAAAAAATTGTCCGATCCATGCGGCAAAAATGGTGGACGGAAAGATTGTGATCGACGAAAATGTATGTAATCACTGTGGAAGGTGCATCAGTAAATGTCCGTTTGGTGTGACTGAAGAATTTGTTTCGGGGTATCGCGTATATATAGGCGGACGCTGGGGCAAGAAAGTAGCGCGGGGAAGATACCTTGAAAAAGTGTTTACAGATAAAGAAGAAGTGCTTGATATTGTGGAAAAAGCAATTCTTTTGTTCCGGGAACAGGGGATCACGGGAGAGCGATTTGCGGATACGGTTGAAAGACTCGGATTTGAAAATGTTCAGGAACAGCTTTTGGGAGATGGACTGTTAGCCCGCAAAGATGAAAACATAAGAGCGCAGAAACATTTGAAAGGCGGAGCAACTTGTTAAGAATTTTATAAAACGATAGAGTGCAGCATAGCGACTCATAAGACAGATTGAAGGTAAAGGGGAAAAAGAAAAATGAACAAAAACTATGAGGCATGGAAAAGAGGTTGGAAAAAACGAGCGGGCGCACTGGCGCTTTGCGGCGGAATATTGATTGCGGGGACGTCCGTCGTAGGAGCACAGGAAAACCCGTAGCAGGCGGCAGTGCAGTCAGAAGTACAGCTTGCAGAAGCAAACTCTAAAGAGAAGCTGCTTCCGTTAGATCAATATCTGAAAGACTGCTGGGCAAAGAAGCAGACGGCGATTGATTTAACCGCGTACAAAATAACGCATGAAGAATTGAACAAGGTGATTTTCGGTATCCACTATGAGGAACCGGAATATTATTGGACGATCCGAAACGATATAACCGATACAGATCCGCAAACAGGACTTTTGAAAACTTATTATCCTTATTATTCCGGCGAGACAGGAAGTCCTTTTGACCGTACGGAAGAATTGGAACGGGAATGGGAAATGGTTGAAGAGATGACGGAAAACTGTACGACTGATCTGGAAAAAGCGCTTGTAGTGCATGATCATCTGGTTAGAACAATTCAGTACAGTGCGTCATTGGGCGCTTTTGTGGCCCATGATATTGAAGGTGCCATTTTTGAGAAAAAATGTGTGTGTGAAGGATATGCATTGGCGTATAAGTATTACATGAATCGCCTGAATATTCCGTGTAAAGTAGTGAGTGGAGTTTCAAAAGGCCAGCCTCATGCGTGGAATCAGATTAAAATTAATGGAAAATGGTATTTTGTAGACGCGACATGGGATGACGGAAGCTGTGTGTTGGAGGAAAAAAGCCACCCTGTAAAACATGAATATTTCCTGAAAAGTGAGACGGAATTTTCAGATCACACATGGAACAGAGAAGGCTATGAAATTTGTAACGATACAACTTATGACAACGTAGAGTGGAAATGGGTTTCCAGAAAAATGGCCGCATATAAAGGCGGTTTATATGTTGCCGGATCATTCCCCAGAGACGGAGTGATAAAGAGCGGAATATGGAGGTATGATTCGGAAGACCCGACTCAGAAGGGAGAACTGGTCGTTGAGATCGAGGATGAGTGGCCGGTGTCACAGTATAATAAAGGCAAGGGTTGTATGGAAATTGCATATTATGACGGGATGCTTTACTACAACACTCCGAAAGCTGTATGGAAATGGAACTTTGATAAGAATACAGAGCCGGAAAAAGTTTTTGAGTTAGAAGAAAATGTTTCGGGCAGTATCTGGTATTTGCATGTAGCGGACGGCAAAGTTTATTACGAGACGTCTCTTTACGAAAAGAATGAGAAAGAAAAGCGGGAGTATGTAATTGATGTAAACTATCAGAAAGTGAAACACCCGATCGCTGTGACAAGTCCGGTAATGACAGTTGAACTGGGAGGAAATGCAAAAGAGGTATTCCTGCAGGGGGCAGCTCCGGGAATCGTGACTTTTAAAGCGAACAACCCTGACATTTGTGACGTGGAAGAGGCGTACGCAGACAGATCGTGTAAGCTGATCCCGAAAAAGGCGGGTGAAGCGACTGTAACTGTGCATGCGACAGCTACAGATCACTATTTGGAAGGCTCGGTAGATGTAAAAATTATTGTCAAAGGTGATTCAAGCACAGAACAGAAGATCACGCTTCAGTATGAATCCGGTTCAAACGGTTCTTTAAGAGCGGTTAATGCGGCAACAGGAGAAAATTTATCAAATGGAGCGCAGATTCTTCCGAATACAGAAGTTCAATTTATGGCATCTCCGAACGAAGGTTATTCTGTGAAAAACTGGACGATTAACGGAGAAGTGTACAAAGAAAACGGTCAGGTTTATACTGGTACTACTATGAAATATGCGATTACAGCTTCATCAGGCATTGTAAAAGTCGAGTTTGTAAAAGATGAAGTTGAAGTTGTCAAAGGGGATGTAAACTTGAACGGAAAGGTTGAAATCGGCGATGTCCGTGAAGCCTTGAGAAGTATTTGTAAAAAGACACAACTGACAGAAACGCAGAAACAGGCGGGAGATATAAACAAAAACGGAACTGTTGATATCGAAGACTTGAGAACAATCCTGAGAGTTGTTTGCGGAAAAGTAGAAAGCCTGTAAGTGATGTAAATAGTAAATCGATAAGAAAAGCGGATGGTGATTGAGCTGTCCGCTTTTTGTAATGGGGAAGAGACGGATATTTGAATTTAAAGTACAAAAAAATCACCGTCCCCGCGGCTCTCAAGTCCGCAAAAACAGTGATTAGAATGCGCGATCAGGGGTTCGAACCCTGGACACCCTGATTAAGAGTCAGGTGCTCTACCAACTGAGCTAATCGCGCATGCAATAGTATGTTGTTTTACAACGCAAGAAAGATTATAATTTAAAATTTATGAAAAATCAACCCTTTTTAACAAAAAAATTCGATTTTCTTTATTTTTTCTTTTATTTTCGTCTTTATTTTACCGATTTGTTTTTACTTTTCATCTTTTGTTAAAAAATAGTATTGTTTTTGTCTGTATTTGCGGTTGTCACCGGCTGTGTGTACATGAGAATAAAAAGTTGTTTGTCAGGAGTGTTTGCGGGAACAGAAGTCTGAATTTAAGATTTTGTACACTTCATCAAAAGAATTTTTGATAATAAGAAGTTTTCGGTTAAGTCTCGGATGACAGTAGCATATTTCACAGAGACGGTATTTTTGATGTTTTCGTTTCATATAAACTCCTTTTAACGGAACGGATTGAGCGGACAGCTTAAATAAGCGAGGCCGGAAAGCGTCTCATA
>QWBY01001424.1_pt1 | contig 15364 bp, 14 predicted proteins | sample 1972471 | NCBI WGS metagenome assembly QWBY01 (sample SAMN09866722, study PRJNA288562) | Human gut metagenome isolate term6_stool, whole genome shotgun sequencing... | reverse complement strand
ATTAACATGAGACCAAGAAAGAAATTAGAATTTAAAACACCATATGAGTGCTTTTACGAACAAATTAAGTAAATTTGCACTTGCTTGTTGAATTCACGATTCTTTAAAACGTATATTTAATGTTAAAACAAGTATAAATTGCACATTAAAAAGAACAAAGGCTGCTATTATAAAATTAAATATAGGCTGTTTTTGTATTCAAAACGACCTATTTTGAAGTGTAAAACAATAGGTCTTTTTTAAGGTGTTAATATTATAACTATAATTATCTGAATACCAATAAATTAAAACACAATAGTTTTTATTATAAAAAGAGAAATCACGAAACAACCAAAATTGAATATTTATAAAGCAAAACTATAACCAAACATTTGAAAGAAATAGACTAAATTTAAGTGGAATTCATAATAGCCTCCACTTTGTTATGTTACTTTGACGGCAAGTTTGAAGCGTACAAACAATTTACAAACTTTATTATTTCCGATAGAAAGGTAGTAAGGTGCTGATGAATAGTAGCGTCACCTATGATGAATATCACAAGATGTTAGAGAGGTTATGACACGTTGTGATTACAAAAAGAAATAGATTTTGTTTGTAATTTCACCTTATTATATTTACCTTTGCACCCTAATATAGTTACACTCGGAAGCCTTTCCTCCCAAAATAAGGCTAAATTCAGAAGAAATTCTATTTTTGAAATACAAAAAATGAACAATAAAAACGTCTACATAGCAGGTCCATGCGTCATTGAGAGTCAAGTCTTTTCGTGGTCCAGGCATGGAAAAAGGACTTGAAATGTTGCAAAATATCAAAGAAAACTATCACTTGCGCTTACTCACTGATATTCATGAGAGTGGGCAAGCAGAAGAGGTTAGCAAGGTTGTAGACGTTATTCAAATCCCAGCATTCCTTTGTCGCCAAACCGATTTATTGGTAGCAGCGGCAAAAACGGGCAAAATTGTGAACATAAAGAAAGCCCAATTCCTTAGCGGACGTGATATGCGCTACCCCGTAGAGAAGTGTTTGGAAAGTGGAGCAAAGGAAGTTTGGCTCACCGAACGTGGCAATAGCTTTGGTTATAACAATTTGGTAGTAGACTTTAGAAATATCCCTGATATGCAAGAGTTTAGCCAAACGGTCATTATGGACTGCACGCACAGCGTTCAACGTCCTAGCGCAGGCGAGGGTAAGACGGTGGGCGACCGCAAGTTTGTGCCTTCAATGGCATTGGCAGCAAAGGCTTTTGGTGCAAATGGCTATTTCTTAGAAGTACACCCTAACCCTGATATGGGACTGAGCGATGCTGCAAATATGTTGGAATTAGACAAATTGGATAGTCTAATAGGACAATTAGAATAAAAATACCTGAAAGAAAATCATGAAAAGTATAAGAGAGTACGCCATACAATGTATTCAAGATGAAGCCAATGCAACGTTGGCTTTAATCGACCAGTTAGATGAAAACTTCGACAAAGCTGTCGAATTAATGTATCATTGCAAAGGAAAAGTCATTGTTACAGGCGTTGGCAAGAGTGGAAATATTGGTGCTAAAATTGCTGCAACCCTTTCATCGACAGGCACTCCAGCCTTTTTTGCCAATCCGTTAGATGTTTTTCATGGCGATTTAGGTGCCATGACAAAAGACGATGTGGTATTGGCACTCTCTAATTCAGGGCAAACAGACGAACTTTTGCGCTTTATTCCAATGGTTCTTCACATGAATATTCCGATTATAGGCATGAGCGCACACCCAGAATCGCTATTGGCTAAATATGCAACAGCACACATAAAAGTGTGGGTAGAGAAGGAAGCGTGTCCGCTCAACTTAGCTCCAACCAGCTCAACAACAGCTGCTTTGGTCATGGGAGACGCTTTGGCAGTGGCATTAATGGAGAAAAGAAAGTTCAGACCTACTGATTTTGCTCAATTCCACCCAGGTGGCGAACTCGGAAAGCGATTGCTTACTACTGCACAAGACGTTATGCGGTCGGAGGATATGCCTATTATTCCAAAAGATATGCACTTGGGCGAAGCGATTATTCATGTAAGTAATGGAAAATTAGGACTGGGTGTTTCAATAGAAAACGATAAGGTTATCGGACTGATTACCGATGGAGATATTCGTAGAGCCATGGAAAAATGGCAAGCAAAATTCTTCGACCACACAGTGGAAGATATTATGACACGACAACCAAAGATGGTTTTACCAAACACAAAAATAGCTGAAATTCAGCGTATTATGCAACAAAACAAAATACATACCGTATTGGTTTGCAACGAAAACGGCAAGTTATTGGGCGTTGTAGACCATTATAGTTGCATGATTTAAAATACTTAAAAGCGCAAAAACAGCATTTAGAAGATTCATAAGTGAGGAAGATTAAACAAAACTGGGCGATACTAACGTTTTTATTCATAGGGTTTGCAATACCAATGCAAGCCATAAAGCCAAGCGTGGCTAAAGAAAATAAAGATGAGTTATCAACAAGTTCCGACTCGTTGATAATGAAACAATTAAAAGCAAAGGGGATTACATTTAGCAACGATAATAGTGTTGCGCTGCTAACCTCTGGACAAGAAAAATTTGACGACTTGTTTCTTGCCATTGAAAAGGCGAAAGAAAGTATTCACATGGAATACTTTAACTTTAGAAACGACTCCATAAACGATGAACTCATAAAGCGTTTGGCAAAGAAAGCAGCCGAAGGAGTTGAAGTTAGAGCTATCTTTGACGGTTTCGGGAATGCAAGTAACAATCGTCCAATGCGCAAAAAACACTTGAAAGCAATTCGCAATCAAGGCATAGAAATCTACGAATTTAAGCCCGTTGAATTTCCTTGGATACACGATGTATTCAATCGCGACCACAGAAAGATTGTCATTATCGATGGGAAAATAGCCTATACGGGGGGCATGAATGTTGCCGATTATTACATAAAAGGCACACCAGTAGTGGGCGAATGGCACGATTTGCATTGCAGAATAGAGGGTACTGAGGTAAATACCTTGCAAAAAGTATTCTTGAAAATGTGGAAAAGAGTATCGGGAAAAGATGTTCATGGCGCAAAATATTATCGTGGCTACACGACTCCTGACTACTTAAAAGGCTTGAAAACAGACACAACAACCACAGCAGGTAGTAAGGTTGTTGGCATAATTAATCGTGAACCGCTCATTTCAAACGAAATTATTCGTGAATTTTACATCAATGCTATCAACGACGCAAAGGATAGTATCAAACTGATAAACCCTTATTTTACATTGAGCAAAAGGCTGAAAAAGGCTTTAAAAGATGCCGTTCATAGGGGTGTGAAAGTAGAAATAATGCTGAGTGTTAAGAGCGATATTCCGCTAACACCCGATTGTGGGTTTTACAATGCCCACAAATTAATGAAAGAAGGTTGTACTATTTGGTTATTTGAGCCAGGTTTTCATCATACAAAAATTATTCTTGTAGACGGAAAATTCTGCACAGTGGGGTCAGCAAATCTTAACGCACGCAGTTTAAGATGGGACAGAGAACTGAACGCAGTCATCATTGACAAAGAAACAACCAAGGAATTGGATACTTTGTTTGAGAATCAAAAGCAACATAGTTTTAAACTTACCGAAGAAAAATGGAACCAATGGCGTACACCATGGGATAAATTTAAAGGTTGGATAGGACACCTTATTTCGCCTTTCCTTTAATGTTTGGCTAAATTTTGTTGATGTCTACATACCCATGCATCACTGCATAAATGGTTAAAGCAGACACACTCTTCATGCCAAGTTTGTCCATAATATTCTTGCGGTGCGTGATTACCGTTGTTAAACTAATGCAAAGTTTAGAGGCAATCTCCTTATTAATGTAACCTTGAACCACCAATGAGAGTACTTCTATCTCTCTATTGCTCAAGATTTTGTTCTTTAAAACTTGGGGCATCTCTGGTAAATTCTTTCCACCAGCATGTCCGTGTTGCTCAATCATAAGCAAACTTCGCACCAGTTCTTCCTCACTACCATTAATACAAATAGTATGGAATCCTGAAAGTTGCGCATTGGGGTCGTTAGATACCGATAAAACTATCGCTTTTTGGCGGCATGCAGTGAAAAAAGAAAGGTTTTCTAAAACAATGGTTTGCGCTGCAAAATAATGAAAGAACGAGTCTGGATTGGCATCAGTGAACTCATCGAAAGTTGAAAAAGTATCAACATCGATGATAGGCATAATGTTTTGAAGTATATTTTTTAAACCAAGAACAGCTAAAGTATTGGGGTCTACTACCGCAATACGAGGTCGTCCGTTCATCATTTTGGGAAAATCCATAAAAATGTTTTCTATTTAATGTTTGAAAAGATGGTCTACTTTACAAGAAAAGCAGCTTATAAAATTACCGTACTAATATCCACTAAGTTATTGACGATAGCGTATATCGTTAAGCCTGCTGGTGAATGAATTTGCAATTTGCGTGCTATGTTACGACGGTGGGTAATAACTGTATTGGTAGAAATACAAAGATGATTGGCTATTTCCTTATTGGTCATGCCTTGAACCACACTGATAATAACATCTTTTTCACGGTCACTAAGCGTATCACCTGTATCACTCTTTCGATTTAGCATACTAGAAATCTTCACCGTTACATCATTTTGTTTGGTTTTTGCCTCTAAATGACGAATAGCAGGAATAAAGATTTCTTCCTCAACATTGGCATGTTGGTCTAACCAATCTTCACAATTATAAATATCATAAAGGGCTGCCGTTAATTGACTATTGTGGTGAGCGTCAGAAGGGAGGTATTTTATGATAATATTCTTCAATTCTCTCAACTTAACATCGGTTTGTTTATGATGTTTTGAGAACGTTTCTATATCGTAATTGTCATTATTTTGACCTGACAGAAGGGTATCAACGTATGGGAAAACATTCTTTTCCTCGTATTTCATGTGATTGCGAATATCGTGAGCATATTCATCATAGAGTTTCAAAATAAGCCTTGCAAGATTGTCGCTTTCGTCCAATGCATCAACAAGTTTCTTACGAATGAAAGGTAACTGGAAATCTAAATAATAAGTATGGCTTGCCTTTAAATATTGGACTAAGGTTGAAATAGAGAGTCGGTCAGCATTGTCAAACTCTTTATATCCATTCATTGTAAAATTTACGACGGTCAAAAAAGTGTAAGTATCAACATCTTGACTTTCACATACCTCACGTACGGTCTTGTCGCCAAAGCCCAAATTAATTCCAAAACTTCCAAAAGCTTGTAATAGGTTGTAATTATCGCTGATAAGATTAATCATCTTGTCATCAGCTTCGTACATTTTATGATTTTTCATTTAGTTCGCATTTTATGAATGTTCTTACAAAATAAAGCATTTTTTCACAATTGTACAATCACTAAAAGTAGGTATTGTATACCTTTTTTTATTAGATTTGAATACAATTTATGAGCAAAAAACTTTGTAAAACAAAGATATAAAGCATCTTTTTGTATAATACTCTTTTATTTTATAGTTTGCAAAAATACGAATAAATAGTTGAAAATTACTATCTTAAATATAAAAAATCGCTATAAACAATGAAAAAGTAATATTTTTGTTTATGTTTCATTGCAAAAGATATTGCGAAAATAACATAAAAACATTATGTTTAAAACAAAAAAGGGTAGCACCCACCAGAGCAACTACCCTATAAACCTTCGAAAATCTTTATTATTTAGCGTAGGAAACGCTACGTGTTTCGCGAATAACTGTAATTTTAACTTGACCAGGATAAGTCATTTCGTTTTGAATTTTCTCAGCTATTTCGCTGCTTAACTTTTCGCTTTCTGCATCGTCCATCTTGTCTGCACCGACAATGACACGAAGTTCGCGACCTGCTTGAATAGCGTAAGTCTTGGTAACTCCAGGATAACTCATTGCGATTGCTTCCAAATCGTTCAAGCGTTTGATATAAGCCTCAACAATTTCACGGCGAGCACCAGGGCGAGCGCCTGAAATTGCGTCACAAACTTGTACGATTGGTGCAATAAGACTAGTCATTTCTACTTCATCATGGTGTGATGCAATAGCGTTACAAACCTCTGGCTTTTCCTTAAATTTCTCAGCTATACGACCACCATATAAAGCATGTGGTAGTTCAGTTTCCTCGTCTGGCACCTTACCAATATCGTGTAACAAACCAGCACGTTTAGCTTTTTTAGGGTTCAAGCCAAGTTCGCTTGCCATAATTCCACAAAGATTGGCTGTTTCGCGAGCGTGCTGCAACAAGTTTTGTCCGTATGATGAACGGTATTTCATCTTACCTACAATACGAATTAACTCTGGGTGCAAACCATGAATACCCAAATCGATAGCTGTACGCTTGCCCGTTTCGATGATTTCGTTCTCCAATTGCTTTTTCACTTTGGCAACAACCTCTTCAATACGAGCTGGGTGAATACGACCATCGGACACCAATTGATGGAGTGCCAAGCGACAAATTTCACGACGAACAGGGTCGAACGCAGAAATAACGATAGCTTCAGGTGTATCATCAACAACGATTTCTACGCCTGTTGCTGCTTCCAATGCACGGATATTGCGACCTTCACGACCAATAATACGTCCCTTAACTTCATCGCTATCAATGTGGAAAACACTGACAGAGTTCTCAATAGCTGTTTCAGTAGCAACACGTTGGATAGTTTGTATCACTATCTTTTTTGCTTGTTGATTAGCATTTAATTTTGCTTCATCAACAATTTCATTGATATAAGAAGCTGCATCAAGTTTTGCTTGGTCCTTTAAGCTCTCAACAAGGCGTGCTTTTGCTTCTTCAGCACTTAATCCTGAGAGTTCTTCCAACTTAGCTCGCTCCAAACCTTTTTGTTTTTCCAACTCTTGTTCCTTGAGTGCTAAGAGTTTTTTATCGTTCTCTACACGCTGCAATTGTTGTTCAACTTCTTGTTTACGACGATTTAAATCGTCTTGACGCTGTACAAGAGTGGTTTCTTTTTGCTTCAAACGATTCTCGTTTTGCTGAATTTTTTGGTTGCGTTGCTGTACTTCTTTTTCAAGTTCACTTTTCTTATTGAGGAACTTTTCCTTTACTTCTAATAGCTTTTTCTCTTTTAAAACTTCTGCTTCTTTCTCTGCTTTTGTGATAGTGTCCTTATATATTCCTGTAATAAGGTAACGGAAAACTGCATAGCCTGCTGCAAAGCCAACTATTAGGCATGCAAAAGCTATTATAATTGATGTAATCGTCATTTAAAATTGTATGTTTATTATTCTTGGTTACTTCTTTAATGTATCTTCTATTTCAGCGGTTAATTTTCCAAGAATATCTATGTATGGTGCAGTATCATTGCGCACTCCATCTTTTTTATATTTTAAAGCTATTTCCAACATTGCCATATACAGAATGTCTTTATCGCTTTTTTTTGTTTTAAAGATTTGAGCATACTTGTTTACAGTATCTGTAATGAGTTTTGCCGCAGAACGATAATACTCTTCGTCGTTGCGTGGAACGTTTACGGAGAGTTCTGTATCATATACATGCAGCTTTATTTGCAATTTTACGTCAGCCATTGATATTCAAGTTATTTACCACTAATAAGTGTGATACACTTGTTTACGTCACGGATAAGTTTCGATATTCTCTTTTGTGCGCTTTCCATATCGCCATCAGAAATCGTTATCATCTTAGCCATTTTCAATGAGTTATAATCACTTTGCGCCTGTCTCAACTGTGCTTTCAAGGTTTCTATTTCCTTTTCACGCTGATCCACCAAATCATACAACTCGCTGTTTTCGCCTTTTAGTTCTTCGTATTGAAGAATCATTTGGCGTACACGAGTCGCAAACGTGTTTAGTGTCTTCTCATTCGCATCCATTTATATAATCATTTTGGCTACAAATTTACATTAAAGTTTTAATTTAACAAAATTTTCTACCGATTATTTCTTTCCGTAATGTTGAGTTTTGCTATTTTTTTGATGCTTCTTCGTCCTGTTGTTTCGGCTCTTTTTTGGCTAAAAGCACGACTTGATAAACGAAATCTGTTGCCCATTTACGAGAGAATCCCAAACGTTGTGAGAGTTTTCTTACCGACATAACGGTCTTGATTATGCCCGGGTCTGTGAAGTCATTTTTATCATAAATATCGTTGATGGTCTTTTCTGTCAAAGTGTAAATCATCTTTTTGAAAAAACCTGGCAAACGTAATTTATACTTCATAAGGTTTCCGATGAGCATCATAAGGTCTTGCGTGTAAGCCTGAAATTGGAAAAGATAGCTCTGAGCATCTTGTATTTTCTTACAATTTTTCTTAATACTTGCATCTATTTCTTTGAAGAAATTATCATCAGTACCATATAAACTTCTCATTGTTTTGCGGACACTACTTTTCTCTCCTACTCCTAATTTGTTATTAACAGTAGGCACATGGAAAGTTTGTTTATAAGTGCGCAAGTCGGGTAACATTGCTAAACTCGTTATACCTAACTTTTCTGCCAAAGCCGCTTGGAAATAAACACGAACTAAAGTCATATAGTCATTCATTCCGCCGACCTTTTCTTGTCCTTCGGTATTTCCTTTAAATATTTTTGAAAATATTCCCATTATTAATCGTTATAAATTTGTTAACAAAAAGAACGAACATCTTTTGAAGTGCAAAGTTAAGAAAATAAAATAACATAAAGTGAAAGATGTTGATATTTTTTGCTCATCGCTGTGTGTGAGGGGTGAAAAATAAATAAAAACGACTTAAATCCAACACCGTGAAACATTATTTTTAAGTTATATGAAATGCTATGAAAAAACGATACCTATTGTTTTGCAATAAAAAAGAGCCTATTTTGAAGTTCAAAACCTATTGTTTTGCTTTTTGAAACAATAGATATGGATTTTAGTTCTATTTTGATTGACCGTGAAACATTACATTTCGTTAGATAAAATCAAAACTTATCGAAACTTTTTCGGCAGACAAGTTGAATTTTAGCAAACTTTTTCGACCCATACGATAAGTTTTGTAATAATAAAAATATTTTTTATACAATATGCGTTAAATTCCAATTTAATTGATTACCTTTGCGAACATAAAACAAAATAACTCGGAATGGAATGAGAAATAGACCATAAAAGTAAGCTAACTATTAAGAGTTCACATCTACAATAAGGCTATTTTCTTGCGTAAATACTCATTCTTACTGGGAAAATCTTATCACAATAGAACCAAAATCAAAGAAAAATGAAAGGTATTGTTCTTGCAGGAGGCTCAGGCACACGCCTCTATCCGATAACAAAGGGTATAAGTAAACAACTGATACCGATATATGATAAACCAATGATTTATTATCCTATTTCCGTTCTTATGCTTGCGGGAATTAAGGAAATCTTGATTATATCTACTCCATACGACTTGCCAGGTTTCAAACGCCTTCTTGGAGACGGACATGAACTCGGTGTTAAGTTTGAATATGCAGAACAACCTTCTCCAGATGGACTTGCACAAGCATTTATTATAGGCGAAAAATTCATTGGAAACGACTCAGTTTGTTTAGTACTCGGCGATAATATCTTTTACGGAGCAGGCTTCACTGGATTGCTTAACGAAAGCGTTAAAACAGCTGAAGAACAAGGAAAAGCTACCGTCTTCGGCTATTTTGTGAATGACCCAGAACGCTATGGAGTAGCAGAATTTGACAAATCAGGCAATTGTTTAAGCATCGAAGAAAAACCAAAGAGTCCAAAAAGTAATTACGCAGTCATAGGTTTGTACTTCTATCCAAATAGTGTTGTCGAAATAGCCAAGAACATTAAACCTTCTGAACGTGGCGAACTTGAAATAACAACCGTTAATCAAGTTTATTTAAGCCAAAAGGAATTGATGGTACAAACATTGCAACGCGGATTCGCATGGTTAGATACGGGTACACACAATAGCTTATACGAAGCAAGTACATTCATTGAATGTATCGAAAAAAGACAAGGTTTGAAGATTGCTTGCCTTGAAGAAATAGCCTACAAAAAAGGTTGGATAACAACAGAACAATTAAAAGAGAATGCAGAGTCAATGAAGAAAAACGAATACGGACAATACCTTTTAAGACTTGCAAACGAAAAGAATCAATAGGATTACACGATTTTATAATGGAAGAAAATAAGAATGTAGACAAGGATTACGGACAGGAAAAGGCTGAAAAATCATCTATAAATTTTCAGCTAATTATTCGTACAATAATCCTTAATTGGTATTGGTTTATCTTATCAACCATCATTTGTATGGGCTTAGCTGCTATCTATTTGCGCTACACGACACCAACGTATCAAACAATAGCAAAACTGCTCATCAAAGACCAAGAAAATAATAAAAGACAAACCATCGCAAATGCCACAAACCTTGGCATTATGTCAAACTCTGCAGGTATAGATAATGAAATGGAAATTATCAAATCACGTTCCGTTTCACAAGATGCCGTGCGAGATTTAAAACTCTATGTAAATTATTCTACAAAAGGAAGAGTAAAAGAAATTACCTATTATGGCAACCAACCTCTAAACGTTGATATTGACAAAGAACACTTAGAGCGAATCAATAGCCCAATCACTTTGAATATCAAACGTGATAGTATGACTTACAAAATATCAGGTTCTTATTCTGTTCCTACGGGAGAAAGAAGTTCGCAAGGACCATATTCAATAAATCGTACCATCTCATCTTTGCCACAAACTATTCTCACTCGTGCTGGAGCTATCACCATTACTTCAAACGAAGGAAAATTAATGAGAAAGGGAGAAGAATTGAATGTTGTCATATACTCTCCTAAAATGGCTTGCGATAAGTATGTCAATTCACTGACAGTCAACTCATATGCAAAGGGAACAAGCATTGCTCAACTCTCCATTATAGATGAGATTCCTGATCGCAGCATTGACTATTTAAAACAACTCGTCATTGTTTACAACCGTCAAGCGAACGAAGACAAAAATACAATTGCACTCCGTACTGACCGCTTTATTAATACTCGTTTGGATAAAATCAGTAAAGAATTAGGAGAAACTGAAGGAAAAATTCAAAATTATAAGCAACAAAATGGAGTAATTGAGCAACAAATAAATGCCTCAAATAGTTTCTCTAATCAAAATGCTTCAGAACAAAAAATGGCTGATATTGAAACTCAAATAGAGTTATTCAACAGCATTGCTTCTGAAATAAAAACTTCTGCAAGAGACCTAACTCAGGTTATTCCTTCAAACATTGGCTTGTCTGATGCCACCGCATCAAGCCTTATTAACAAATATAACGAACTCGTTTTAGAGAGAAACAGACTCCTTCGCAGTGCATCTATTAATTCTCCAGTAGTTGCACCACTAACTGACCAGATAAAAAACCTAAACGTAAATATTCGACGTGCGATTGAAACAGCTCGCAAAAACTTAGAAATTCAACGCAATGCAATTGCTGGTCAATTCACAAAATACAACAATGAAGTAACAGAAGCTCCTCTCCAAGAACGAATGTTACAATCGATTGGAAGAGAACAAGAAGTCCGTTCTGGTTTGTATTTGATGCTGCTTCAAAAGCGTGAAGAAAACAATATTTCGTTGGCAGCTATCGTAGATAAAGGTAAATTGATAGATGAACCTCAGTTTGCAGGACAGGTTAGCCCTAACCAAAACCTCATTTATCTCATCGGTTTGATTATAGGTTTATCCTTACCAGCACTTATTTTGCTCCTCATTCAATTACTTCGCTATAAGATTGAAGGGCACGATGATGTTGCAAGACTTACGACACTACCTATCATTGCAGACGTTCCTGTTGCAAATGAAGCAGCAAAAGGCAAAGCAGATATCGTTGTTCATGAAAATCAAAACAACCAAATGGAAGAGGTTTTCCGTGCAATGCGTACCAATATTCAGTTTGTATTAACGGAAGGACAAAAGGTTATTCTCTTTACATCATCTACCTCTGGTGAGGGAAAAACCTTTGCAGCTGCCAATCTTGCAGTAAGTTTCGCACTTTTAGGCAAAAAGGCTATCCTTGTAGGATTGGATATTCGCCGTCCACGTTTGGCAGAGCAATTTAAGATAAATGACCACAAACATGGTATAACGAACTTACTATTAAAGAATGAACCAACAGTAGAAGACTTGCGAGAGCAAATCCTTCCATCAGGTATAAATAGCAATTTGGATTTGTTAATGGCAGGTCCTATTCCTCCAAACCCAGCAGAATTGATTGCACGCCAATCATTGAACACAGTATTTGAACTTTTACGGTCAGAATATGACTATATTCTTGTCGATACAGCCCCTGTTGGATTGGTTACAGACACACTCCAATTAGGTAGAATTGTTGATGCAACAGTTTATATATGCCGCGCCGATTACACATTAAAGTCATCATTCGATATGATTAATACACTTGCAGAAGAAAAGAAACTGCCTAAGATGAATATTGTTCTCAATGGTGTTGATATGTCGAAGAAGAAGTATGGCTACTACTATGGCTACGGAAAATATGGAAAATATGGTCGCTATGGTTACGGAAAATATGGGAAATATGGTTCTTACGGGAACTATGGAAATTACTCAAATAGCCACTATGGCAATAAGAATGATAAATCCATAAAACGATAAAAGAAATATGAGATAGGAAGTGGGGGATATTTACATTACCACACTTCCTATTTTTTATTTTATAAACGACTTCATTATTTTCTTAATAACATATTCCGCTTTTCTCAATAACAAATTATTTTTTTACAAGCAGCATTTTAATTTATTTACAAGGATAAGATAACATGGTCATTGCAGTTGATTTCGATGGTACAATCGTCGAACACAGATACCCAAAGATAGGAAATGAGATTCCATTTGCTACAGAAACATTAAAAGAATTGATAAAAGATGGTCATCAACTCATCTTGTGGAGCGTCCGCGAAGGTGATCTTTTACAAGAAGCAGTAGATTGGTGTCATGAACGTGGTGTTGATTTTTGGGCAATCAATAGGGACTATCCTGAAGAAGAAGAACATAAAAACAATAATTTCTCACGCAAATTAAAAGTTGAAATGTTCATTGATGATAGAAATTTAGGCGGTCTTCCCGATTGGGGGACTATCTATCAAATGATTAAAAACCATACCACATGGGAAAGTATGGGTTATGGTTTGCACAATCTTCAAGACCAAGAGCCCAAAAGAAAGAAACATTGGTGGAATTTTTAAGGTAAATTTCAAAAAAATATAGGCTCTTTTGCGCAATCAAAAGAGCCTATATTTTTATCATTAAGATGCCTAATCTTTACATTTCCCTTCTAAATGTAAAGTAAAACACTATCCTTTGAATATCCAATCTATGGTTTCCTCCGACATTTCAGCACTGTCTTCAATGATAGAAAAAGCCTTTGGGTCAGGATTTTTTACCTCAATATTGACCTTTGTCATTACGTTTCGCTTCATTACTATCGTACGATTTTCCGTTTTTATAGTACCGTCAGCCTTTGTCCACTTCAATATAAAGTAGAACTTCCCATTGTATCCTTCTTCAATAGCTTTCTCCAAAGTTGCAAAAGAATAGATGGATGCATGGTCATATTTTGGGTCTTTAGAAGTAATCGTAAGGACATAATCCTCCAAGAATGTTACCTCTAACGTTCCTTCTTCGGGCGGAGCAACCACCAAACGCACTCCAAAGACTGTACATTTGGTTGCCAACTTAACTTTGTCGGCAGTTTTTGGTGCAAATTCTTCTGATTTCCCATATTGCTTTATCATGCGAGGACTCCACACTTTTTGGGCTTTTGAGATTTGAGTTTGCACCCCTGAAAGATTCGAAAAGTTTACTGATGATGATTTCACAAATTTGTTTTCAAGTTTTGTAGGAGTCATTTTCGTACCTTTTAAGAATGGTGCCATGTAGCCTTCAGTACTATTAAACACTGCATCTTCGCCTTCCTCAACTATCAAACATTCAAATGAATATGTATTTTCTTCGTCCAAAACAATATTCATCTTTGAACTATCATCGAATAAACCGTAAGCAAACTTACTAAACTCAGCCTGCCCAGGCTTCTTTTGAAAAACATTTACTGCATACAATTTCTGTTTTACAGCTCGAGATTTAGGGACAAACAAAGACATTTCAGACACGGTTATATCTTCATTGATAACCAATGACACTTGTTTTTTCTTACCTTTTTTAAGAGGTTCATCTGGGTTTTCGTCCAAAATTTCCTTTCCACACGATGAAAATAGCATTACAATGATTACTGCAATGAATGAAAATTTAAGATGTTTCATTAGTATTAAACGATAAATTTATAGGTTTTATTTTTCCACAGCAGTCTTCATTATCAATGGTGGATCAGTTGTAAAGATAAAAACTGTTGCTGCATGAAAAACTTGACCTGGGTTTATATTTGTATTAATTCTTTCTTTATTTTCATCATATCCCGTATGCAAAGGTTGAAACGATATTCCTTTGCTTTTTTTACCATATGAATTTACCAATAATGTCGGTTCATACGTGTAAATAGTCATCACTCTTCCACTTTGTGCATCAAACAAAATGGCAGCAGGTTTCTGTACATTTGAAGGGTGTCGCAATTGGAAAGCATGATTATAACCATCTTTTAAGTCCCCTATTCGTTCCCCTATTTCTCGTGGCTGAATGAAATTTAATGGTGTAAATCTTACATTTTCTTGTTCGCCAGTAAGTTCAAATTTGTCGTTAAATAAATTTGTTTTACACGAATTAATCCATAAGTTTTGATTCAAAATGGAGCGTTCTAAGTCGCCTGAAAGATTAAAAACAATTCCGTTTGATAGTTTAAATTGCGTAGGCGCAGTCGATGTCATACGATAATCAATATCCAAAGCATTTTGGTCAGACAAGGTATAAGTAACCGTAAAGTTCATTTTGCCGTCAAACTTCCCATCCTCCCCTTCTGCTATATAACGAAACGTAACCGATTGCTTATCAGCAACAACCACGTCCCAAACCTTTTCCGACAAAGTATTGTTTACTTTTCCGTCAAAACTCATAACAGTTGCTCCCAGCGTAGGGTTATCTTTGTAGTCAGAAACATGTTGATAACCTTTCACAACAGGTTCCAAACGACCGTTCCAATTGTAAGCATAGAGCGACATTAGGCGCGCTCCATAATTAGTAACTACGGCTTTCATACCCATATCGTTCGTCAATTGGAATGTTTGAATCTCTTGTCCAAACATTGTAAAGGCATATAAAAATGCTAATATGGTAAGACTAAAGTGCTTCATTTTGCGTGCGTTTTATTGTCAAATCCGCTGAAACGTATGACATTGTTCTGTTGCAAATATAATAAAAAAATGTTATATACCACTTGAAAAATATAAAAAATAGTTTA
>QWBY01001310.1_pt1 | contig 15375 bp, 14 predicted proteins | sample 1972471 | NCBI WGS metagenome assembly QWBY01 (sample SAMN09866722, study PRJNA288562) | Human gut metagenome isolate term6_stool, whole genome shotgun sequencing... | reverse complement strand
AAGCGCAATTTGTTCTTAATAAAATTAGAAATTATAGTTTGGACTATCCTATCGCTTTTGATTTTGAGGATTTTGAAAATGCTGAGAGTAGATATTATAAACTTGACAAAAATCAAAGAACGGACATATCCATTGCATTTTTAGAAATGGTTAAAAGACATGGGTATACTCCGATGATGTATGGTAACCCTAATTACTTCAATAATGAGAGATATTTTGATACATCTCGGCTTGTTACACAATACAAAGTGTGGCTTGCACATTACTATTGGGCTGATAGCGCTCGAAATCAGTATTCCGATTTTGTGAATTTCTTGGCTTCTGGAAAGAAAACAGGGTATTCATATGAGGGCAAGCAAGGCACTATAGATATGTGGCAATTCTCATCAGAAGGTATAATAAGTGGTATAAATGGAAGAGTTGACTTAAATTTATCGTATTTTTAAATAGTAGTCATACAATATAATTGCACTTACAATATTCTATAACTCCCATTCCCCCCTTCAATTAGTCCGTCGGATTTCATTCGGCGGATTTCGCGCATCATGGCACTTCTGTCGACGTGAAGATATTTTGCCAAATCTGTCAGTTTCATTGGAATATCAAAGTAGTCATCTTTAGAATTTTCATTTGTTCCAGATATATACTTAAAGTATGCGATGAGCTTGCTCCTCGTGCTAGATTGACCGAGAATCGAGATGTGAAGTGAAAGCTCCTGAGAACGCTGAGTGCTCATGATGAAGAGATTGCTGATGAGCTGACTGTGGTGGTTGCAAAGATTTTCACACGGCTTAATTATGTGATTGTAGTCTATGTATACCACCTCACAGTCCTCAAGTGCTGTAACAAGATATTCGAAATTGCTTATGGGCAACGAGAAAAATTCGCCGAAGATATCTCCAACAAAATAGTGCTCCAGCAAAAATGTTTCCCCGTCAGAATTGAGTATTTCCAGCTTGGCAGAGCCTTTGCGCATCACAGCAACCTTTCCTGGAGAATCATAGGTATAGGAGAGAATTGTCTCTCCAGTCATATAATTCTTAATCACAGGATTGAAGCATGGAATCATTTTTTCAAGACTCTCATCAGAAATATTGTATAAAAGTTGTCTTTTGTCCATAACTAATGCCTTGCATTAACCATTAATGCATTATCATAAAATAAAACTTGACGATCAGGATATTTTGTTCTAAGGGACTGTTTTTCATTGAAGAATTACATCCAATCATTCCCTTATACCATTCCATTAAATTCTTCCCTTAAACTCTTCCATAATTTGTACTCCGGCGCTTGCACCTATTCTGTCAGCACCAGCTTCAATCATTTCTTCCACCGTTTCCAGATCTCTTATACCTCCTGAAGCTTTTACCTTCAGTCTGTCACCGACGGTTTTCTTCATAAGTCTAACATCAGAACCCTTGGCACCACCGCTATTGAATCCAGTTGAAGTCTTAACAAAATCCGCACCAGCTGCCTCAGACAGTTCACAAGCCTTGATAATCTCATCATCTGATAAAAGACAGGTCTCAATGATAACCTTTACTAATGCATCAAAAGAATGAGCTGTTTTTACAACATCAGCAATATCATCTTTCACATATTCGTGTTTACCAGACTTAAGCATACCTACATTGATGACCATATCCACCTCAGACGCACCGTTCTCGCAAGCGTATTTTGTTTCAAAACTCTTCGTTTCAGTTGAACATGCCCCGAGAGGGAAGCCAACTACGGAACATGTTTTGACTTCACTGCCGGATAAAGCCTTGAAAACCTGAGGTACATAGCAAGAATTAACGCAGACCGAATAGAAATCTGAAGAGATTGCTTCCTTACAAAGGGCATCGATTTGCTCAGGTGTAGCTTCTGGTTTTAAAAGCGTATGGTCAAAATATTTGTTTAATTTTTTCTCAGTCATAATAATTTATTTCTCAAAACTTATTGATTCGAGAGACTCCTTTCAATATTTGAAAAGCCTTGAAAACAGGCTGATATAAATTTATCTTTTGTGGTATAATTATATCATATAGTAGAGTAAAAAAATAGGACTGAGAGGCTGTATGGAAGTAGAGTATAAATTTTTGTGTCCAGATGAGCTGAACTATAAGAAAACCATGGATTTTATTGACGCTCTGAATATGTCAAGCAAAATACAAATCTTCTCAATTGCTTTTGAGCGCATATCAACAAAGTATCTTGACAGTGCTGATGGCTCTCTTCGAAAGTCAAAAATTGCAGTAAGAGACAGACTAGAAAGCAGAGAAGTTTTTCCCTATAAAGATTTTTATTGTGAATATGAAAATAAAGATATCTCCGAATTTGTGAAGCAGTCTTGGGAAAAGTTTTATTCCGAAGTTGAAATGCACTTTGACAATCAAAATGTGAGATATGACAGTCATATTTTGTCATTTAAATGGGGAGGATATGCTGAAAATGGCCTTCACAAAAGGAGTGAAGTAGAGTTTCTTAAAGAGAAGAAAGATGTAGACTTTTCAAAACTTCCTACCGATATTTACAAAGCCTATAGTAATGCTGAAAAAGAAGGAATAGTGGTCCTGTTTATCACTATGATAAGAAGAATCAAGATGTTAATTAGGTTTAATGAAAGCAATATAGAAGTTTGTATTGATAAGGGAGTTTTGCTAAAAGATGAGAAGGATGTTTCAGATATAACTGAAGAACATATTATTTCTGAAATCGAATTAGAACTCAATCAGGGCAGCGAGGAAGATTTGAAAACTTTGGCTGATTTCTTGTCAGACAAATTCAATTTAATCCCAAATGAAGTATCAAAATATCAGAGGGGCTTAAATCTCTATGATGAAGAGCTAGCAGCATCTGTATGATGGAAAGCTGGCGTAAACTTTACTTTTTACACGAAAAATTATATAATAGATAGAATTCTGTGCACCCAAATAGCTTGATGTCCTGAGGTGCGCAGTATAAAGTATGAATATCCAAACGGGAGGAATTTTAAATAATGAAAACAAACTTATTATCAAAGGAAAAGAATGTAGCGAAGTTTACTATGGAGTTTACTGCTGAGGAATTTGAGCAGGCTTGTATTGATGCATATAAGGCAACAAAGAATCAATTCTCAATCGACGGCTTTAGAAAGGGAAAGGCTCCAAGAAGCATTATAGAAAAGCATTATGGAGAAGGTGTTTTCTTTGAAGAAGCGGTTAATCAGCTATTTCAGCAGAATTATCTGAATGCTGTGCAGGAGCTGGATCTCGATATTATCGATAGCCCTGCTGCTGAATTTAGTGAAATAGGCAAGGGAAAGCCAATGACAATAACAATTACTGTTCCTGTATACCCAGTAGTTGAGGTTAAGGACTACATGGGTGTAGAAGCAGAGCAAGAGAAGGCTCAGGTTAGCGATGAGAGCGTACAGGCTGAAATCGATAATATGCTTAAGAGAAATGCTAGAATGATAACAGTAGATAGAGAGTCTAAGAAGGGAGATACACTTATCTTTGACTTCAAGGGCTTTGTAGATGGCGAGCAGTTTGAGGGTGGCACAGCTGAAAGACACGAGCTTAAGCTTGGATCCGGAATGTTTATTCCAGGTTTTGAAGAGCAGCTCGAGGGTCTTAAAGCAGGAGATTCTAAGAATGTAGAGGTTAAGTTCCCTGAGAATTATACAGAGGAGCTTGCAGGAAAGGATGCTACCTTTGAGTGCCTTGTACATGAGGTCAAGGAAGAAGAAATCCCTGAACTCGATGATGAGTTTGTTAAGGATGTAAGCGAGTTTGATACTGTTGATGAGCTTAAAGAGGATATCAAGAAAAGACAGCTAGAAAATGCAAAAAATATGGTTGTGAGCAGAGCAAAAGATGCTGTAGTTGAAAAGGTGTACGAAAACAATCCTGTGGATGTTCCTGATGTAATGGTTGAAGACGAAATTACCAGAATGATTCAGGAAATTGGACAGCAGCTATCTTATCAGGGTCTTACAGTAGAAAATTATCTTCAGTACATGGGCAAGGATATGTCTGAGATGAGAAATGAGTTTAGAGAGGATGCTGCTAAGAAGGTCGGCACTCGAATCGTTCTCATGTCAATTATAGACAAAGAGAATATCCAGGTTTCTGAAGAGGAAATGGAAGCTGAGCTGGCTAAGATTGCAGAGGCTTACAAAAAGGACGTTGAGGAAATCAAGAATATGATTGGGATAGAAAATCTAACTTATTTCCAGAAGGACGTTCAAATAACCAAAGTAATTGACATGCTTTACGATAATGCAAAAATAAAAGAGGTTGAACCTAAGAAAATAGATCCAGTTGAAATTAAAGACGATGAAAAGTCTGAAAAAACTGGAGATGAAAAAACAGAGGAAAAATAATGGCTTTAATACCATATGTTATAGAGCAGACGGGAAAGGGAGAAAGATCCTATGACATTTACTCACGTCTGCTCAAAGACAGAATAATTTTTCTGGGCGAGGAGATTGATGATCATGTTGCCACCCTTGTAACGATGCAGCTTCTTCATCTTGAAGCGGAAGACCCGGAGAAAGATATATCGCTTTACATTAACAGCCCAGGAGGTTCTGTAACCGCTGGGCTAGCGATTTATGATACCATGAATTATATCAAGCCTGATGTGTCAACTATATGTGTTGGAATGGCTGCCAGCATGGGAGCTGTTTTGCTATCTGCGGGCACAAAGGGGAAGCGATTTGCCTTGCCTAATGCTGAAATAATGATTCACCAGCCACTTGGCGGTGCAAGAGGTCAGGCTCAGGATATTAAAATTCATGCGGATTGGATACTGAAAACTCGTGAGAAGCTCAACAAAATATTAGCAAAGAACACGGGACAGAGTATTAAAAAAATTGAAAAAGATACGGACAGAGATAATTTTATGGATGCATCTCAGGCTGTATCCTATGGTTTAATTGATAAAGTAATCGGGAATGAGTAGTTTGAATAATAACAAGAAAGACAACAGAGAAAATAAAGAAAACAATACAATTAATCAGGAATGCAGCTTCTGTGGCAAATCAAGGGCTGACGTACCATTTTTATATGGAAGCGAAGATACTTTCATATGTTCGGATTGTCTTGGGGAAATTCTCAAAGCAAGCAGGACTGGTGGGGACCCGGTTATTTCGTCAATGGATATTGAAAACGAAAACAGGGCAATAAGGCGCTTCCTTGACGATGAAATGCTGGATTCAGAATTTGATGATGAAATGCTTGATTCGGAATTTTATGATGAGGACTTTGAGGAGCTTGACGATGATGAGGAATATGAATTTGGCGGGCCATTTGGTGAAAAAGATTTCGATATTGCGAATCTATCACCTGATGCACTTCATCTTCTTGATAGCCTCAAGATGTTCCAATTAGATCAAATGGATCAAGGCTTTCAGAAGAACTACAAACAAAATACTTCGGGCTTAAGGAATGATGATAACGAATTTCATCTGATAACGCCAGAGGAGATTTTCGATGCATTGAGTGAATATGTAATAGGGCAGGAGGAAGCCAAGAAAAGCCTAGCTGTAGCCGTTTACAACCACTACAAACGTATTTTGTACTTAGAAAAGCATAAGGGTCAGGATGTTGAGCTTCAAAAAAGCAATATTGTAATGTTTGGACCGACAGGGTCAGGAAAGACTTTGCTTGCTCAAACGCTGGCGAAGCTCCTTGAGGTTCCATTTGCAATAGCTGATGCGACTGCACTTACAGAAGCTGGCTATGTTGGCGAGGATGTTGAGAATATTTTGCTAAGGCTGCTTCAGGCTGCTGATTACGATATCGAAAAGGCTCAGAGAGGCATAATATATGTGGATGAGATAGACAAAATAGCGAGAAGGAGCGACAATCCGTCCATAACAAGGGATGTTTCTGGCGAGGGTGTCCAGCAGGCGCTCCTTAAGATTCTTGAGGGAACGGTGGCGAATGTGCCTCCTCAGGGTGGAAGGAAGCATCCGCATCAGGAGTTTATTCAGTTTGATACTACAAATGTTTTGTTTATTTGTGGCGGCGCTTTTGCAGGGCTTGATGAGGTAATCAAAAAGAGGATGGGCGACAAGACCATAGGCTTTAATGCAGATAAGAAAACGCGAATCCTCGCAGATGATGAGATAATATCGAATGTTGAACCCGAGGACTTGTTGCACTTTGGTCTAATACCTGAATTTATAGGAAGACTGCCTGTGCTTGTTGCGCTTAATGAGCTAGATGAGGAAGCACTTATAAGCATTATGACTAAGCCGAAGAATGCTATTTTGAAGCAGTATCAGAGCCTATTTGAAATGGATAACGTGAAATTAACGGCTGAAAAGGGTGCGCTCGAGGCAATCGCTAAGATGGCTATGGATAGAAAGACGGGAGCTCGTGGACTCAGGAGCATATTTGAGAATATTTTGCGCAATCAAATGTTCCGCATACCGTCCTTGTCAGACGTTGAAGAATGCATTATCACAAAAAAATCGGTTCAAGAGGGAAGTGAACCTAAGATAATTAAAAAGAAAAGCAGTAGACGGAAGTCAAAGTCTGAAGCTTTAAATAAACAAAACAGTACTTCAGAAACTGGAAATAAACAAAGCAGTGCTTTGGAAAACTAAGTGAGAAAGGGGTAATATATGCAAAAAAAAGATGATACAAAATTGATTTTTCCTTGCATTGCATTAAGAGGGGTTACAGCCTTTCCAGGCACAATTACCACTTTTGATGTAGGGCGTGAAAAATCCCTCCGTGCACTGGATAAGGCCGTTGAGGGAAATAAACTTTTATATGTTGCAACTCAGACCGATGAAGATATTCAAATTCCTACTTTCGACGATATGTACGAAATAGGGACGCTAGTATATGTTAAGCAAGTTTTGAAAATGCATGGAGATGTTGCAAGAGTACTTGTGGAAGGTGTTACAAGGGCTAAGGTGGCTGAGGTTATATCTGATGACGACTATCTTGCTGCAACAATTTATGAGCTCAAAACAGAAATAGAAATGGAGGATCTCATAATCGAGGACAAAACCATGATTAGATTTTTGAGAAATCTATTTATGGAATATGCCGAGATCTTTTCACTAAGAGAGCCAGATGCAGCGAGACTTGTTTTTACATCCGAGGACCCAGTATTTATAGTTGACTGCATTGCTAACCAGCTTGATATAACCTATACGAGAAAACAAAAGATTCTGGAGGAAAGCGATTTCCATCAGAGACTTATTCATATTACAAACATTCTAAGCGAAGAAATCGAAATCGCTAAGATGGAGAATCAAATTTCTGAAGAACTGAAAAAGAGCATGGATGAAAATCAGAAAGAGTACGTTCTCAGAGAAAAGATGAAGGTTATTCAATCCGAGCTTGGGATAGGTGATGAGGTTGTAGAAAGTGAGAGTTGGTCTAAAAAACTAAAGGAACTTAATCTTGATGATGAGATAACAAAGAAAGTTCAACGCGAAATAGACAAGTATTCAAAAATGCCACCATCTTCGCCAGAGAGCTCTGTTATCAGAAATTACGTCGAGACCATATTAGAGCTACCTTGGAATACATCATCGGAGGGCAATTCTGAGCTAAAAAAAGCCGAAAAAATTCTTGAGCGTGAGCATTATGGACTAGATAAGGTTAAGGAGAGAATCCTCGAATACCTTGCAGTAGTTCATCTCTCAAAGGGAATAAAGGGTCCAATTTTATGCCTAGTTGGCCCTCCTGGAGTTGGTAAGACTTCGATTGCAAAGTCAATTGCAAATGCTACGGGTAGGAGCTTTGTGAGAATGTCTCTTGGCGGAGTTAGGGACGAAGCTGAGATTAGAGGGCATAGAAGAACGTACATAGGTGCAATACCCGGCAGAATTATAACGTCGCTAAAGGACGCAGGCACCAACAATCCTCTATTCTTGTTCGATGAGGTTGACAAAATAGGGGCAGACTTTAAGGGCGACCCAGCAGATGCACTACTTGAGGTTCTGGATCCTGAACAAAATAATACTTTTAAGGATCACTTCCTCGATGTGCCATTTGATTTGTCAAAGATAATGTTTATTACGACTGCAAATACAATTGACACAATCCCAAGACCTCTTCTTGACAGGATGGAAGTGATTGAGGTTTCCGGATATACGGAAGAAGAAAAAATAAAAATCGCTCAGAAGTATTTGATTCCAAAGAAGCTTAAGGAACACGGTCTTACTAAGAATAATTTAAAAATTGGCAAAAAGACTCTTTCAGATATTATAAACTATTATACCAGAGAATCGGGTGTGAGAAACCTTGAGAGAGAAATAGCGAATCTGTGCAGGAAGGTTGCTCGAAAGGTCGTTATGGAAGCAACGGATGACGATGAAAATAGCGATATTTCTGAGATTACCTACAAGATAAGTCCGCCTGACCTTGAAGAATACCTAGGAAAGAAAAAGTTTAGATATGATACTATTTCTTCAAAGGCTCAGGTTGGTGTAGCTACGGGCATGGCATGGACTCAGGTTGGAGGCGACACGCTTTCCATAGAAACCTCATGCGTTAATGGTGCAGGAAAACTCCAGCTTACCGGTAACCTAGGGGATGTTATGCAGGAGTCTGCAAAGGCTGCTGTGACATATATAAGGTCAATCTCTAAAGATATTGATATACCTGACGATTTTCACAAAACAATGGACATTCACATCCATGTGCCGGAAGGGGCTGTTCCAAAGGATGGGCCTTCCGCAGGTGTTACGATGTTCACATCTGTCGTTTCGGCTTTAACTCATAAGCCTATAAGAAATGATGTATCTATGACTGGGGAAATAACTCTTAGAGGCAAGATTCTTCCCGTCGGTGGAATTAAGGAAAAGGTATTGGCTGCACACAGAGCAGGTATTAAAACAATCTTGCTGCCAAGAGAGAACGATAGAGATATCGATGAGATACCTGAAAGCGTTAGAAACAAGCTTACCTTTGTACTCTTAGACGAGGCTAAGGATGCGTTAAAGGATGCTCTGGTATAAACATGGATAAAAAAATAAAAAATTCAGAAATAATTGCTGTTGCTGTAAAAAAAGAGCAGTACCCTGAATCAGGGCCCATGGAGATTGCCTTTGCAGGCAGGTCAAATGTCGGAAAGTCATCGCTTCTAAATCTGATAACAGGACGTAGAAAACTGGCAAGAATAAGTGGAAGCCCTGGTAAGACAAGGACGATTAACTTTTATTCAATCAATGATGATTGCTTTAGAATAGTCGATCTTCCCGGATATGGATATGCCAAGGTCTCTAAAGCCGAAACTCAGAAATGGGGTCAGATGATTGAGGAATACCTGATTGAAAGATCTAATCTTATTAAAGTTATTCAACTTGTTGATATAAGGCATAAGCCAACAAAGCAGGATGTTCAGATGTATGATTTCTTGAAATATTACGGGTTGGATGGAATAGTTGTTGCAACCAAGGCGGATAAAATTTCAAATAACGAGCGTGGGAAGTCACTAAGGCTTATTAGACAAACTCTTGGAATGCATGGGTCTGACGAAATTTATCCAGTTTCTGCCCTGAATAAAACAGGGCATGAACCTCTGATTGATAAAATGTTTTGTTTATGTGAGAAAGGTGAGATGTAAAATGGATAATGAAATGGAGATAAAGGGAAAAATTCTTTTTACACAGCAGCAGATTTGGGAACGTGCAAAGGAGCTTGGATATCAAATCTCAAAAGACTATGAGGGAGAGGAACTGATTGTGCTTGGAACCCTCAAAGGTGCAATTATCTGGATGGGAGACGTTCTAAAAAATTTGACACTGGATACTAAGATAGATTTTGTATCTGCTTCAAGCTACGGGTCCGGGACAACAAGCTCTGGCGTAGTTAAGATTACAAAGGATATCGATATGGATTTATTCCACAAAAATATACTTATAATCGAGGACATAATAGATACGGGCACGACACTTAAGTTCCTTAAAGATTACATTGAGGAGCGAAATCCTAAATCTGTTAAAATTTGTACCCTTTTGGACAAGCCTTCGAGGCGAAAGGCTGATGTTAAGGGTGACTATGTGGGTTTTACTGTCGACGATCTTTTTGTCATAGGGTACGGACTTGACTATGACCAAAAATATAGGAATTTACCTTATGTAAGTTATTTAGAAGGTTAGGAGAAAAATATGAAGAAAGTCAACTATATAATTTCATATTTATTAGTTGCTTGCTTTCTAATTTCTGTTTTAACTCTTTCATCGACCTTGACACTACATACAAGTACAACATACAATTTTAACTTTAACGATGGTGTAGCATTTAAGAAGGTTCCAGCACCTGTCGAGCCTGATAAAATATCGAGCGAATTGACAAAATATCTAATTACTCCTTCAAAGGAAAAGCTTCAAATTTATGAAGTAAACGGAAGGTACAAGGATCCTATTTTCAACAAAAAAGAACAAGAAGTGATGAAAAGAGTTAAAACAATTTTCAGCATTGAACTATTTGCCGGTGTACTGAGTGCAGTGGTTTTCTTTGCGTTGTATAGATATCTTTATTCAAATGGCTTCAAAGAAGCTCTTAGCAATAGAATGAAATTTGCAATATATATTACCTCTGCATGCGTTATTGCAAGAATAATAGCAATCTCAATAAAAAGTTTTAGAATTAATTTATATACCAATATGATAGGAATTAAGGTTGATAAGCTTTCGATACTTATACCTATTTTTGGAGATCCATTTTTTAAAAGTTATCTCCTGTTTTCTACGATAATTGCGGTGGTTTTAATTGGGATAACGATATATTTTAACAAAAAATTCGTAAAGCCTGTAAGAATTTTTTCGTAAAGGAATATTTATAAAATCAGGATTTATCGTAACCTATTAAAAGCGAAAGATGCGTAATAAGATACATGCTGTTTAACTTGAAAGGAAATTTTAATGGAATATAAGGTTGATTATCATTTTCACTCAACATTTTCAGATGGCACAAAGAGACCGACAGAGCTTGTAAAATGGTACAAAAATAATGGCTATGATGAGATTTCTTTGACTGATCATGACGGAATTGATGGTATCAAAGAAGCAAAGATTGCGGCTGAAGCTCTAGGCATTCAGGTGATATCAGGGGTTGAGATTTCAACTAATCTAAAGGTCGATTTTAAGAACAAACTAATTGATGTCCATGTTCTTGGATATAGGTTTGATGAGAATAACTCGGAATTAATCTCAAAACTTAAAGAATTGAGACGTTTCAGAGCAAAGCGTAATGATTTACTAATAAAGAAATTGAACGAAATGGGATATGAAATTTCCTATGAGGATATACAAAAATGCACAAATAGAACCAATCAGGTCTATATAGGGAAGCCTAATATTGCAGATACACTTGTATATAAGGGATATATAAAGACTAGAAATGATGCATTTGAAGATGGTAAATTCCTTGAAAGTCCTGAGATAAAAGCCATAAAAAAAGAACAAATGAATATTACTGATGCGATTTCTTTAATAAGAAATGCTGGTGGAATAGCCGTGATAGCTCACCCCATGGAAATCTTTGAGAAAGAAAAATATTTTGTTGAAGCTAGGGTGGAATGCTCAGGCGATATACCAAAAGAAGATTACGGTAAACAAAGGTTTTTCGACTGGTTGTTTGAGGAGCTGAAAGAACTGAAAAGACAGGGACTTGGAGGTCTTGAATGCTACCATCCATCAGCTTCAGAGGAGGATTCGCATAATCTCGTGAAAATTGCCGAGAAGCTGAAGCTTCATATTACTAGGGGTTCGCACTATCACGGATTATGAATTGAATAATATATATTTTTGGAAATTTAATTTTAGGAAATCTATTTAAGGAGAAAAAGAGATGAAAGTAGATTTTATTAAAGCACCAATTTCTGCTGCAATTAGGACCGATAAGGACTTTAGTGCGGCACTTAGGTCACAGGTGGACATGGTTTTTTTACTCCATGCGAGTATCAATACTGTAAAGCCATGCGTTAAGGAAATTCACAGCGCTGGAAAGAAAGCATTTATACATGTCGACTTTGCGGAGGGCATAGGAAAGGACAGGGCAGGTCTTGAATTTTTGAAAAAACAGGGTGTTGACGGCATTTTGAGTACAAGAACGGGAATAATAAAGATCGCAAAAGACTTAGGTTTAATTACTGTACAAAGATTTTTTGTGGTTGATTCTCACTCTGTAGGAACATCCCTTGATTCAATTAGAATATCAAAGCCGGATTTAATTGAAATTATGCCAGGCGTTGTAACCAAGAAGATTGGAGCATTTTCTAAGGTTGTCGATATGCCAATAATAGCTGGAGGCATAGTGGAAACAATTGATGAGGTCAGAGCGGCGCTTGAAGCTGGTGCAACGGTTGTTTCAACAGGAGAGGTTGATCTCTGGGATAAAAAAGTATATTAGTCTAATTTACAGATTATAAACTATATTAGACTTTTTCATATAATATAACCAGATTGTAGTTTAAAAATGAAATCAAATTGCTCAGACATTAATTAAAATTGCTCAGATATTAATTCAAATTACTCAGACATTAAGGAGGAAATCTACGATGAAGATTAAGTTTTGCGGAGCGGCTGAAGGAGTAACTGGTTCGTGCCACCTATTGACAACGGATACACACAAAATTCTTTTGGATTGTGGTCAGTACCAGGGTGGTAAAGCCCAAGATGAAATGAATTTTATGCCATTTCCTTTTGCTGTGAACGATATAGAGGCTGTTGTACTGAGCCATGCGCATATTGACCACTGCGGCAGACTCCCATTACTTGTTAAAAGAGGCTATGACGGTCCAATATATACAACAAAGGCGACGGCAGACCTGCTTCAGGTGATGCTCAGAGACAGTGCATATATCCATGAAAAAGAAGCTGAGTGGAAGAACAAAAAAGCCGACAGACTTGGAAGAAAGCATGTTGATCCTCTTTATACTATTGAAGATGCAGAGGCAGCACTTAAGCTTGTCGTTCCTGTTTTGTACAATCAACTTATAGAGCTTAACGATGAAATGAGGGTAGTATTTAACGATGCCGGACATATTTTGGGCTCTGGAATAATTGAAATTTGGGCAAAAGAGGGTGATGGGGAGAGCAAAATAGTTTTCTCAGGCGACCTTGGCATGACAAATAGACCGATAATTGAGGACCCTACAATAATAAAAAAGGCTGATTATGTTGTTATGGAATCAACCTATGGCAGCAGGAACCATCCAGAAAATTCGGATTCAATTTCAAAGCTACTTGATATCGTGGAGGAAACGACAAAACGTGGCGGAAGTGTGATAATCCCTTCTTTTGCAGTCGGTAGAACTCAAGAACTCATCTATGAATTTAATAAGTTTTTCCAAGAGGGTGGAGAAGCGAAGAAGATACTTGAGAATGTGCTCGTATACGTTGACAGCCCTATGGCTAATATGGCAACTGAAGTTTTCAGAAATAATGCACAGGTATTCGATGAGGAAACAAAGGATTATATTCTTAAGGGCGACAATCCGCTAGATTTTCCTAACCTTAGATTTACAAGGTCTACTCAGGATTCCATGGCTTTGAATGGCAACAAAACACCTAAGGTTATCATCTCTGCCAGCGGGATGTGTGAGGCTGGACGAATAAGACATCATCTAAAGCATGGACTTTGGGATAGCAGAAATAGCATTGTCTTTGTCGGATATCAGGCAGAGGGTACTTTGGGTAGACGCCTTGTAGAAGGTGCTGATGAAGTGAGCATAATGGGAGAAACAATCAAGGTTCAGGCACAGATTCACAATCTCGAAGGTTTCTCAGGACATGCTGACCAGAACGGTCTTATAAGCTGGATTTCAGGCTTTCAGGTTGCTCCTAAGCAGGTTTTTCTGGTGCATGGTGAGGAGGAATCAAAGCGTGTGCTAGGCAAGTTAATTGAGGATAAGCTTGGATATAAGGTTCAGGTGATTGAAGGCATTTCAGAATTTGAACTCGAAAAGGATGAGGTTCACCAGCTTAGTCATGAAGCTTCAATTCCGCTTGCTGACAAGGAAGAAGTCGAAGATTTGAGAAAACAACTTGAAGAGATAAGCAGTGATCTACAGATTATCCTAAAGAATGTTGATCAAACAATGTCTTCGGACATTTCAGCTAAAAAAGCAAATGATATTAACAATTATGCTCAGGAACTGAAAAATGTAGCATTAAATCTTGGTGCGTCGGTTGCTCTTGTGGACAGAAGCTCTGATGAAGAGTTATTTAGCGGCTCACAACACTAAGCACTAATTGAATTTTGGTGAGCCCATGGTTTTAACTGCTTGCTAAGAGTTATGTTTATAATTATATATGGAAATTAGAATTTCTATGTAAGGCCCAGCTAAGACTATTTATAACAGATTATGGAATAGGTGATGGTAACAAAATATTCAAATCAGAGCCGCTTTAAGGTGGCTCTTCTTGTATTCACATGCGCATGCTTTTGGGGGTTGTCATTTTATGCTACGAAGGTTGCTCTTGCAGCGGGGATTAATGAAATAGAGCTTCTCAGCATTAGGTGGTCGATTGGAGCTATAGCATTTGTCTTTATGACGCTAACGGGAGTTGTTAAGGTAAACTTTAAAGGTAAATCTATTAGGGCGGCAATATATGTAGCGATGTTTCAACCATGTTTTTATTCAATTTTTGAAACTTGGGGTATAGGGCTTCTAACAACATCAGAATCATCACTTTTTATTGCAACTATACCGCTTATGGTTCTTATTACTGGAAAAGTTTTTTATAAAAAGAATTTCAGCAAACGCACAGGTATCTCGATAATCATTGCATTGCTTGGTGTTTCTACTTGCATTGTGTTTGCTGACGGGTTTTCATTTAAGGGTAAGTTTTTCGGATATCTGATTATTAGCGTGGCAGTTTTGCTTGGGGCACTTTACTGCCACGCAAGCGCCCACGCATCCGAAACCTTCTCGGCCATGGAGATGACTCTCGTGATGACGGTTTCGGGTGCAGCGTTCTTCAACGCTGCGAACCTGGCCATGGGTGGCAGGTTCGCGTGGGCCTTGCTTGCAGATGCAGACTTCAAGGTCATACTTGCTGTCATATTCCTAGGCATCTGTTGCTCCTGCATCTGCTATATTATATTTAATTATGTGTTGAGTGTAATGAATCCTGCCTCTGCAAGTAACCTAATATCGAACTCAACTACGGCTATCGGAGTAATATCTGGTATTGTATTGGCAGGAGATTCATTCGGCTTGTATACTATTATTGGACTTTTAATGACAATAGGAGGCATCTGGCTTGCTTCAATAGATGAGAATATAGATACAACTCAAGTAACTAAATAACTAATTTAATCATCAATTAATTAATTAATGATTAAATAGTTTAACTGAAATTGCAATAATATATATCTGCTCTACTTCAATATATAATTAAGTTCATTAAAATTAAATATCATTACACTA
>QWBY01002324.1_pt1 | contig 15378 bp, 5 predicted proteins | sample 1972471 | NCBI WGS metagenome assembly QWBY01 (sample SAMN09866722, study PRJNA288562) | Human gut metagenome isolate term6_stool, whole genome shotgun sequencing... | reverse complement strand
AAAAAAAGAAAGGAAAATAAAATTGAATAATTTAAAAGAAAAAGGTCGCTTTAGATTGTTAACGACTCGTATTGTTTCTTTTATGATGGCTTTTTTTATGGTTTTTACTACCATAATGTCTTCAATATCTTCAACAGCTTATGCAGCTGCTCAGTATGGAGATCCTGTAACTTTAACAATTAAAGATGCAGAACATGGAGAACTATCATTTGCTGGAAATAATGATAAGAAGATAACAGTCCAAAGAGGCTCAAACGTTTCAGTTTTAGTTAAACCTGAAGTAGGTTATGAAGTTAAAACAATTAAAATGGATGGCGAAAATCCTATGGATCTTCCAGTTTTAAATGGTCAAGTCAATGTTCCAGCGATTGCTGATGCTGTATTGTCTGCATCATTTATTCAAACTGAACAAAGTAAAGTAGCCACTGTAAAAGAAGATAATAAAGAAAATAAAACTGAAAAAGTTAAGAAAAACGAAACTGGAGAGCAACTTTCAAAAGAAGAAAGAATCGAAGGTCTTCGTGAGAACTTAAAAGAAAATGCAAAGGAAGACAAAAAGATAGTTGACGAATTCAACCTTGAGTCTATGCAAAGAGATAAAGATGGCGTTAAGGTAATGTACACACCTATGAATGATAAAGCCATTGATGAAGTTGTTGAAAAAGTGGAACACATAACAAATGAGTCTATAAAGGAAATGGGTGACGAATTCAAACCTTATATCAACGATATGCCTGAGTATGTAGATGGTTTGTTATGGTTGAGAACTGATGACTTTTACAATAGATTGCAAAGATCAGTTAAATTTTTAGGTGATACTAACTTTTTAAACGAAGATGCTAAAAAGGCTATATATGCTGGTAAGCAATTACCTTTATCAGTAACTATTGATAGAGAATTGTTGAAAAAATATAATTTAAGTGGAGCTTATGAAGCAACTCTTGCTATTAAGTTCATGAGTACTGCACATTATGCTATGCTTGATAAAAGGTCAAGAAATGAAGTTAATAAGCTTATAGACTTAAATTATAAAGATACTTTCCCAGTTTTAGACATGGACAAGTATACTAAGTATTTATCAGGTTTGAAATTTAATAGCAAAACTGGTAAGTATACTCATCATTTTTCAAATGGTATTTTAAGTAATTTGTTTGGTGGTATTTCAGCTTTAGATTTTTATAAATTTAGTAAGTATATAGGTAAAGAACCTGAAAACTTATTAGATGATGAATCTTTAGAATCTTTTAAAGAAGTACAAAAGGCTGAAACAAATAAATCTGCAAGTAATGCTATGTCTTTTGGTAATTATGCCCTTTCAACTTATGTTCTTTCAAGCGGTAATATCGTTAGTGAAGATCCTACAACAAATGGTTGGATGAAATTAAACTTAGATGTTATCGAAGGAGAAAATAATTACGTTAAAGGTATAGGTTCAAGAGCAAGTACTTATCAAACTATTTATTTCTCACCAACTGGTAATATTGGTAGTGAAAGAGTTGTAATGTATTGTATTATGGGTAACACAGAACACTTAAAAGGTGGTAAAGGATACGCATATATCTATACAACACCTTATTTCTTACAATATGATGCTTCAAAACAAGCTGATATGTTTAAACAAGGTGGCCCTGACATGGACTGGATAACTGCTTCTTCGTTAGGAGATAACCCAGTACGTAGACTTGCTGTTATGAGTAGTTATCTTGAAATATTACAACGTGGTCTTGGATGGAATGTTGATCCTATGTATGACGCATTAAACCTTCTTTTGACAACTGGTGGTACTGAAAATCCATTTGATAACCCAAAACGATCTTTTACTAAACCTAAAGATTCTTATCATTGGGGTTCTGGAGCAGATGAGAGTGCGAAAGCACAAGCATGGGTTGACGAACAAGCTAAAGCTAATGGTGGAACAGCTGTAAAACCAGGTTGGCCTGGAGCTGGAAGTAGTGGTTTTAGATGGTTAATTAAAAAAGGTACTGCACCTGTTGATTGGGGTAGTACAGAGAAGTCTGCTATAAGACCACTTTTTGAAGGAAGAAGTTGGCAAAGAACACCTTATATTATGGCTTATCAATACGGAACACGTGGTGGTGTGTCTGGTTATGGTGGTCAATCTAAGATTTCTGGTGGTTTGTGGCAAGTTAAATCTGAAGACACACCACCTGATGAAGGTGACAAGGGTTATTTGCAAGTTGTTAAAACTTCAGCTAATACTTCTATAACACAATATAACGATAATTACAATATGGCTGGTGCGACTTATGCTTATAAAGGAGCTAAAGATAGTGGTTATTTAACTATTGGATCAAATGGTAGAAGTAATGTTGTGAGGGTAAAGCCTGGAACTTATACTATCGTTGAAACATCTGCTCCACAAGGTTATGTACTAAACACTACACCAAAAACTGTAACTGTTGCAGATGGAGAAAATAAAACTGTCACAATGGATGGTTCAGCAGCTGAAAAACCTATTTTTGACAGATTGTCTATTAAGATAGACAAGGTAGTTAATGGCAAAAAACCTAGTAATTTTGATTTAAGTGGTTTTGAATTTACGTTAACTTATACTAAGAATGGTTTTGATAGTGAATCTGCTACTTGGAGGACTGATTCAAATGGTAGAATAGATTTTGGTAGTGAACCTAGTAGAGGTAGTTGGGCTTATAAAGACGGAGGAAGAAATGTATTTCCTCTAGGTCAATATACTATAAGAGAAACAAAAGCGATTCCTGGGGTTAGATTAACTAATCCATTAATGTCTTCGTTCTCAGTAGTAGATGTTGGTGGTACTGCCGTTAAGAGATTTAATAGTGGTCGACCTATTAATTCAGATAATTCAACTGTAGATAATGATTTACCTCAAATGGGGGTTAAAGTTACAAAACTTGATGATAACTTTAGAACTTCAACTGAGCAAGGTGACGGTTCTTTAGTTGGTGTAACTTATCAAATTATTAATAGAAGTGGTAGACCTATCATTTCTAAGAATACTGGAATAGCAAATAATGGCGTTATAGCTACTATTAAAACTGTAAAACAAGGTGATAGTTTCGTAGCTACAAGTGATAATGATTTATTACCTGTAGGTAGTTATGAAATTCGTGAAATTGATCCGTCAACTGGTTATTTAAACGGTAATTATGTTCAACGTTTCAATATTTCAGAGCATAATATGAATAAGGGCGGCATAATGGATTTAAATGGTCCTGGTCGTGAAAATGCTATTATGAGAGGCTCTGTTGAAATTACAAAAGCTGACTTTGATTGGAAAAAGTCATCACCTGAAGGGGATGCTGATTTATTAAATGTTGAATACAACATTATAAATAAATCAAAACAACCAGTATTTGTTGATGGCAAAACTTATAATAACAATCAAGTTGTTACAACTATTAATACTACTTTAGATTCTAGTGGTAATTATGTAGCGAAAACTCCAGCTAGAACATTACCTTATGGAACTTATGATATAGTTGAAGTAAAAACATCTGAAGGTTATTTAAATGCTAATTGGAAAAAGACTTTTAGTATAAGACGTGATGATCAAGTAGTTAAACTTTCATCATCATCTGAATGGAACGAAAATAAAGTAATGCGTGGTGGTGTTGAAGTTATAAAAGCTGATTTTGACTGGAAGAAATCATCACCTCAAGGGGATGCTGATTTATTAAACGTTGAATACAACATTATAAATAAATCAAAACATTCAGTTTATGTAAATGGTAAAACTTATAAAAATGGTGAAGTTATTACAACTATTAAAACAACTTTAGATAATGGTAAATATGTAGCAAAACTTGCTAATAACGTATTACCTTACGGAACATATCAAATAACTGAAGTTAAACCTTCTGTTGGTTATTTAAATGCTAATTGGTCTCAAACATTTAGTATTCGTAAAGATAAAGAAGTTAAAAAGTTTGATTCTTTATCTAATAGATGGAATGAAAACAAAGTAATGCGTGGTGGCTTAGAAGTAGTTAAAGCTGATTTCGACTGGAAAAAGTCTAGCCCTCAAGGGGATGCTGATTTATTAAACGTTGAATATAAAGTTATTAACAAGTCTAAACACTCAGTTTATGTAAACGGCAAAACTTATAAAAACGGTGAAATTATTACAACTATTAAGACATCTTTAGATAATGGTAGATATGTAGCAAAACTTGCTGATAATACATTACCTTACGGAACTTATGATGTTGTTGAAATTAAATCTTCTGTTGGTTATTTAAATGCTAATTGGAAACAAACATTTAGTATTAGATCTGACAAAGAAGTTAAAAAGTTTGATTCTACATCTAATAAGTGGAATGAAAACAAGATTAAACGTGGTGGTTTGGAAGTAACTAAAGGTTAATGCTGAAATTATGAAAGTTAAAGCTCATAAACAATCTGATGGAACTTATAAAGTTGTATTAGCTAATAATACACTTCCTTATGGTTCTTATAATATTGAAGAAGTTTTACCTTCATCAACTTATAATAAGATAGCTTTCAGCAAAGATTTTAAAATAAGAAAAGACAAAGAAGTTATCAAGTTTAATACTCAAGATAACTGGTCTGAAAATAAAGTTCAACGTGGTGGCTTAGAAGTTACAAAAGCAGACCATGATTTACACAAATCAGTTGAACAAGGTGACGCTACTTTATTGAATACTGAATATACTGTAATTAATAGATCAAAACTTCCAGTATATGTTAATGGTAAAATTTACAAAGTTGGCGACACTATTATGAACATTAAAACTGAAAAGGTAAATGGCGTTTATAAAGCTATTATTCCTAACGAAACACTTCCTATCGGAACTTATCAAGTAAAAGAAGTTAATCCTCCAGTAGGATATAACCTACTTACTTTTGATAAAACATTTAAGATTATCAAAGATAAGCAAATGGTAACATTTAATGATGTTTCTAATTGGAGTGAAAACGCAGTTAAACGTGGTGGATTAGAAGTTACTAAATCAGATCATGATTGGCATAAATCTTCTGAACAAGGTGATGCTACTCTTGAAAATACTGAATATGAAGTAATTAATAAATCTAAGATGCCTGTATTTGTTAATGGTACAGTTTATAAACAAAATGAAAAGATTATGAACATTTTGTCTAAGAAACAAAAAGATGGAACTTATAAGGCTATTGTTCCTAACAATACACTTCCATACGGAACATATCAAGTTAGAGAAACTAAAGCACCTATAGGTTACAACTTATTACCATTTGATAAGACATTTACTATTAGAGAACAAGATGAAATCGCTAAGTTTAATGACGTTAAGACTTGGTCTGAAAACGCAGTTAAACGTGGTGGATTAGAAGTTACAAAAGCAGATCATGATTTACATCAATCAATTCCTCAAGGTGATGCTAATCTTGAAGATACTGAATATAAAATTACTAATAAATCTAAACAACCAGTATTTGTCAACGGCAAAACTTATGAAGTTGGTAAAGAAATCATGAGAATAAAAGTTAAGAAGCAAAAAGATGATACTTATAAGGCTATTGTTCCAAACAATACACTTCCTTACGGAACTTATAATGTTTCAGAAACTACACCTTCTTCAACTTACAATAAAATTGCATTTAGTAAAGATTTCTCTATAAGAGAAGAAAAACAAGTTATTAAATATAATGATGTTAAAAACTGGAGTGAAAACAAAGTTAAACGTGGTGGATTTGAAGTAACAAAAGCAGATCATGACCTACATCAATCAGTTGAACAAGGTGATGCTACTCTTGAAAATACTGAATACACTATAATTAATAGATCAAAACTTCCAGTATATGTTAATGGTAAAGTCTATAAAGTAGGCGAAACTATTATGAACATCAAAACTGCAAAACAAAAAGATGGTATCTATAAAGCAATAATTAAGAATGAAACACTTCCTATTGGAACTTATCAAATTAAAGAAGTTGCACCGCCAGTTGGTTATAACTTAATTACTTTCGATAAGATTTTCAAGATAACTGAAGATAAACAAATTATTGAATTTAATGATGCTAAAACTTGGAGTGAAAACGCAGTTAAACGTGGTGGACTAGAAATTACTAAAGCAGACTTTGATTTACACAAATCAATCCCTCAAGGGGATGCTGATTTAGAAGATACAGAATATGCTATAGTTAATAAATCTAAGATGCCTGTATTTGTTAACGGTGTTGTTTACAAAGTAGACGAAGAAATTATGAGAGTTAAAGCTCATAAACAAAAAGATGGAATTTATAAAGCTATAATTCCTGATAACACGCTTCCTTACGGAACTTATAATGTTTATGAAACTAAATCTTCTTCAACATATAATATGTTGGATAAACAACATAATTTCAATAAAACATTCTCTATAAGAGAAGAAAAACAAGTTGTTAAATTTAATGAACCTTCTAATTGGTCTGAAAACAAAGTTCAACGTGGTGGTTTAGAAATCACTAAAGCAGATAATGATTTGCATAAATCAGTTGAACAAGGTGATGCTACATTAGAAGATACAGAATACACTATTATTAATAGATCTAAACTTCCAGTATTTGTTAATGGTAAAGTTTATAAAGTAGGCGATACTATTATGAACTTTAAGTCTAAGAAACAAAAAGACGGAGTTTATAAGGCTATTATTCCTAATGAAACACTTCCTATCGGAACTTATCAAGTAAAAGAAGTTAATCCTCCAGTAGGATACAACTTAATACCTTTTGATAAGACATTTAAGATTGTTAAAGACAAACAAATGATGACTTACAATCAAGTTTCTGATTGGTCTGAAAATAAAGTTAAACGTGGTGGATTTGAAGTAACTAAAGCAGACTTTGATTTACACAAATCAATTCCTCAAGGGGACGCTGATTTAGAAAATACTGAATATGCTATCACTAATAAGTCTAAAATGCCTGTATTCGTTAATGGTAAACTTTACAAAGTTAATGAAGAAATTATGAGAATAAAAGCTCACAAACAAAAAGACGGTGTTTATAAGGCTATAATTGGTAATAATGTACTTCCTTACGGAACTTACAATATTACAGAAACAGCCCCTTCATCAACTTATAACAAGATTGCTTACAGCAAGACATTCTCTATAAGAGAAGAAAAACAAGTTATTAAGTTCAATGATGTTAAAACTTGGTCTGAAAACAAAGTTCAACGTGGTGGATTGGAAATTACTAAAGCAGATAATGATTTACACAAGTCAGTAAATCAAGGGGATGCTACTTTAGAAAACACTGAATACACTTTGATTAACAAATCTAAGCTTCCAGTATTTGTTAACGGTCAACTTATTAAAGTTGGTGGAACTGTTATGAATATTCAAGCTAAAAAACAAAAAGACGGAACTTTCAAAGCTATTGTTCCTAATGAAACACTTCCTATTGGAACTTATCAAGTTAGAGAAGTTCAACCTTCTGAAGGTTATAATATGTTGATGTTTGATAAGACTTTCAGAATTACTGAAGATAAACAAATTATCAAGTATAATGATGTTAAAACTTGGTCTGAAAATAAGATTAAACGTGGTGGTTTGGAAGTAACTAAAGCAGATCATGATTTGCATAAATCAATTCCTCAAGGGGATGCTGATTTAGCAAATACTGAATATGCTATTACTAACAAATCTAAGATGCCAGTATTTGTTAATGGTAAAGTTCACAAAGTCGGTGATGTTATCATGACAATTAAGACTGAAAAAGACAGTAAAGGTGTTTACAAAGCTGTTATAGCTAATGGAACACTTCCTTACGGAACTTATAACATTACAGAAACAAAAGCTTCTTCAACTTATAACAAGATTGATTTCAGTAAAGATTTCAAGATTAGAGAAGATAATCAAATGATTACTTTCAACGATGTTAAAACTTGGTCTGAAAACAAAGTTAAACGTGGTGGTTTGGAAATTACTAAAGCAGATTTTGACCTTAAAAAATCAATTGAACAAGGTGATGCTACTTTAGAAAATACTGAATACACTGTAATTAATAAGTCTAAATTACCAGTATTTGTCAATGGTAAAGTTTACAAAGTAAATGATACTATTATGACTATAAATACTAAGAAGCAAAAAGATGGCGTTTATAAGGCAATAATTCCAAACGAAACACTTCCTATCGGAACTTATCAAGTAAAAGAAACTAAAGCCCCTAAAGGCTATAACTTAGTAACTTTCGATAAGACATTTAAGATTACTGAAGATAAACAAATGATTAAGTATAACGATGTTAAAACTTGGTCTGAAAATAAAGTAATCCGTGGTGGATTTAAGTTTGAAAAGATAGATAGAGAAATCAAACAACCTATTGGATTAGGTCAAGCAACTCTCGAAGGTGTTAAGTTTAAAGTCGTTAACCGTTCTAAGATGCCTGTTGTAGTAAATGGAAAACTTGTAAAAGTTGGAGAAACTGCATTAGACGTTGAAATGAAATTAGTTAAAGACAAAGATGGAAAACCTCATTATATCTATGAATCTGCTAAGAATACACTTCCTTACGGAACTTATGAAGCTATCGAAACTGCTACTGGTAACGGATATCTTTTAGATGAATCACAAAAATTCACATTCAAGATTGTTAAAGAGGGCGAAATTGTCGACTTGACAAGCAAACCTGTAACAAATCAAGTTATTCGTGAAGATTTCCACTTCATCAAGAAAGATGCTGAAACTATGGAAAGAATGGCTAATGTACCATTTGTTATAACAAGTAAAACAACTGGTGAAAGTCATATTATAGTAACAGATGAAAATGGAGAATTTAATTCTTCAGCTTGGCAAACTAATGAAACTAAAGGTATCAAGCACTCTGAAAATACTAACATCAATGATAGAAACGGTGCTGTCGTTAAAGATAGCAAAGGTAACTACAAAGTAGTTAAACCTAACCTTTTGAAATCAAGAACTGGTGTATGGTTTACAGGTACTGATCCAGCTAAGACAAAATGGGCTAAAGACGGAAAATCTTACACGTTTAACGGTGTTACTGTTAAAGTTGATGATGGATTGAGAGCTTTCCCTTATGACATTTATACAATTCAAGAATTACGTTCTGAAAGCAATAAAGGTCATAAATTAATTAAAGCTACTGTAGTATTACACGATTATGGTGATGTTAAATCAAGAGGAATCGACCTTGATTACGGAACTATAGACAATACTCCAGTATATCTAAAGAGTGAATTAACAAGTAAATTAACTGGTTCACATACTGTTGAAAACAGCGAATCAGCTACAATAGTTGATAGATTATTCTTTAATAATTTTGACACTAAAGAAGAATTAACAGTTAAGAGTGAATTAAGAGTTGTTGACAAAGATGGCAAAGATCACGGTTTAGCTGCTGAAAAGACTACTAAGTTTAAAGCAGATATGCCAAACAGCACATTCGATATAGTATTTGAAAATGTAAATACTAAGAAATATGCTGGAATGAATCTAGTTGCTATCCAAACAGTTCTTGATAAGCATGGCGTTTTAGTATCACACGCTGACTTAAAGGATAAAAAACAAACAGTTTCTATTCCTGAAATGAGAACAACAGCTAAAGGTGATATTGACAATGAAGCTAATGCTTATAATAAAACTGTTAAGATTAAAGACACAATAACTTATAAGAATCTTGAAGTTGGTAAAACTGTAAATATTCATACAGATTTACACTACAAGAATGTCGGAGAATTAGGTAAGATTACTGATGGTGGTATTGTTAAAGATAGAAACGGCAAAAACGTATCTATTGATTAAAACAAAGTTATATACTCATGATTTCAATCGTGAGTAAGGCTTTAAGTATAGTCAGTATGCAGGGAAACCTGTATATAGAGGCTGGCACTTTAGACCAGTCCACTACTACTCGAATTGCTGGAAAATCGTAAAGACGAAATAACTACAAAGTAATGTCTGAAAAGACATAAGCTTGAAGGTTGCGAAAGCAGAAAAAATATTTCGTATGGCATAAGGTTAAATCCTAAGTGCTTTAATAATCGATAATCAGCAGCTAAGACCGAAAGGTAAAGTTCAACGACTATCCCTCTGGAGGGGAGTAGGATACAAGCGTATCCGAAGTGGGTAGATCCAAACAAGTAATGTTGTGGAACAAGATATAGTCTGTGCCTTATGGAAACATAAGGAAGTTCATAAGAGAACTGTATAGGATGTAGCGATTTTATATGAACGAGACCTCACAAACACGACTAGTGTTTCTAGTTGTTATATAGATTAAACTTTCATTGAAAATAGCTATGTTTTATGGTATAATATAGTTATTATCAAAGAAAGGAACAAAGTTAAGTGGAAAAAGCTTTTAAGATGAGAATATATCCAACAGAGAATCAAAAAACTTTAATAGATAAAAGTTTTGGTTGTTCGAGATATGTTTATAATTACTTTTTAGATTTTAAACAAAGAGAATATAAAAAGTACAAGAATAAGTATTCTTACTCAGCTACTTCTAAATTATTAACTTCTCTTAAAAAAGAGTTAACTTGGTTAAAAGAAGTTGACAAGTGTGCTTTACAAAATGCTCTTAAAGATTTGGATTATGCATATAAAAGATTTTTTAAAGGTGCTGGACATCCAAAGTTTAAGTCTAAACACTCATCTAAAATGTCTTATAGATCAAATTTTAGCAATAACAATATTGAACTTTTAGAGGGTTCAATAAAATTACCAAAACTTGGTAAAATTAAGATTAAAGATAAAGCTTACAGACCAAAAGATGGTAGGATTTTAAACGTAACAGTTAGTAAGACTAAAACAGGTAAATATTTTGTTAGTATTTGCTATACTGATATTAATATAAATCCATTACCAAAAACAGGTCGTAGCGTTGGAATTGATCTTGGACTTAAAAGCTTTATAACTACAAGTGATGCTGAACAAGTAGATAATCCTAGATATTTGGAAAAATCTCAAGTTAAACTTAAAAAGCTCCAAAGAATGTTGTCCCGAAAATCAAAGGATAGTAAAAATAGGGAGAAGATAAGACTTAAACTTGCTAGGTGTCATGAAAAAGTAGCTAACCAAAGAAAAGATTTTTTACACAAATTAAGCAAATCTTTGGTTATAAATTATGACGTTATAGTTATAGAAGATCTTAAGGTTAAGAATTTACTCAAAAATCATCATTTAGCAAATAGTATATCTAGTGTTTCTTGGTATACATTTACTGAAATGCTTAGATATAAAAGTTTGTTTTATAGTAAAACTTTAATCAAAGTAGATTCTTTCTTTCCTAGTAGTCAACTTTGTTCGAATTGTAATTTTAAAAACGTAGAAGTAAAAGATTTAAAGGTTAGATCTTGGGTTTGTCCTTCTTGTGGTTCTATAAACCATAGAGATATTAATGCAGCTATTAATATCTTGAATGAAGGTTTAAGACTTTTAAAACTTTAATTAATCTATATAACAACCGTAGGAACAATGGGGATAGCTTGGTTAATAAAACGACCTCTGCATTTTCTTAATTATTTTATTAATTGAATAGTTAAGATAAGTGAAAAGTTGTTTGTTCCCAAGAACCTTGCGATTTAGTCGTGGGAGGTTCAGAAGAAGTTCACACCTAAGAAATCTGATGGAACATTTGAAGTTGAGTTCGAATTTGAACCGGATGAAAAATTAGCAGGTCACGATACAGTAGTATTTGAATATGCTAAATATGGTGATGTAGAATTTATGTCACACGCTGATATTGAAGACGAACATCAAACAATTAAGTTCCCTAAACTTAAAACTAAGGCATCTGATCAAAAAGATGAAGATAAGTATGTTGGAACTTCTGAAAACGAAGTTGTAAGAGACGTTGTCACAGTTGAAAATTTAGTTAAAGGTAAAGAATATACTGTTAGTGGTTATGCTCACATCAAGACTTACGACAAAGACGGTAAGGCTAAAGATGAAGGTATAGCTAAAGATAAAGACGGTAAAGATTCTTATGCTGAAACTACTTTCAAAGCAACTGATACTAAGATGCAAGTAGAATTGTTATTTAATGTTGATGCTAGAAAACTTCATGGTCGTGATTTAGTAATGTTTGAAGAATTATCAAGAGATAAGGTTAAACTTGCTATTGAAGCGAACATTGAAAACGAAGAACAAACAGTTCATATCGTAAAAGTTGGTACAACTTTAATTGACAAAAATACTAATAGTCATATGGTTTACAAAGAAGCTAAAGAAAAGAATTACAAAGTTACTTTAGTTGATACTATGAAGTATGAAAACTTGACACCAGGTCAAAAGATTAAAGTAACAGGACAATTATATACAAACGAAAATGGTAAAGCTGTTGAAGTTCGTGATGCAAACGGACAACTTGTTCAAAAGACAGTTGAAGTTGAAGTCAAAGAAAGAAATGGAATAGTGGAAATACCATTCGAATTTGAAATGAAGTCTGATAGTGATATTAAGAACTTTGTAGCTTTCGAAAGAGTTTATGACGCTAAGACTAACTTGTTAATAGGTTCTGAAGAAGATATTAACAATAAAGGTCAAACAGTTTATGTTATCAATATTAAAACTACTTTAACTGGAGCTGACGGTAAGTCTAAAGACGTTAAAGCAAGTAAGAATATTGACTTAATAGATACTGTTGAATATGGTGATGAATTAACTGTTGGCGAAGAATACACTATGATCGGTGAATTACATCTTGTCAAAGTTGATAAAGATGGAAAACTTATCGATGGTGGTAAGATTTCTGAAGCTAAGACTAAATTCAAAGCTAAGAAAGAAAAAGGAACTGTTGAAGTTATCTTTAAGGGTGTTGATACTGAAAAACTTGAAGATGGTACAAAACTTGTAGCATTTGAAAAGTTAGAATATAACGGCAAGATTATTGCACAACACGAAGACATTAATGACGAAGGTCAAACTGTCGTAGTTAAGAAAGAATCTAAGACGAAAGAAAAGACTCGTATTAGACTTAATACTGGAGCTGGTAAAGCTGTAGGTATTGTTTCTGGATTAGTTGTTGTATTTGCAATAGGTGCAGGATACGCAGTATCTAAACGTAGAAAAGATGCTTAGAGTTTCTTAAAAAAAAGAGTGGTTACTTGATGTGACCACTTTTTTCTGTTATAATATATGTAGCACAAGAAATTGTGCGATGTAGTTTCAAGGTAGTCAACTACCCACCACTTAGAATCTAATGGTTTCTGAGTGGGAGCTTATAAAAGCTTTTAGATTGACTAGCCTAAGTATTAAATTACTACGTTATTTTGGTGATCACACCCTGGAATGATACCCTAGTTCCTTGCTCTGTGCGAAATATGTAAACAGTTCCTTATGGGTCGGAACAGTCATGTTTTGAAGATAGATTAGTCCATCAAAAGCCTTAATAACATTGGCGAAGGGTAACAACTTTAATTATTGGAGGTAAACTAAATGATAGTTTATGTAATCAATAAATACGGAAGACCTTTGATGCCTACAAAACCATCAAAGGCAAGGAAACTTTTAAAAAACAAAAAAGCAAAAATAGTTTCATATAAACCTTTTACTATTCAATTACTATATGGATCAAGGGGATACATTCAAAATGTAAACCTTGGTATAGACTTAGGAGCAAAGCATGTTGGTGTAGCCATTGTAAGCAAAGATAAGATTTTAGATAAAGGTGAAATTGAACTCAGGCAAGACATAAGTAAAAACATCACAACAAAAAGGCAATACAGACGCTCTCGTAGAAATAGAAAAACAAGGTATAGAAAAGCCCGATTTTTAAATAGAATATCTACTAAAAAAGAGGGTTGGCTTCCATCAAGCATTAAGTCAAGAATAGATAATACATTTTTTTGGATAGATAAATTTGAATCTTTATTACCAAATCCAAATCTTCATATTGAAGTAGGTAAATTTGATATTCAAAAAATGGAAAATCCTAATATTCAAGGCAAAGAATATCAAGAGGGTAATACTTTCGGTTTTTACAATACTAGATACTATGTTTTTGAAAGAGATAATTATACCTGTCAAGTATGCGGGAAAAAAGATAAAATTTTTCACACGCACCATATCATATATAAGTCATTAGGGGGGGACAGATAGAGTCTCTAATCTAATAACTGTATGCACAGACTGTCATACATCAGAAAATCATAAAAAAGGACATATCCTTTATGATTGGTGCATGACGAAAAAGAAAATACCTAACTATAAGGGTTCAACCTTTATGAACATTATTAGAAGAAGAGTTTATAAAAAATATCCTAATGCGAGGATCACCTATGGTTCAATAACTACACCTAAAAGAAAGTCTTTAGCTTTAGAAAAAATGCATTACAATGATGCCATTGCTATAACAAATATAAGTCAAATAGATAAAAATACAAAAGACTATTTCTTAATAAAGCAATTTAGAAAAAAGAAACGATCTTTACACGAGGCTATACCTCGTAAAGGACGAAAAACTAAAAATATAACAGCTAAGAGGAACAGTAAAAACACTAAATCGTCTAAAGGTTTTTTCTTGAATGATTTAGTAAAATTTGAAAATCAAAAAGCTTATATATCAGGGTTTGCAGGCAAAAACGCATGTTACCTAAAAAATATAAACGGCGAATATGTGATTCAAAAAGGTAAAAATTATAAACATGTAAATCTTTCAAATTGCAAATTAATAAATCATAATAATAATTGGCAATTTGAAAGATTAGTGATTTAATTTATTATTTCCAAAAAAAAGAGAGGTTTGTAAAAAACTTCTCTTTTTTTATTGACTTTTTTAATTTATTAATGTATTTTTTATAAAATATTGTTGATTTTTTAGATTCAACAGTGTATAATATAGGTGTAACGAAAGTTACTAAGAAATAGTTAAGAACACTTGTGACTTTGAGTTGCGAGATGAATTAACAAAAGTAAAGTTGTAGACTTTTAAGTCTTATACTCTAGAGGCGATCTGGACACGCCTATAAGAATAAGGATTTTTTAGATAATCAAACTTCTTAAATAAAGTTTTAAACTTTTAGAAACCTGTGATTTCAATCATGGGATGTTCAGTAATTGTATGGTCATTATACTGTTAACTAGAATCTTATTTTGAAAAAACTCAAGAAATATCTTGGGTTTTTTCTATTTTTATGTTATAATATAAGTATGAAAATAATTCAAATTTAAAAATTAAAGGAGTATTTTATGAACGGTTTTAAATTAAACGAAAAAGCAACAAAAGAGTTAGTAGAAAAGGTAGGTCGAATGGAACTTTTTGACGAAATTTCTTCTATGGAAAAAGCCATGCCGAGAATACCGTATCCTAGATACCTCAAGGCTGTTAGGGCAACGCTTGTGAGTCTTGGCTTTGATGAACAGTGGGTAGAACATGATTTTAGAGATGCGTTGGAAGCTAGATATTTGTATAAGTAATCACAGCATGACCAAAAAA